>Ga0209344_10001251_pt1 | contig 34508 bp, 32 predicted proteins | sample Cruoilmetagenom6_FD_187293 | JGI IMG/M metagenome (GOLD analysis project Ga0209344, IMG submission 187293) | Oil polluted marine microbial communities from Coal Oil Point, Santa Barbara, California, USA - Santa Barbara Oil Seep Sample 6 (SPAdes)... | ecosystem: Environmental > Aquatic > Marine...
CCAGGCTCTGGCCAACTTCGCGCGTGCCGCCCTGGATCAGCGAGAAGATGCCGGGATCCATGTCGAGCTTCTTGAGTGCCGCATCGATCGCCTGGGCGACAATCTCGCCGGTGCCGGGATGGGCGGAATGGCCCTTGACCACAACCGGACAACCGGCAGCAAGGGCTGCAGCCGTGTCACCACCGGCCGTGGAGAAGGCGAGCGGGAAGTTGGAGGCACCGAAGACGGCGACGGGGCCGATCGGGCGCTGGATCATGCGCAAATCCGGGCGCGGCAAGGGCGCACGATCAGGCAGCGCCTCATCGTGGCGGCGGTCCAGATAATCGCCCTTTTCGATGTGGCTTGCGAACAGGCGCAGCTGGCCGGTGGTGCGGCCGCGCTCACCCTGCAGACGGGCTTCGGGCAAACCCGATTCCGATGTGCCGATGGCGGTGATGTCTTCGCCGCGCGCCTCGATTTCGTCGGCAATGGCGTTGAGCAGGGCAGCGCGCTCGGCTCGACTGGAATAGCCAAAACTCCAGAAGGCTTCTTCCGCAGCCTTCACTGCCGCATCAACATGCTCAGGGGTGCCGACAGAAAATTCGTGAACGTCGCCATGGGCCGGTTCGCTCTTGAAGGTCGCGTCGCCGGCAACCCAGTTTCCGGCAATCAGATGTTTTCCAGTCAGCATTTCAGTCTCCAGTCAAATAAGATTTCGCGCGGCGAGGTTCCGCATAAAAGAGGCGACCCCGAATGTCCATTCCGGGCACTCGGTTGAAAGCCGCACAGTGTTGGTCAGGCTACCAAGAGCCGGTGTTGCAATCGTGACGACATCGCCGATCTTGTGGGTAAATCCTTCACCGGGCGTGTCCCGGTCCTGGGTCGGCGCAAACAGCGTGCCCAGGAACAGCACAAGCCCGTCAGGGTATTGGTGGTGACGGCCCAGGGTCTGGGCAACCAGATCGGCAGGATCGCGGCTGATCTCCTTCATCGAGGAGTGGCCATTGAGCACATAACCGTCTTCGCCGGTCACCGACAAATCGAGTTCGGCCTGGCGAACATCATCAAGTGTGAAGCCATCATCGAAGAGCCGGATCACCGGACCGATGGAACAGCTTGCATTGTTGTCCTTGGCCTTGCCGAGGAGAAGTGCGGAGCGGCCCTCGACATCCCGCAGATTGACATCATTGCCCAGCGACGCGCCGACAATTCGGCCTTTGGAGGAGACCGCGAGCACGATTTCCGGCTCAGGATTGTTCCATCTGGAGATCGGATGCAGGCCAACTTCGGCGCCGGGGCCGACCGAAGACAGTACCTGCGCCTTCGAGAACACTTCGGCGTCCGGACCAATACCGACCTCGAGATACTGGCTCCACAGCCCTTCGGCGATCAGCGCCGCCTTGACCTTGGCCGCCTCTGGAGAACCGGCCTTGATGTTGCGCAGCGATCCGCCAATGATGTCGCCGACCCGGGCGCGGATATCCAGCGCCTTTTTCGGGTCGCCTGCAGCCTGTTCCTCGATCACCCGCTCGACCATCGACGAGGCAAAGGTGACGCCGCAGGCCTTGACCGCCTGCAGATCGCACGGCGCCAGGAAATGCGGCTTGCTCATGTCACCGGCATTGCAGGTAATCTCCGAAAGCGAACCGACCACGGTCCCTGCTGCATCGCGGACATACCCGGCCGGGTCTTCCATCTCGCAGATATCACGCACTGTCGGCGCCTGTTTCGACGTGATGTCGACGACCATCCCGTCGCGGATGGTGACAACGGACGGGCCCCCGACTTCCGGCGACCAGATACGGCCGATGAAGATGCCGTCAGCAGGCAGGTTGAAGTCCGTCATTGCACATGTCCCCCGAGAAGCAATAAATCCCGGACCCTGTTTCGGGCAGATTGCCCCTGCCCGCAACCCCGAAGGCACGAAAAATGGCGCCGGAATAACCCCGGCGCCACTGAAAAGGTTCGATAACCGACCGAAGCGGTAACTTGCGGCCGGTTCAGGCTTATGTCAGGCCTTGCCGACCGTCTGGCGTTGCTTGCCCAGGCCTTCGATACCGAGTTCGATGGTCTCGCCGCCCTTGAGGTAATGCGGCGGCTTCTGGCCCATGCCGACGCCGGGAGGGGTGCCGGTGGAGATCACGTCGCCGGGCTGCAGGCTCATGAACTGGCTGATGTAGCTGACAACGTGCTGCACGCCGAAGACCATGGTGCTGGTCGACCCGTCCTGATAGCGATGGCCATCGACTTCGAGCCACATCTTCAGATCCTGCGGATCGGCAACTTCGTCGCTTGTCACCAGCCAGGGACCGATCGGGCCAAAGGTGTCGCAGCCCTTGCCCTTGTCCCAGGTGCCGCTGCGTTCGATCTGGAATTCTCGCTCCGAGACGTCATTGATGACGCAGTAGCCGGCGACATGATCCAGTGCATCGGCCTCGTCGATATAGACACCGCCCTTGCCGATGACGACGCCGAGTTCGACTTCCCAGTCTGTCTTGACCGAGTTGCGCGGGATCAGAACCGTGTCATTGGGACCGCAGATGGCGCTGGTGGCCTTCATGAAGATGACCGGCTCCTTGGGCACATCCAGACCGCTTTCAGCCGCATGATCGGAATAGTTCAGACCGATGCAGATGAACTTGCCGACCTGACCGACACAAGCGCCGATGCGGCCGGCATCGAGTTCCGGCAATGTCGAGGGATCGATTGCGGCGATCTTTTCGAGCGTTTCCGGCAACAGCGTGTCACCGGCAATATCGCCGACCACGGAAGACAGATCGCGGGCCTTGCCATCGGCATCAAGAATGGCGGGCTTTTCCTGGCCGGGTTCACCTACGCGAAGCAGTTTCATGGTTGTATTCCTTGTGTCTGGTTAGGCCGGTCAAGCGACAGCAGTCTGTGACGGCGCGAAAGTATACTGGTCTATGGAAGACGGTTTCATCTCGATCGAGAAACCGGGGGATGCGGGCGGCATATAGGCCGCGTCGCGAATAACGCATGGGTGAAGAAAATGCTCGTGCAGATGGTCGACATACTCGATCACCCGCCCGTCCATTGTGCCGGATACGGCGACAAAATCAATCATCGAGAGATGCTGGACATATTCGCACAGACCAACACCGCCGGCATGCGGCCAGACCGGCAATTCGTACTTTGCCGCCATGAGCAGAACCGCCAGAACCTCGTTGAGGCCGCCCATGCGGCAGGCGTCGATCTGCACCACGTCGATGGCGCCGCCCATGATCATCTGCTTGAAGATGATGCGGTTCTGACACATCTCGCCGGTGGCTACCTTGACCGGGGCAATCGCCTCGCGGATGCGCTTGTGTCCGGCGATGTCATCGGGACTGGTCGGCTCCTCGATAAAAAAGGGCTTGGCGAAAGCCAACTCCTTCATCCAGTCGATGGCCTCACCCACGTCCCAGACCTGGTTGGCATCGATCATCAGCACCCGCTCGGGACCGAGTTCCTCACGCGCGATCCTGAGACGCCGGATGTCGTCCTCGAGATCCCGGCCAACCTTGAGTTTGACGTGGTTGTAGCCGGCTTCGACGGCCTCGCTGCAGAGCCGGCGCAGCTTGGCGTCGGGATATCCCAGCCAACCCGCCGACGTCGTGTAGCAGGGGTAACCGGTCGCTTCGAGCCGGGCAATGCGTTCGACCTTGCCGGGTTCGGCGCGCCTGAAGATCTCTAGCGCCTCGTCGCGGGTGATGGCGTCGGTGAGATAACGGAAATCGATGATATCAACGAGCTCTTCCGGGCTCATGTCGGCGACCAGCCGCCAGACCGGCTTGCCTGCCTGTTTGGCGAGCAGATCCCAGACGGCATTGACCACAGCACCAGTGGCGAGATGGATGGCGCCCTTGTCCGGCCCGATCCAGCGTAACTGACTGTCGGAGGTCACGTGGCGCCAGAAACGGCCCGGGTTTTCACGGACCCAGGCGAGATCGAGACCGACAACCAGATGACGCATCGCCTCGATCGCGGCGCAGCAGATCTCGTTGCCGCGTCCGATGGTGAAGGTCAATCCGTGTCCTTCCAGACCTTCTGTGTCCGTTTCCAGAACCACATAGGCCGCCGAATAGTCCGGGTCCGGGTTCATCGCATCGGAGCCATCAAGGTTCTCAGATGTCGGGAACCGGAGGTCGTGGGTTTTCAGACCGGTGATTGTGGTCACGGTTGCTTGTCCTGCTCTTGTCGTCAGATGGTCCAGCCGCCATCAATGGCGTAGGCCTGACCGGAGGTGTAGGTGGCGTTGGCCAGATAGACCGCGAGATCGGCGATCTCTTCGGGCGTGCCAAGACGGCCCATAGGCTGGCGGGCGATGAAGGCTGCGCGGGCGGTGTCGTAATCACCCTGGGCGCGCATGCGCTCCTGCAGCGACGGGCTTTCGACCGTGCCAGGGCAGATGGCGTTGCAGCGGACACCCTGGGCGACATAGTCAGCGGCCACCGATTTGGTCAGACCGATCACTGCAGCCTTGCTGGTGGAATAGGCAAAGCGGTTGGGCACACCCTTCATCGAGCTTGCCACCGACGACATGTTGACGATGGCGCCGCCGCCGCGCTCGATCATTGCCGGCAAGACCGCGCGGATGGTGCGGATCATCGAGCGAACATTGAGATCCATGGCGAACTCGAAATCCTCGTCGGGCATATCAAGAATGGAACCGGCGTGGACGAAACCGGCGCCGTTGAAGAGGACATCGACCGGGCCGATGGCGGCAACAGCCGCCGCAATATCATCGGTGCTGAGCACATCGAGCCTGCGGGTCGTGATCCCTGTCTCGCCGTCCAGTTCAGCGAGTGTCTTTTCATTGATGTCGGTGGCGATGACGCGGGCGCCTGCCGCTGCGAAGGCCAGCGCCGTTGCGCGGCCGATGCCCTGCCCGGCCGCTGTCACGAGTACCGTCTTGTCCTTGACCCAGTCTGCCATGGTGTCTCCGTTTTCTGCCGCTCAGGCGGGTTTGGTCTTGCGTTCAACGATATAGATGTGGTCGGCCACCAGCACCACTTCATCCTTCTGGTTGACGACTTCGGTGCGCTCGAACACCCGGCCCATATCGGCGCGCTTGGGATCATCCTGCTTCGACGCGATGGTGGTGCGGGTGTGAATGGTGTCGCCGATGAACACCGGCTTGACGAAGCGCAACCGGTCATAGCCGTAGGAGAAGGCCACCGGATTGATGACGCTTGCTGTCAGCCCGACGCCGATGGAAAACACCATGGTGCCGTGGGCGATGCGCTGACCGAAGGCTTGCGTCTTCATGAACTCGGCGTCCATGTGATGCGGGAAGAAATCACCGGTGTGGCCGGCATGGACGACGAAGTCGGTCTCGGTGATGGTGCGCCCGTAGCTGGTACGCTGGCTGCCGATTTCGTAGTCTTCGAAATAGGTTGTCTGTTCCATACTCAGGGTCTCTCTTGCAGCGGTGTCGCGGGTGCAGCGGATGACTGATAGGCCGCCTCGACCAGCGCCATGGTGGTCCATGCGTCCTCCACGGAGCTCACAAGTTCGCTGTCTTCGCCGGCGGCATAGCGCTGCAGATTGGCCATGCGGCCAACAAAGGCATCAGGGAACCAGGAGCCTTTCAGCGGCACCCCGATCCATTCCTCTCCGCCCTTGGGCCGGACTTCGAGTATGTCTGGTTCGCCGCGCGGATAATCGAGATTGACGCCCAGCTGCAGATAGGCCGCGCCTTCGGTTCCGCTGATGCGGAATTCACAGGCCTGATGCTTGCGGCCAAAATCATGATCATGATTGACCGACAACGCACAGCGCACGGTGTCGCCGTAATCGAGAATGGCGCTGGTGCGGGTCTGGGCGACATCGTGGTTCGGGTGCCCGATGGTTTTGGCGTGGACGCCTTGCGGGTCGCCGAGCAGCTGCCGGATCAGGTCGAGATAGTGGATCGAATGCATGGCGATCTCGATGCGCGGCAGACCTTTGAGAAAGGGCCAGAGCTGCCACGGTGTCGCCAGCGCCAGCCAGGCGTCGAAATCGACAACATCGCCGAGCCAGCCCTTGGCAATTGCGTCTTTCAGCGCCAGCATCATCGGAGCAAAGCGCAGCTGGAAATTGACCGCCGCCTTGAGCTTCTTCTCACGGCAGATCTCAAGAATCTCGGTTGCCGCCGCGAGATCGCTGCCCATCGGCTTCTGGATCAGCACCGCAGCCCCGTCAGGCAGAAGCCTGAGCACGGCGGCATGGGTGTTTGGCGGAGTGGCGAGATCAAAGACCGCGTCTTCAACCGCTGCGGCTTCCTCCGCCGAGGCATAGGCTGTCACGCCCCATTCCGCAGCCAGTTTCTCGGCCTTTTCCCGGTCGGGGTCGAACAGGCCTGCGATCGGGAATTCGGCTTTGCGATAGGCCGGATAATGCGCATCCCCGACAATCGAGCCGGCTCCGAAGGTGACAATCGGGCGGGGGCTGGAGGGCATCGGCCAGATCTGTTGCAGGCTGGTGGGATCGAAACTCATGGCGTGCATTCCTCTATCGGTACGCAGTTCAATCGCCCCCTCACCAACTTCGGCCAAGGGCTCGCCATGCTCGCCCGGCCTTCGTATCCTCTCCCACAAGGGGAGAGGAAGCCCGAATGATGTGCCCGCGGCCCTGCCTCTCCCCTCGTGGGAGAGGATAGCAAGCCCGCATAAGACGCAGTCGAATGCCTGGGCGCGCTTGGTGAGGGGGAAACGCCGCCCGCATCAGCAACCTCAGTCATGATGAAACACTTCCTCCATCATCGCCCACCATTCGCCGCCCTTGCGGGTCTCGAGCGGCTCCTGGCAGGGCATGCAGACATCCCACCATTCCTGGGTCTTCGGATCTGCTGCCATCTTCGCCGCATCGGCCTCGAAATCCGTGCCGTGGTATTCCCAGTAGCCGAACAACAGGTTTTCCGGTTCCTTGAGAAAGATCGAATAGTTGCGGATGCTGCACCTGGAGATCATGTCAAGAATCTCGGGCCAGACGGAAGCATGCAAGCGCTTGTATTCAGCGATCTTTTCCGGCTTCAGTCCGATGACCATTCCCATCCGCTGCATGGCTCAGTCCTCGCTTTGCGTGATCACGGTGGTGAATTCGGAGATGCTCTTGCCAGCCACGGCGTCCCAGTCCCAATCGATGCCGATGCCGGGTTCCGATGGTGCGTAGGCATGGCCTTTCTCAATCCGCATGCGGCTTGATGTCAGCTCATCAAGCTGCGGGATGTATTCGACATACTTGCCGTTCGGCACCGCGCAGGTGAGGCTGACATGCAGCTCCATCAGGAAATGCGGGCAGACCGGAATGTCGAAGGCTTCTGCTGTGTGCGCCACCTTGAGCCACGGGGTGATGCCGCCGATGCGGCCGACATCGACCTGCACGATCGAGCAGCCGCCCTTCTGCATGTATTCGCGGAAATGCCGGATCGAGTACACGGATTCCCCGACGGCAATCGGCGTTGCGGTCGAACGCGACAGGCGGACATGGCCGTCGATGTCGTCGGCGGGCAGCGGCTCCTCGATCCAGGCCAGATCCAGGTCGCGCAGCCGGTCGGCCCGGCGGATAGCCTCGTCGACAGAAAAACCCTGATTGCAGTCGGTCATGATTTCGTAGCCGTCGCCGACAGCGGCACGCACGGCTGAGAGCCTTGCATGGTCTTCCGACCCATGCGGGCGGCCGATCTTGACCTTGGAGCCGAGGAAACCTTTCGATTTGGCTTCGACGGCATCATCGACAAGCGCTTCGGTCTCAATGTGCAGCCAGCCGCCTTCGGTGGTGTAGAGCGGGCACTTTTCCTTGGCTCCACCCGCGAGCTTCCACAGCGGCAGTCCCTGCTTGCGGGCGCGCAGGTCCCACAGAGCAGTGTCGATGGCGGCAAGCGCAATCGCCGTGATGGCGCCGATGGTGGTGGCGTGGGTAGCAAATTCCAGCTCGTGCCAGATCGCCTCGATCATGTCGGCGTCACGACCGATCAGCCGTGGCGCGAGATGATCGGCCAGAAGACGCATGACCGATGAGCCGCCGGTGCCGATGGTGTAGCTGTAACCGGTACCAATGGCACCATCGGAATCGGTGATGGTGACAATCGGGGTTTCCTGGCTGACAAAGCTCTGGATCGCGTCGGTGCGCTTGACCTTCGGCACCAGGTCGACCATCCGCAATTCGATCTTCTCGATCCGCGCCATGGCATCAGCCCCTCAAACTCTTCTCGGTCGCCGCATCAAAGAGATGCGACTGGCTGAGGTCAAAGCTCAGCTTGATCCGCTCGCCCATGCGCAACGCCTTCGGATTGAGCATGCGCGAAATCCAGTCCTGACCAGCGAACTCAGCAAAGACCAGTGTTTCGTTGCCCAGCGGCTCGGTGAGCGAGACCGGAACTTCGACGGTATGGACTTCCGCCGCCTCGCCGGAATGGATGCCGTGACCTGCCGGATAGACGTCATCGGGGCGCAGGCCAAAGGTGACCTTCTGGCCCTCGGTGACCCGGTCGCGGAACTGCTGAGGCAGTGGCAGTGTGTCCCCGTTGGCAAAGACCAGCTTGCCGCTGCCGACAGCCGCATTGTGCAAATTCATGGTTGGCGAGCCGATGAAGCCGGCAACAAAGCGCGAGGCCGGGCGGCGGAACACCTCCTCGGGCGCGCCGACCTGCTCGATATGGCCATCACGCATGATGACGATACGGTCGGCCAAGGTCATCGCCTCAACCTGATCATGGGTCACGTAAATGACCGTCGACTGTACCTTGGCGTGCAGCTTCTTGATTTCTGTGCGCATCTGCATGCGCAGCTTGGCGTCTAGGTTGGAGAGCGGCTCGTCAAACAGGAAGACGTCGGGATTGCGCACGATGGCGCGGCCCATGGCAACACGCTGGCGCTGCCCGCCGGAGAGCTGTGACGGGCGGCGTTCGAGCAGCTCTTCAAGCCCCAGAGTCTTGGCAGCTTCCGCCACGGCGCTGGCAATGTCGTTCTGCGACCGGCCTGCGATCTTGAGCGAGAAGCCCATGTTCTCGGCCACCGTCATGTGCGGATAGAGCGCATAGGACTGAAACACCATGGAGATGTTGCGCTGGCGCGGCGGAAGATTGTTGACTTCTCGGTCGCCGATATGGATATGGCCGCCGCTGATGGCTTCAAGACCCGCGATCATTCTGAGCGTGGTCGACTTGCCGCAGCCGGACGGGCCGACGAGCGCGACGAATTCGCGGTCCTCGACATCAAGATTGATGGCGTGGACAACCTCGAGGTGGCCGTATTTCTTGACGAGATTCTTGAGCGAAACGGTAGCCATGACTATCCCTTGACGGCGCCGGACGTCAGGCCGGACACGAGGTGTTTCTGGACGATGAAGGTGAGGGTCAGCGCCGGAATGATCATCACCACGGCGAGCGCGCACATGCCGCGCCAGTCGATGGTGAATTCGGAGGTGTAATCAAGCAGACCGACCGGCAAGGTCTTGGAATTGGTCGAGCGGGTCAGCTGCGAGGCAAGTGCGAACTCATTCCAGGAGATCAGGAAGGCGAAGATACCCGCCGAAGCGATGCCGGAACGGGCCAGCGGAAACTCGACCTGCCAGAACGCCTGCCAGCGGGTGCAGCCGTCGATCTGTGCAGCTTCGGCGAGATCACGTGGCACCTGACGGAAGAAGCCATCTATGAGCCAGACCGTGAACGGCACGTTGAGCGCAACATAGGCGATGATCAGCCCGAAATGGGTGTCGATGATGCCAAGTTTGGCAAAGACGAAGAAAAGAGGCAGCGACAGCGCGATGCCCGGGACTGTCCGGGTCAGCATGAACCCCAGAAAGATCGCCGTCTTGCCGCGGAACTGATAGCGGGCGAAGGCATAACCGCCGGCCATTCCGATGGTGAGCGCGATGACGGTCGATGTCACCGAAATGACGATCGAGTTGCGGAAGTAATCCAACACCGGAATACCGCCCTGGCCGACACCGGAGAACATGGCGATGTAGGCGTCAAACGACAGGCTTTGCGGGATCCAGACCGGTGGCTTGGCCATGATCTCGACGGTTGGCCTGAGCGACGACAGTACAATCCAGAAGCCAGGCAGGCAAATGATCGCCATGGCGATGAACAGGCCGAAGAGATGGCCGAACTTGAGCAAAAATCGCTTGAGGTCGTTTGCCTGGTTCTCGTTCATGATCACCACTCCGCGCCGATTTGCTGGCGAGCCTTTGCAAGCTGCCGGAAAAACATCACCGTGAACAGGATCGACAGCAGAATGGCGACATAGGCCATAGCATTGGCGAGCCCCATGCGGGCATCCGAATAGGCGGTGCGCGAAATCAGCGTCCAGAGGATCTCGGTTCGCTTGGCCGGACCGCCATCAGTCATGATCTTGACGATGTCATAGGCACGGGCAATGTCGAGCGAGCGGATGGTCATGGCAATGAAGGCAAAGGGCATGATGAAGGGCCAGGTGACATAGCGGAAGCTCTGCAGCGGCGTGCAACCGTCGACCTTTGCAGCTTCCAGCGGCTCCTTCGGCATGGCCATCAGACCGGCCAGAATAAAGATGGCGAACACCGACGTCGAGGACCATATCTCCGCGATCAGGATCGAGGTGAAAGCCAGCTTGCCGTCGATAAGCCAGGGAATCGCCTGATCGGTCAGGCCGAGCGATTGCAGGGCATTGTTGACCAGACCGATGTTGTCATTGAACATAAACTTGAACTGGAAGCCGACCAGGATCGGCGAAAACATCATCGGGAACATCATGATGGTGCGCAGCAGGCGCTGGCCGCGGGTGGCCTTTTCGACCAGCAGCGCCAGGAACAGGCCCAGCACCATTTCCAGATTGAGCGCGACGGTCAGCAGCAACACGGTGCGGCCAAAGGCCACCCAGAACTCACGGTCGGCGAACAGACGCTGGTAGTTCCGGAAGCCGATGAAAGTGTAGATCGTGTCCGGCCGGGTCAGCCGGAACGGGGTGAAGCTCGAATAGAGCGACAGCAACAAGGGCACGACGACAACTGCCGCCAGCACAATGAAGGCGGGCATAAGCAGCAGAATATGCGGTGCAGGCTTCCAGCCTTTCATCGTGTCCTCTTATCAAACGGGCGTTGGGAGCAGCCTATCGGGGCCGCACGGCTGCGACCTACCATCAGGGTGAGAAAAGGGCGCGGCTGAACCCGCGCCCTCTTTTGGGAGAAGCTGTTACAGCTCTCCGGCGTCCTCAAGGATTTCGGTGGCTTTCGCCGCCGCATCGTCCAGCGCCTGCTGCGAGGTCTTGTCGCCAAGGATCGCTGCCTGCAGTTCCGGATAGACCGCGTTGGAGATCTCGATCCAGGACGGCGACTGAGGAACCGGATAGGCGCCCTTTGCCGCTTCCTGGAAGGCTTCGAGCACTTCCTTGCGATACGGGTCGTCCTTGGCCTGATCGATCACCCAGGTCCAGACTGCGTCGCGGGTCGGCAACGGGCCTGCACCGGCTTCGAGCTTCTGGTTTTCCTCGTTGGTGAGGAACCAGACCAGGGATGCCGCGGCTTCCTTGTTGTCGCAGCTTTCCGTGACCGAGAAGCCGTGATGGCCGGACCACCCGGTGCGCGCACCCGATGAGCCCTTGGGCGGTGCCACGACACCAACATCGCCGGCGACCTTGGAGGCTTCCGGATCATTGAAGAACCCTGCCCAACCCGGCCAGTCGAGATTGAGCGCCACCGTGCCCGAGGCAAAGCCCTGGCCGAGATCGTCCCAGAGATAGTTGGTGGTACCTGCTGGAACCGCCTTGGCCTCATAGAGTTCGACGAACCAGTTCAGAGCCCGGACACCGGCCTCCGAATTGAATGCCGGATTGCCGTCGGCATCAATGTATTCGCCGCCTTCAGCGCGCAGCATTTCGTAGAAGCGGCCGTTGATGGCTTCTTCCTTGCCTGCATATTGCGTGCCGTAGAAATCGGGCGGATTGGCGAAGAATTCGGCCTGGTCGGTGACCTGTTCCCAAGTGTCGGGCGGGGTCAGGTCATAGCCGTATTTTTCCTTGAACTTGGACTTGTTGTCCTCATCCGCATAGAGGCTCTTCTGGTAATACATCGCCGAGACATCGAACTGGGCGCGCGGCAGCATGACGAGCTTGCCGTCAAGCGTCGAGGCGCCGATATTGGCATCGACAAAGGCGTCGATTTCGGACGCCGGCAGCAGCGCGTTCAGATCGGTGTAGATGCCAGGATACTGCGGCGCGAAGGACGAATGGTTCGAGCCCACGCACCAGTTGATCGCGCCAACCGCGATGTCCGACTTGATTTCCTTGTCGAGCTCGAAGTGGTTTTTCTTCGAGATCACGTTGACAGTGGCGCCAGTCGACTGTTCCCATTCGCCAATGCGCGAATAGAGGTTCTCATACTGCTGACCGCCGATGAGCTTGGCATCAATGGTCACACCTTCGAACTTGCCGGGCAATTCCTGGGCAAATGCGGATCCGCCGACCATCAATAGGACGACACCGGCCGATACGCCGGTCAATAGCTTGTTCATGAGCCTCCTCCCGAGACGTTTAAACTTCTGGGGCTCCCCCCTCGACCCCTCACAGGTGAGAGGTTCATTCATATACAAACACCATCTTCACCAGCGGTCAAGGGAGTGTTTCATTGTTATCTGAACAGTTTCTGCGTATATGAATTTCAAACTTCACGGAGAAAGACATGGAAGCCGAAGACGACCGGTACCGCGCGCCTGCCCTCGACAAGGGGCTCGATATTCTCGAGCTGCTTGCCGAGATCGATGGCGGGCTGACCCAGGCAGAGATTGCCAAACGGCTGGGCCGGAGTCCGAACGAATTCTACCGCATGCTCGACCGGCTGGTGCGCCGCGGCTACGTCACGCGGCTGGAAGGTGACCGGTACTCTCTCACGCTCAAGCTGTTCGGGCTTGCGCAGCTGCATGTCCCGGTGCGCCGACTGGTCTCCTATGCAACACCCTTCATGCGGGAACTTGCCGAGGAAACCCGGCAGGCCAACCAGCTTGCAGTCTTCGACCGCGGTTCTGTCGTGGTTGTCGCACAGCAGGAGGCGCCGGGATACTGGGGCATTTCAATCAGGGTCGGATCGCATATCAGTCTTTACGACACCGGATCGGGCCATGTGCTGCTCGCCTTCCGGTCTCAGGAAGAACGGCTGATGATGATCAACGAGTTTTCGGCAAGCGGCGAAGAGCCGACCATGGAGAGCGAGTTTTTCGAGCGCCTCGATCAGATCCGCGAACGCGGCTACGAAATCATGCCGAGCGCCCAGACGGCCGGCGTGTTCAACCTGTCCGCCCCGGTGCTGGGGCCGGATGGCCGGGCGCTTGCAGCGCTGACTGTGCCCTATATCAACCTCGTCAATGCGTCGCAGGCGCCTGACATGTCGGAAACGCAGAGGATGTTGACAAAGACCTCGCGTCAGCTGTCAAAGCTCGCCGGCGCCGATTTCGACCTGCCGGCCTAATTCTTATTTGAATAGTTTATTTCCCTGTGGGAATGTTCGGGATGTGACAGGCTTGGGAAGCCCGCACGCGAAGAGGAGGATACCGCATGATCATCGATACCCATTTGCACGTTGTCGATCCGTGGGCGCTGGATTATCCGTGGCTTGCAGGCGTGCCAGCGCTTAACCAGGCATGGCCCTATACGAGCTACGAGCTGGAAGCGCGCCGTGCCGGGATTTCGCAGACCCTGCACATGGAAGTCGATGTCGCCCCGGAGCGGATCGAGGATGAAAGCCACTATGTCAAAACGCTCGCCGACAGGCCTGACAGCCTGATCTCGGGCGCCATCGCCTCCTGCCGACCGGAAGAGCCCGGATTTGCGGCCTATCTCGAGCGTCAGATGACAAACCCACTCATCAAGGGGTTTCGGCGGGTGCTTCATGTCATGCCGGACGAGCTATCCACGCAGCCGTTGTTCCGTGAGAACATCGCTCGCCTGTCCGGCTCCGGCCTGACGTTTGATCTCTGTGTCTTGCCGCATCAGTTGCCGCATGCCATGGCGCTGGCGGATCTCGCCCCGGACGTGACCTTCATCCTTGATCATTGCGGCGTCCCGGACATCAAGGGCGATGCGCGGCAGCCCTGGCACGACAACATCACCGAGCTCGCCAAACGGCCCAATGTGGTGGCCAAGATTTCCGGCGTCGTCGCCTATGCCGACCCGGAAAGCTGGATTGCCGACACCTTGCGGCCGTGGGTCGAGCATACAGTTGCGAGCTTCGGCTGGGACCGGGTGGTCTGGGGCAGCGACTGGCCGGTCTGCACACTCGGCGGCGGTCTTCTGCCCTGGGTCGCGGCCACTCATGCCCTGCTCGAAGGCGCCAGCGCTGACGAAAAGCAGCAACTGCTGTCCGGCAACGCTCAACGTATCTGGAGTCTTTAAGGCAACAGCCTAAAGCTTGAACTCGGCCCTGATCGCGGCGGTATGTTCACCGACCCGCGGCGCAGCCCGCGTTGTCTTCGGCCGCGCACCGTCGACGCGGATCGGCGAGCGGGTGGTCAGGATCGAGACGTCGTCGTCGCGCTCCACCCGCTGCAGCATGTCGAGCACCTCGAAGCCTTCGCTCGCCATCAGATCATCCCAGTCGAGCACCCGCGAGCACCAGATATCGGCCGGCTCCAGGATCGCCAGCCATTGATCGACGGTGGCTGTCTTGATCCTGTCGGCGATCAACCGCTTGATCTCGTCGCGGGCGGTGAACCAGGATTTGGGATCGTCGCTGTAAGGTAGCAGTTCTTCCATTTGCAACAGCTCTTGCAACCGCGGGATCGGGGTCATGGCAATGGCGAGGAAGCCGTCACTTGCTTCATAAACACCGTAAGGGGCCGAAAGATACGCGTGAGCGCTGCGAAAGCCGGAGCGCTTGGGCATCCGCTTCCCGTCATTGAGATAGGTGGTGAGAACCTCGAACTGGAAATCCACCAGCACTTCCAGCAGGCTGGTCTCGACATGACTGCCACGCCCCGAAATGCCACGTTTGACCAGCGCCGCCAGAATGCCTTGCGCGGTGGCGGCACCGGCCAGCATGTCGCCCACGGCCAGCCCCATGGGGACAGGCCCGTCCCCGTCATCACCGCTGAGCCACATCACGCCTGAACGGGCCTGGGCGAGAAGATCCTGACCGGGGCGCTTGACCCAAGGGCCCTCCTCGCCATAGCCGCTGATCGACGCATAGACCAGTTTCGGGTTGATGGCGCGAACGGTCTCATAATCAAGGCCGAGACGCTCGATCACACCGGGACGGAAATTCTGCACCAGCACATCAACCTTGCTCAACAGGCTGCGCAGGACCTTCCGATCCGCCTCGTTCTTGAGATCGATAGCGAGGCTTTCCTTGCCGCGATTGATGGCGTGAAAAATGGTCGAGTCGCCGCCGATCTCGGTGTCGCTCAGATAGAGCGTCCGAGACAAATCACCCGCGCCCGGACGCTCGATCTTGATCACGCGGGCGCCAAGATCCTGAAGCCGCAATGTTGCATAGGGGCCGGAGAGAAACTGGCTCATGTCAAGGATGACTAGGCCGGCGAGTGGCAGATCTGTGTCTGATGTCATGGGTTCTTTTCGGCCTTGCCAGTTGCGTGAAGCGGGGCCGGCGCACTGTCAGCACCCCTCAAATTCCTATTTGAATAATATATTCACATATGGATTATGGTGGCAAGAGGCGCAAGCTTGCCATCGTTTTTCAATGATCCGATCAACGAGCGTCGACGTACTGGGAGTAGCATTCGAAGCCGGTCATAATGAGGTATCTGGTTAAAGGTTGAGTTTGGGAGAAGCTTTTTGCGCGTTACCGACCAGGCAAAGCGGTATTTGTTCCCAGATGCGGGCTTGTTAACCGATGCTAATTATGATGTCTGGCATCCAAATCGTATTCCATCACCCTGGGGACCCAGCAGATGATCAAAACTCTTCGCTTCACCGTCGCACCGCTCGTAGCCGTCACGGTTGCTGCCTTCGTCCCCCACGCCATTGCCCAGGACGCAACCGGCCCCGGCATCTCGCTTGAGCTGGGTGTCGCCGGCAAGGTTACCTCGCGCTATTTCGGCTCCAGCAACCTGGTCCTTTCGCCCGTACCTCTGATACGGCTGAAGCGTCTCGAACTGCCAAATGGCTTCACCATCGGTGGCGGATCGGATGAAGGCTTTTCTCTCAGCCCCTCCATCGATGTCATCGGCAAGCGCTCGGCAGCGGATTCGCCCGAACTGGCTGGACTGAACACCATCGACACGGCCGTCGAACTCGGCGTTGCAGCAAAGTATCAGATGGGCAATTTCCGGGTCATGGGTGCCGTGCGGCAAGGGTTTGGCGGGCACACCGGCGTTCGTGCCGAGCTTGGTGCGGATCTCATCCTCAAGCCAGACGAGCAGTGGACGGTTTATGGCGGCCCGCGCCTGAATTTCGGCAACAGCAAGTTTACCAACACCTATTTCGGCGTTACCGCAGCGGAAGCCTCAACGCTTTACCCGGCGACGACGACGTCGGGCGGGCTGTACAGCGCCGGTCTTGAAGCCGGCGTGCGGTTCCAGGTCGACAGCAACTGGGCCATCGAGGCGGAAGCTGGCTGGTCGCGGCTGACCGGCGACGCCGCGTCGTCCCCGATCGCTGTGCAGGGGTCCCGGGACCAGTACAGCGCCTCGCTGGGCGTGGTTCGCCGGTTCGACATCGGTTTTTGAAACCTGCCGCCCGGGCCTGACGCGGGCTCCATGAAACCGGCGTCTCCAGCCTTGGCGCATGGCCCGTCACAGGTTATGAGACAGGCATGACAGCTTCTGACGCCGATACATCCGCAATCCACCTGCTCGTAGACGCCGACGCCTGTCCTGTGCGCGAGGAAGCCGTGAAGGTGGCGCTGCGTCACGGCATCAAGGTGACGTTTGTTTCCAACAGCTTTTTCCGCATCGAGAGCGACCCGCTGGTGGAGCGCGAGATCGTGCCGGGCAATTTCGACGCCGCCGATGACCGCATTGTCGAGCACGTGACCAAACGCGCCGTCGTGGTCACCGCAGACATTCTGCTGGCTGAACGGTGCATCAAGGCGGAAGCGGCCGCTGTCATGAGCCATACCGGCAAGCCCTTCACCCCGGATTCCATCGGCATGGCTGTGGCTACACGCTCTATCATGGCAGACCTGCGCGCCGGCGGAGCCCAGATGGGCGGCCCTGCACCGTTTTCCCGCCAGGACCGCTCGCGTTTTCTCTCGGCGCTTGACCTTGCGATCGTGCGGCTGAAGCGGCACGGCTGAACCAGCGGCTCTACAAAGCCATTTTCGTCACTTGCAAGACAATCGACACTGTTTTCCATTTCTTCTGGACAATCGTCCGTGCAGGCGTTCAATTGGAGCGGCTACTATGTCGCGCGTGCGTTGGGTGCACACCGCACACTGTCAGCCTGATTTGATGACCCGGGGATAGATTTCATGGCCTATGTGGACATGCTCAAGACATTTGTGCGCGTTTACGAGTTGGGCAGCATGTCAGCTGCCGCACGCGATTTGCGGGTATCCGCTGCGGTGTCCTCAAGCCGGATTTCAGATCTCGAGAAAAGCCTCGGCGTGCGACTGTTCAACCGCACCACTCGCAGCCTTCGCGCCACCGCACATGGCGAGTTGTTCTACAAAGGCGCGATCAAGATCCTCGACACGATCCGCGAGGTTGAAGGCGGTATTGCCGAGATTACCGCCCAGCCCAAGGGCACGCTGTTCATTTCGGCCCCGCTGGCGCTTGGCAAGAAGCTCGTGGCACCGCTGATCCCGGCCTTCAAGGCCGAGTATCCGGACATCAATGTCCGGCTCAGGCTCTCGGACCGCAAGGTGGACATTGCGCAGGAGGGACTCGACGCAGCCTTCGTACTCGGGCCGCTGCCCGATTCCGACCTCCGGGTGCGGGCGATACACGATTTTGAGCGCGTGCTGGTCGCCTCGCCCGGCTACATCAAGACCCACGGCATGCCGCGCGACGGTGACGCGATCATGTCGGACAAACACAAATGCCTGCTGCTGCGTTATCCCGGCGCGACCGAGTTCTACTGGAACCTGGTGGTCGGTGGAGAAATCCGCCAATTCCATCCCGAAGGCTCGCTGGAAAGCGACGATGGCGACGTCCTCACCGCTTGGGCGCTTGCCGATTGCGGCATCGCCAGCAAGACCCGTTACGATGTGGCCGCAGAGCTTGATGCCGGCAAACTGATCGAAGTGGCAACCGCAACGCCACAGACGCAGCAGCCCTTCTCCTGCCTCTACCCGCACAAGCGGCTGCAGGATCCAAAGGTCAAACTGTTCATCGACCATGTCATCAAAGGTATACGGGCCGAGATAGACCGCGCCGCGGCTTTAACATCTTCAGGAAAAATTTGAAACCGGACTGCATTTTCCTTGCATACTATGGACATTGAGATCCGGGGTGCCATCCCGGCCCAATTCGTCCAGGAGAGACATGATGAGTGAGCACGCGCCGGCGCAACTCCCGGGTTTTGCCCGCAATTCCGTCAACCTCGCATCCGCGGGACTCGGTGCCAAAGGCATTTACGTCACCGACGAGTTCTTTGCACCACTGGAGCGCATGCTGGCGGACCAGCCGGCGGTGTTCATCGAAGACAAGTTCGACGATCACGGCAAGTGGATGGATGGCTGGGAAAGCCGTCGCAAGCGTGTGCTTGGCCATGATTTCTCGGTGATTCGACTGGCGACCGCCGGACGGATCGACGGCTTCGATGTCGACACCTCGCATTTCACCGGCAACTATCCTCCGGCGGCCCGCATCGAGGCCTGTAACGTCGCGGGTGATCCGGACGAGAGCACTCAATGGACGGAAGTGCTCGGCACATCACCGCTGGGACCGAACGCGCATCATTACCTCGCCTCGCTGTCCTCGGACACCTTCACCCATGTGCGTCTGCACATCTATCCGGACGGCGGCGTGGCGCGGCTGCGGGTGTTCGGACAACCGTTCCTAGACCGGGCCCGTGTCGGCGACGGCGACATCGAATTGTCGTCCGCGCTGAATGGCGGTCGCATCATCGGCTTTTCGGATGCGCATTACGGGTCCTACCACCGCCTACTGGCGCCGGGCCGGGGTGAAAACATGGGCGATGGTTGGGAGACAAGCCGCCGGCGGGTTCCGGGCAACGAGTGGATTGTCATCGCGCTGGGCGCGCGCGGCGTGCTCTCCGGCGCCATCGTCGATACTGCCTATTTCAAGGGGAACTTCCCCGACATGTGTTCGATCCAGGCCGCCGACATGAGCGAGTTCGGGACCGATGCGGGTGACGCCATCATCACCGCCTCGATGTTCTGGCCGGAACTGATTTCGCAACAGAAGCTCCAGGCTGACCATGTGCATGATCTTTCCGCGCATATTCAGGAGATCGGTCCTGTCACCCATGTACGGCTCAATATCTTCCCTGATGGCGGTGTCAGCCGCCTGAAACTGACGGGGCGGATTGCATAGGCTGCGAAATCGGAGAAGCACGGCATAACCCCTGTGCGTCCGACGGGAGTACCGTGACGGCGTGGGGGCAGTGGCACGAACCACTGATCGATCATTGGAAAGGTTGAACCAACCGGCAGATCAGCCGGTTCGCGGCAATGGGGGGCGGCGAACCGGCATGACAATTACCCCTGGGGAACAAAGGACTATCCAATGGCAGACACTTCAATCGGGACCGCGGAACAGCTGCGGGACCCGAATTACACACCGCCACTCGCCACGGCCATCCCGCTGGGCATCCAGCATGTGCTGGCAATGTTTGTCTCCAACGTTACGCCCGCAATTATCGTTGCCGGCGCCGCTGGTTTCGGCTTTGGAGCACCCGGCGCAGATATTCCGGTACTGATCTACATGATCCAGATGTCGATCCTGTTTGCCGGCATCGCCACGCTGATCCAGACCGTCGGCATCGGGCCAGTGGGCGCTCGCCTGCCAATCGTTCAGGGCACCAGCTTTGCCTTTCTGCCGGTGATGATCCCGGCGGTGGTCGGCGCCGGAACTGCGGGGCTTGCGGGCCTGATGACCGGCGTGTTCATCGGCGGCATCTTCCACTTCTGCCTGGGCTTCTTCATCGGGCGCATCCGCTTCGCACTGCCGCCCCTGGTCACCGGCCTGATCGTGCTGATGATCGGCCTAGCCCTGATCAAGGTCGGGATTGAATATGCCGCAGGCGGGGCCGGCGATTTCAACCGCTCGAAACCCACATGGGGCGGGTTGGGCAACTGGTTCCAGGCGCTGGTTGTGATCCTGGTGACACTCGGCATCAAGTTCTTCACCAAGGGCTTCATGTCGGCCGCAGCCGTGTTGATCGGCATCATCGCCGGCTATGTTGTGGCCTTCTTCATGGGCGACGTCTCGTTCGGTGGTGTCGGCAATGCCTCGTGGTTTGCAGCACCGATGCCGTTCAAGTTCGGCTTTGAATTCAACTGGGCGATCATCATCGGCATGTGCCTGATGGCGGTGATCTCGGCAATCGAAACAGTGGGCGACACTTCAGGGATCACCAAGGGCGGCGCCGGACGCGAAGCCACCGACAAGGAGGTCGAAGGCGCCACCTTTGCAGACGGTCTGGGAACCGCTATCGGCGGGATCTTTGGCGGATTGCCCAACACATCTTTCAGCCAGAATGTCGGCCTGATTGCCATGACCGGCGTGATGAGCCGCCACGTCGTGACCATCGGTGCCCTGTTCCTGATCTTCTGCGGGTTCATCCCGAAGGTGGGCGCGATCATCAACACCGTGCCGATCACGGTGCTTGGCGGCGGCGTCATCGTCATGTTCGGAATGGTCGCGGCCGCTGGTGTCAACATGCTGTCCGAGGTGAACTGGAATAAGCGCAACATGATCATCTTTGCGGTTTCCCTGTCGGTCGGGCTCGGCCTGCAGCAAGTCCCGGATGCGATGGGCTTTCTCGGCAACACGGCCAAGATCCTGATGACTTCGGGGCTTCTGCCCGCAGCCGTCATCTCGATCGTGCTCAATCTGGTTTTGCCTGAAACTCTCGACGACTGAGTTCGGCGCATTCCCTGAAAAGACAAGCCCCCGGCTCTGAGCAGAACCGGGGGCTTGTTTGTTAATGAGGTCAGGTGTGTCGCTTGAGTTTTATACCGCTGACCGGATGGCCGAGATGTTTTTGGCCCAATCGTCCTCGCCAGCACCGTTGAACACCGCCGAACCTGCAACCAGCACATCGGCTCCGGCGGCGGTGACAAGTGGTGCCGTCTTGGTCGTAACGCCACCATCGATCTCGATATGGATCGGCCGGTCGCCGATCATCTTTTTCACTCGCGCCACCTTGTCGACCACCGACGGGATAAAGGCCTGACCGCCAAAGCCGGGGTTGACGGTCATCAACAGGATCAGGTCGAGCCGGTCGAGCACGTATTCGATGACGCTTTCTGGCGTCGACGGGTTGAGCGAAACACCGGCCTTCTTGCCCAGCGCCCGGATCGCCTGCAGCGAGCGGTCGAGATGCTTGGTGGCTTCGGCATGCACAGTGATAATGTCGCAACCGGCATCGGCGAATGCCTCGAGATAGGGATCGCAAGGCTCGATCATCAGGTGGCAATCGAAAACCGCCTTGGTGCGCGGGCGCACCGCCTTGATGATGCCGGGACCAAAGGTGATGTTGGGAACGAAATGGCCGTCCATCACATCGAGATGGACCCAGTCGGCACCGGCGCGCATGACGCCTTCGATGTCATCGCCGAGGCGGGAGAAGTCCGCTGACAGGATGGATGGGGCAATCAATATGGGCTTGGACATGGCGGGTTCCTCGGTATGGGAGCGGCCGCGCCCCATGGCACCGGCCCGTTGGGCAGCGGTTTGCCCGATCCGGCGCGCCAAGGTCAAGCCGCCTTTCGTCCAAGCCTGTGCAAAGCCTTGCGACCTCTTGCCCGAATCAAGCGGATGCGGGCAGTCTGCACTCGCATTTCTCAGGAGCCCGTGATGACCAGACCGCCGATCAGCCATTCCATTGTCTTCACCTACACCAACGACCTGGAACGCGGATCGCGCTTCCTGCGCGAGGTGATGGAGCTGGATTTTGTCGTCGACCAAGGCGCCTGCCACATCTACCGGCTGACACCGCTGAGCTATATTGGCGTGTGCAACCTGCCCGACCGGCCGCAAGGAACCGCAGGCGTGACGCTGACCATCGTCTCGCCCGATGTCGACGGCTGGCGCGACTTTCTCGAGGCCAAGGGCGTGACCTATGTCAGCGGGCCGGAACACAGCGACGAATTCGGTGTCTACAGTTCTCTGTTTCATTCACCCGATGGCTACCGTGTCGAGATCCAGAGCTTTGACGATCCGGAATGGGACAAGGGCAGCCTCGGCTGAAACTGCCCTGCCCTCGCCTCAAAATCAGAACCGGATCGGTTCTCGGGTCATTTCCAGGTGCAGCATGTCGCCACTCCACGGATTGGCTTCGCAAACCGCCTCATCGAGTTCGACGCCCAGGCCGGGCTCGTCTGACGGGATGACGTAGCCGTCCTGCCATTCGATCTTCTTTTTCAAAACGTCCGCGTAAAACCCGTCCCAGGTCTTGATCGATTCCAGCACCAGGAAGTTGGGCAGCGTGGCAGCCAATTGAATGTTGGCGGCGGCGACCAGCGGCCCACAATAGCAATGCGGCGCGATCTGGATGCCGAAGGCCTCTGCCATACCGGCAATCTTCTTGGTCTCGAGAAGACCACCTGACCTGCCCAGATTGGGCTGCAGGATTGCTGCGGCCCGGGTTTCGATGACACGGGCGAACTCGTGCTTGGTCACCAGGCGCTCGCCGGTAGCGACGGGAATCGAGGTGGCGCGGGCCACTTCGGCCATGGCGCCCAGCTGGTCCGGCGGCACCGGCTCCTCGAACCACAAGGGGTCGGCGGCCTCGATGGCGCGGGCCATGCGGATGGCGCCGGCGGCCGTGAACTGGCCATGGGTACCGAACAGGATGTCGGCGCGGGTGCCGACGGCCTCGCGCACCGCCTTGACCATGCGGGCGCAAAGATCGATGTCAGTCAGCAGCGGCTGATGGCCGCCCTGCACCCGGTAAGGTCCGGCGGGATCGAACTTGACGGCGGTAAAGCCCTGCCGCACGGCTTCGATTGCCGCTTCAGCCGCCAGATCCGGGTCGTTATAGACATTCTTGTCGCTGTCGGTGGAGAGCGGGTCAGCACTGCCGCTGGCGGGATAGAGATAAGTGTAGGAGCGGAGACCCTCATGCACCCGGCCGCCGAGCAGCTTGTGCACCGGCTGCCCTGCTTCCTTGCCGATGATGTCCCAACAGGCCATTTCCAGCGCCGAACAACAGGCCATCATGGTCATGTCAGGCCGTTGCGAGAAGCCCGAGGAATAACAAAGCCGGAAGAAATTCTCGATGTTGTGGGGATCGCGGCCAACCAGATAGCGGGCAGCAACATCCTCCATCAACTTTGCTGTCAGGTGCGGATCAAAGGCCGCGTCATAGGCTTCGCCATAGCCGATCACACCACCATCGGTGACCAGTTTGACAAACAGGAAATAGCGTCCGCCGGTCTGCGGTGGCGGGTTGGCCACCACGAAAGTCTGGACATCCTTGATCTTCATAACGCTCTCCGGGACTTCAACTCATTTCGCGCGCAATCGAACAGGTCTCGGCGGCAAAATCCAGCCCTGACCCGGCATTCAAATGACAAAACCACAGCCAATGATGGCTGATGTCAGACGCGCTTGAGGAACCCGTCAGATGCGGCGGTGATCATCAGCTTGGCCTCAATGACGTGATCGATCTCGAACTTCAGCGGCTTGCCGTCTGCACCCTTCCTGTTGGCGGTGTCCTGATCGGCGAGATAAGCATGCACTGCGGTCTTCGGGTTGTCGCCCTTGCCCCATGGCCGGTCGGCGCACATGTCGGCCGGAAGGTCTTCGACACCACTGTCCCAGACCACGCAACAGGAGCCTTGCGAAACCAGCGGTGCATAGGCATGGAGTTCCGCCAGAACATGTTCATGGGTGTGGTTGGAATCGAGGAAGATCATCACCCGTTCATAGTCCTTGGCGATTGCGTGCACCTCGTTGACAATCGCCTTGTCGATCGCCGAGCCCTCGATCATCTGGATCTTGTGATGCATCGGATGAGCCTCGATGCCGGCGCGGTTGTGCGCACGGATGTCGATATCGATGCCGACCACCTTGCGGCGGCTGGCCTTTGGATCAAGCACCGTCCCGGCTTCGACCGCATCGCAGTAATCAAGCATCGCTAGCATCGAAGCGCTCATCACCAGTGATCCGCCATGGGCGATGCCGGTCTCGATTATCAGGTCAGGCCGGTAATCCCAGATCAGTTCCTGATAGGCATAGGTATCTTGCGGGACCTGGATGATCGGTCGACCGAGCCAGGTGAAATTCTGCGCGTAATTGTGGCGGATGCATTCGCGCACCCAGACCTGAGAGAGGCCGCGAAAACCCGGATCACTGGCCGCCGAGTAAATATTGTCGGCAACATAATTGGCGAAGTCGGCTTCCTGGCTCACGGTGTGATTTCCTTGTGTTGGGTGTGCCGCGCGGCATGAATGTCCCACCAGTGGGTGCGGGGAGCAAGGCGAACGCCTTCGCGCGTGCGAACTGTGGTCGAATAGGTTTCGACAAAATCTTGATAGGGTTCCCAGAACGCCGGGAGATCAGGGCCGAAGAGGCCGGATGAGCCTTGCTCAAAGACATGCCCACTGACAGCATCACTGCTTCCGCCGATCCCAGACTGGTCGACCAGCTGGAAGCTGGTGTAGCCGACATCCGCCATGATGCGGGCATAGTCAAAACCGAAACGGCAATCCTCGATGCTGATGAAGTCAGGCAAGGCCGCCCCCCTGGCCACCTGCTCCAGGACCATCATGTCGGCGCCTTCGACATCGATCTTCATGAAATGCGGCACCCCGTGCCGGGCGTAGAGCGATGCAAGGCTGACACAGGGGACGGTGATGGCCTCGCAGGCACTCTCGTCGCGTCCGGCCCAGTTGATGTCGGTGGAGCTCCAGTGATGATTGTCGAGATTGACGTGGAACGTCACCTCGCCATCATGATCGCCAATGGCCGCCTTGACGATGGTCAGCTTTCCTGCGGCGATTGCTTCCGCAAAGCGCTCCTCTGCCTGCTGGCACAACGCCGGATTTGCTTCGACGGCAACCACCTCGAACCCCCGTTTGAGATAGAAATCCGTATCATCGCCATTGTTCATGCCGAGATCATAGATCAGTCCCGGCGTCACAGCCTGCAGGTCGCTCATGAGAGGGGCTTCCGTTCGTCAGGTATGGCATAGATTACCGCGCCGGTGCCGCACCAGCTATGGGTGCGCATGAGCAGGGTGTAGTCTTTCAGGTTTTCGCGCATCCATCGGGCCGTGCGCCATATCCCGTCATCATTGTGGTAGACGGTGACCGCAAGGATCGGGCGGCTGCGGGTGAAGGTTGCAAGGCCGCCCTTGAGTGCGTCGAGCTCGCCGCCTTCCAGATGCAGCTTGACGAAGCCGGGAGCGAGATCTGTCGCATCAATGGTGCCGGTCACGACGCTCAAAGGGCCACGACCAGTCAGTTGCGACATGTATCCAAGGCCATCATGGAACTGGCGGTCTTGCGACACGGCATCCAGCGCGGTGCGCTTGAGTTCGATGCGCAGCCGGACCTGCTCCGGCAGGCTTTCGCGCCAGGCTTCAAACTGGTCTGCGTTTACTTCATCAGGCTCGAACGCAACGACTTGGCTCGCGGGGCCGCTTGAGGCCAGGAAAGCCGCCGACACACTGCCGTGATGCGCGCCCCCATCGAGAAAAACCTCGTCGGGCGTTATTGCCTCGAGAACCTCACCAATAAAAAAGCGGTTCGAATTGTCGACTGAAACGCCGTCAAACCGCCACTCCTGCCGCGCCAGCCGCCAGGCAAGAAACGTCAGATGATGCGCCCGCGAAAGATCATCCGCCCAGGCATCGAGACAGTCACCCACTTCGGCGATGTCTGCCGCAGTGAGCGCTTGCGCAAACCAGCCGTTGGACAGCGGGTGCTTCGGGCGGAAGCTTTCGGCGACGTCGTAAAACGGCACGCAGTGCTTCCAGCCCTGAGCTTGCAGATCTTCAAGAATGGGCAAAACCGGGCTGGTGACGACGCTCAGCGCGAGCAAGGCGTCTGATTTGAGTTGTTCGGGAACCTCGTCCGGCGTGCGCAGATCAACTCCGGCCCAGAGGCCGCTGCCGCGGATCTGGTCTGCCCTCGCGTCGACGACCATGACCGCTTCACTGCCGACATCATCTAGAAAATCGAGCGCCATGCGGCCGAAATTGCCGGCGCCATAGATCACCAAGGGCGCATGCGGGATTACAGGCGCGGCAAGACAAGGCTGGCTTTCCAAGTCATCGAGAAGCACGCGGGCTTCAGACCTGCCCGGAACCCTGACGAAGCAACGTTGCTTGTAGTGGTCTGGCACGGGCTTCTCTGCCTCGTCCCGCCCGAAAGCTGACGGGGAGTTTTTCATCATGTTTTGACTGCTCCCCTTGTGCGACACTGCGTCAGAGAATCACACTCCCTTGACAGGACAAGTCTAAGTGGCCGCAAATAACACCTCAAAGCTTTTCCGGGCCTTGCCTTGAGTGTTGTGCTTGTCACCGGCGCAAGCGGCTTTGTCGGCACCCAGATCGCGCGAAAGCTTGCAAGCAACGGCCATTCCCTGCGCCTTGTAGCCCGCCCCGCTTCGGCAGGAGAGCTGGCACGCCATTATCCCGAGGCGCTCATCCTGGAATGCGATGACCTGTTCGCGCAATCGTCTGACTGGTGGGCCGAAAGTTGCGCCGGCGTCGATGCCGTCATTCACGCTGCCTGGTACGTGAACCCGGCAGACTATCTCGATTCGGAGAAAAACGCGGCTTGCGTGTCGGGCAGTGTCCGGATGGCACGCGGCGCTGCGCGAGCGGGTGTCGGTCACTTTGTCGGGCTGGGCACCTGCATGGAATACGCCCTGCCTTCCGACCGGCTTGACGTGCTCTCCCCGACAGTCCCCTCCACGGTCTATGGCGCGTGCAAGCTTGCGCTTTACGACATCCTGGATGGTCTTTTTTCGGCCTCTGGGGTAGAATTCTCCTGGTGTCGACTGTTCTATCTGTTCGGTGACGGTGAAAACGAAAAACGCCTGTACCCCTATCTCAACCGGTGCCTTGAGGCCGGAGAAGCAGTGAGACTGGGATCAGGCAGGCAGGTGCGGGACTACATGGATGTTGCAGACGCGGGCGCCCGCATCGCCGAGGTGATCGAGACTGGTCAGGTTGGCGCAATCAACATTTGCTCAGGGTTCGCCGTGAGTATTCGCGAGTTCGCCGAAAGCGTCGCCGACAGGTATGGACGGCGCGACTTGCTCGAATTCGGCAGCCACCAGCCTCATCCACGCGATCCTTCCGTGGTGGTTGGCGTGCCAAATTTTGTCGTTGAAGGATCAAAAAGGGACGCACGGTCATGAAAGCTCAAGTCAAACCGCGGATCAATCTCGAAGACAGAACCGCGCTTGAAACCGTCATTCCGTTGGAAACACCGTTTGTCGTGTTCGTGGATCCCTCGAGCGCCTGCAATTTCAAATGCACCTTCTGCCCCACAGGGCACCGCGACATGATCGCCGATACCGGCCGGTTCCAGGGCGCGATGAAGTATGACCTGTTCACGAAAATCATCGACGATCTCGGCGCTTTCAGCAAGCCGATCAAGGTGCTGCGGATGTACAAGGACGGCGAGCCGTTCCTGAACAAGCGTTTTGCCGACATGATCGCCTATGCCAAGCAGAGCGGGTATGTCGACTACATCGACACCACCACCAACGGCACCTTCCTGACGCCCGAACGCGTCGGCCCCGTGATCGAAGCAGGCCTCGACAAGATCAATATTTCGGTCGACGGCATGAGCAATGACACCTACCAGCGCTTCACCAAGTTCAATTTCAATTTTGAAAAGTTCGTTGAAAACGTCAAATGGGTCTACGCCAACAAGGGCGACATGGAGATCTCGATCAAGATCCCGGGCGAGTTGCTGCAGCCGGGTGAACGGGAAAAGTTCTTTGATACTTTCGGCGACCATTGCGACCGGATTTTCGTCGAGAATTTCGCACCCTGCTGGCCCGAGTTCGACATCGAGAAGCATACCGGGGTAAAGATCGAGAAGGGCATCTACCAGCAGGAAGTCTCCAACACCGAGACCTGCCCGTATATCTTCTATTCCATGTCCGTGAACCCCGATGGCCTGGTCAGCTCCTGCTTCCTCGACTGGTCGCGCGATCTCATTATCGGCGACGTCAAGGAGCAGTCGATCAAGGAAGTCTGGAATTCCGACAAGATGAACGCGCTCAGGCTGCAGCATCTTGAGGGCAAACGCTGCGAAAACGGCACCTGCGGCAGCTGCGGCCAGCTCAGCCATTGCCTGCCCGACAACATCGATCCGCATCGGCCGATGTTGCTTGAACGGTTCCGCGAGATGGTCAAGCTTGACCCCGATGTGAAGGCTCCGGGGGCCAAACGCATGCCCTCTCCCGTCGCCGCGGAATGAAGGTCGTCCACATCACCCCCCATCTGGGTGGCGGTGTGGGCAAGGCGCACGCCAGCCTGTGTGCGGCCGACCGTGATGCTGCGGCGCATCACTATGTGCTTCTCGAAGAACCCCGGGACCACCGCCATGTGGACCAGATCCGCAAGACCGGTGCGCAGGTCACGCTTGCTGAAAGCGAAGACCAGCTGCACGACCTGATGGCCGGCGCCGATATCGTCCAGTTCGAATGGTGGAACCACCCATTGATGTGCGGGCTTCTTGCCGGACCGCCGCTCCCGGCCATACGGCCGGTGTTCTGGAGCCATGTCTCCGGCGTGTCAGCCCCGTTCATTCCGGCAGGTCTGGTCGAGGCGGCCGATCGTTTCGTGTTCACATCGGCCTGCTCGCGGCTGGCGCCAAATCTCGATGCCCGCCACCTCAAGCGGACCGAGGTGATCAACAGCGGCTTTTGCCACGCAGAGCCCGGCACAAATGCTTCAGGCCGTAGCAAGAACCGCATCAGCTATCTGGGCACCGTCGACTTCACCAAGATGAGCCCCGCAATGATCGAAGTCATCGACCTGCTCGACAGGGATGATGCCAAGGTCGATGTCTGGGGCGGCGTGGCTTCCGACAGCCCGATCCATGCGTCGATCGCTGCGATGCAAAACCCAGCTCGATTTCGGCTGCGCGGACACAGCGACGACCCGGCCGCGGCGTTGTCGCAGACCTCAATCTTTCTCTATCTGCTGCAGCCGTTTCATTTCGGCACGGCGGAAAACGCGCTTGTCGAGGCAATGTCGCTGGGCTGCGCGCCGCTGGTGTTTGCCAATCCCTGCGAGCTGTCGATCGTGCGCGATGGCGAGACCGGACTGGTCGCCCGCTCTGTTGACCACGCCGTGAAACAGCTGAACTGGATGCTGGAGCATCCGGATGAAGTGGCCCGGATCGGCGCCAATGCACGCGCGGAAGTGCGGGAGCTGAAAACCCCGGCGCGCTCCGTTGCCGCCTTTCGGTCTCTGTGGGAGGCTGAACTGCAACGACCGAAACGCATTCCCGACTTTGCTGCCGCGCTGGGCCCCACCCCCCGTGACTGGTATGACGCCCTCAATGGCGGCGCGCAACCCGCCGATGGAGCACCTTCGCAACCATCACAAGCCGCCTCCAAAGGCAGCCTTGCTCACTTCACTGCGTGGTATCCCGATCTCGACCAGGCGCAAAAGAAACCAGCCACATCAAGGGCGTAGGCAGGTCGGCCGGCACAAGCGGCGCAGTCAAACCGGATCTCCGGCGTCGGACACGAAACAGGCCGGAAATGCCGGTGCCGCGGGTCAGCGTCACACAAGCTAATTTTGCGATTTTGCGCCTTGCATTTGATGTCAGGCAGGAGCTTATATTTTGGTGTATTTCACGATCTGTATCCCGACAAGGAACAGGCAGCGCTATTGCATCGAAGCCATCAAGGCCATTGCAGAGTCAGAAGAAACGGACTTCGAGGTTATTGTCGCCGACAATTCCGACGAGCCCGCAATTCTCGACGACTACTTTCGCACCGAGCTCGATGACAGCCGGTTCAGGCTCTTGCCGCCTCAGGCAACCGTTTTATCGATGGTCGACAACTGGGAGCGGACAATGCCCGAGGTTCGTGGGCGCTGGGTCTGCATGATCGGCGATGATGACCACATTGACGCCAGTGTGCTTCAGCTCATCCGTCGCTATGAACGTGAACAGCCAGAGCTTGAAGTCGTCGCCTGGTCGCGGATCAGCTACAACTGGCCTGACAACAGGGCAATTGCCACGCTTGCGACAATTCCGCTGGGTCACGTCACCCATATTCCCGACAGGAAAACCGTAAAAGACAAGCTGTATCGCTGGAGCGAACGCGAAAGTCGTCCCATGGGCGGCTTCGGTATCTATCATGGCGCTGTCCGTCGGTCGCTGATGGAGCGGATCAAGCGGAGGTACAGTGACCGCTATTTCGAGCATCCGACTGTGGATTTCGACAATACCTGCAAGGTGGTGACCGAAGCAAAGGCGATGGTTTTCTGTCAACGCCCTTTCTCAGTCCTTGGAGCATGTGTCGCATCGAACTCGGCAAGCACTCAGTCCTTTGAAACCATGCAGAAGCTGGTCGACGATTTTTATCGCGACCTCGGCAATGGTCAGCAGATCCAGGAAGACGATTTTCCGTTCTCGCCCAAATTGCCCGGGCTGGCCATCTTTTCCTCGATCGCGGCGACGACCTGGTGGTTCTGCCGCAAATATGGCGTCGACAATGCGGGGTTTCAGGAGAATTTCGTCCATTCCGCCATCAAGGAATGCCAGACCTCGCGAACAGTTGAGGACTACAAGCTCAAGGTTCAGGGGCTCAGGCTTGGCTTCGAAGCCTTTGAAGGCGGGGTCTGGGCTTCCCAATTCAACCCACCCGAGACGTTCACTCCGCCACCAACGGAAAACCAGGTTTGCGGAGTGGTGAAGGACACCTTGTATGTCCGCGAAGCCGGACTTGAGAAAGTCACGACGCCGGCAGAGTTCTACCGATTTGCAGAAGCCCTCCTGATGCCAGTCAAGCACGTGGTTTCGGCGAGAAAGGAATTTGCAGCATGACCGTGCTCTCCATCTGTATTCCGACCCGCAACAGGCAAATCTATGCCATGTCGGCGGTTCGGCACATGCTTGCCTGCGACCGGCAGGACTTCGAAATCGTTCTGGCTGACAATTCAGATGACGCTGCACCGCTGGCGCAGTTTGCAGCCGATTGCAACGACCAGCGGCTCAAGCTGCTGCCGCCTGAGGATAAGGTTTTGTCGATGCGGGCAAACTGGGAGCGGATCATTCCGGCATCCTCCGGCGAATGGGTCAGCTACATCGGGGATGACGACTATCTCGATCCAAAGCTGTGTGAAGTGATCCGTGTCACCAAGAAGGTCGTGCCAAATGTGGACGCAATGACCTGGGGACGGCTATATTTCACATGGCCTGACGTGCGCACCGGGCCTGAACTCACCAAGATGCCCAGTGGCAGCCATCTGGTCGGCATCAAGAGAGACGACATGATGCGCAAGCTGTTCTTCTGGGAAAAAGCTTCGGATCGGCCGATGTGTGCCTTCGGTGTCTATCACGGCGTGGTCAAGCGCAGTCTGATGGAGGACATCCGCACCACTTTCAACAATGAGTATTTTGGTCATCCGATTGTCGATTACGACAACATCTGCCGCACCCTGATGGTGGCCAAAGGCTTGGTCTATTTCGAACGCCCGATGTCGGTCTTTGGTGCTTGCAAGGAATCCAACACGATGGGACTGCGCGACGAAAAGGTGGCTGAAAAGCTGTTCAGTGTTTTCCGCAAGGAAATGGATAAAGAAATGGAGGCGGCCGATTTTCCGTTTCCAATGGAATTGGGACTCACAGCACAGATCGGCCACGTCATCGAAGCCTTCAAGCAGGAACAGGGCATCGAAATCAACGCCTGGGAAGACAACTTCATCAAGGCCTGTGCGCGCAACTGCGAGACACATTACAGCCGCAAAGCCTTCGAAGCCAGGAAGTCCGGCTATCGGCAGGCAATCAAGGAATGGCGCGGGAAAAAGGCGCTTGCGTTGTTCGAACCCAAATTCAAATACCGCCCCGACATCCCGCCTTTTATCGGCTTCCACAACAATGAAATCAGTTTCGACATGGATATCGGCGGTGCCGAGTCCGCGGCGGAGTACTATGATATACTCGGCAACATGATGTTCCCCATCGAGTTGCTCGAGGGGCGTCTGTAATGACGATCACGAACGCGCAGCAGACAGTTCCACTTCATCCAGCGCACCACCGGGAGTCCGACCAGTGAAAAAGCTGCTCTTCATCATTCCACCCTATTTCAATGCCAACGACTATCTCGACAAGCACCGCGCTGCCGTGTTGCCGGCCTTCACCATTCCTTACGGCATCCTGTCGATGCAAGCCTACCTGACCGAGCATTGCGAGCAGTTGGGCGAGATGCGGCTGGTCGATCTCAACGTGACGCTGAAGCGGCTGGTGGAAACCCAGACGGTGGAATCGCACCAGGAAGTCTTCAATGCGGAACTGCGAGCGGTGCTGGAGGAATTCGATCCCGACATCGTCGGCATCTCGGCTCTGTTCAATTCATCGTCCGGCTATATCCAGAGCCTGGTGAAGGGGGTCAAGGAATTCAACTCAGGGATCCTCACCATAGCGGGTGGCGGATTGCCATCGGCGGCCTACAAGCTGATGCTCGAGACCTGTCCGGATCTCGATGCAATCTGCAAGGGCGAAGGCGAGCTGCCTTTGAAGAAGCTTATCGATTCCGATGACCCGATGGAGGTGATTGCCACCCATCGCTCCTGGATCGACCGCGCCTCCGTCGCCAAGGGCAAGATGCCGGCGCATGATTTCATTGCAAATCTCGACGACATTCCGCCGATGAACTATTCGATCATCGATCTGGACAACTACAATCAACGTGGCATCGACAAGCGTTACACCGACCAGCCAAAGCGGGAAATGGCGATCCATACCTCGCGCGGCTGTCCGTTCCTGTGCGTGTTCTGCTCCAACCCGTCACTGCACGGCCGGGAAGTGCGGTTCATGTCAGTGGAACGGGTTGTCGCCGACGCCAAACGCATGCGCGACGAGTTCGGCATGACGGTGCTGATGCTGGAGGATGACCATTTCTTCCACGACAAGGAACGCGCCAGACGCCTGCTGCGCGAACTGGCGACGCTCGGCATTCGCTGCGAATTCCCCAACGGCGCCGCAGTCTACGCGATTGACGATGACATGGCCGAACTGCTGGCTGCTGCCGGCGTATCAGCCGTTGCACTTGCAGTGGAATCCGGATCGGATCATGTGCTCAACAACATCATCAAGAAACCGCTGAAGAAGAAGCTGATCAGGCCTGCGGTGGAAGCATTGCGCAAGCATGGCGTCCGCTCGCACGTCTTCATCGTCACCGGCCTGCCAGGCGAACAGGACGAGCATCGCCAGGAAACGCTGGAAATGTTGCTCGAAAACGGCTTCGACTGGATCCATGTCTATCTGGCCATCCCGATCTTCGGCAGCCGACTTTATGACATCTGCGTCGAGAACGGCTACATCGAGAACACCGCCAACGAAAACTTCGTCGCCACCAAATCCGTGATACGGGCGCCGGGCATTGATCCGGTCAAGCTCGAGGCCTTCGCCTACGAAACCCAGCTGCGGGTCAATTTCGTCGAGAACTACAACATGCGGATCGAGCGCTACGACATCGCGCTGCACTACATGAAGAACGTCGTCGAAAAATATCCGGATCACGCCTTCGGCCAACTCTATGTCGGTCGGTGTCACGCGGCGATGGGGGAGCATGATCTGGCGCTTGAGCATGCCGAAAAGGCGCGCAGCATCTTCGAGACAGACGAGTGGTGGAGAACACTCGCAGACAAGCACGGCTGTGACTATCAGAATATCCTTGCGGAGATTGTCACCGCTTCGGGTTCGCCATCTGCGGCTCAACCCACGCCTGAACTGGCCAAACTCGTATCGGCCTGACAGCCGAACTATTCAAAGCGGCCACAGGTTCACGACAGCATTGTCTACGAAACCTGTGGCCGCTTTGAACGAGCCAAGGAAGCAGTCTTCCAGAAACGCTGGCAGCGCAGCGTCTGGGGTGATGACGTGCAGCACACTGCGCAACCGGCTCTGAGGTATCCGCTCCGATATACCCGGCTGCAAAGCGGCAACCCGCCAACTTGGCGCTCTCCACCCACGTTTTCAGTAACATTCATCAGGCTTTGCTGGCAGTAAGTACCCGGATTGTTTGCGCTCGCTTCGCTGATTGCGGACACAGCCATCGCACCCGACCTGCCCCTGGCTTTGGTGAATGTGGCCGGGAACCAGTTTGAAACGGGCTGCTCATCGAACCAGACCAATAGGGGTTTGAAAAAAAGAACGGGCCGTGCCAATCTTTCACTTTGATGTAACCCATCGAAGGGTTATCAGTTCTGGTTGGGACGAAATTACATCTTATTGAGGAGTATGAGAGTGAAAAACCTTCTAGTGACAACGGCATTGGCCGC
>Ga0209344_10001252_pt1 | contig 34502 bp, 31 predicted proteins | sample Cruoilmetagenom6_FD_187293 | JGI IMG/M metagenome (GOLD analysis project Ga0209344, IMG submission 187293) | Oil polluted marine microbial communities from Coal Oil Point, Santa Barbara, California, USA - Santa Barbara Oil Seep Sample 6 (SPAdes)... | ecosystem: Environmental > Aquatic > Marine...
GCCCCCGAGACCGCCGAAGCGCGCCTCGCATCTATCACCGGCTCGGTCGCGATGCGCGATCTGGGCGCGGCGGACGTCGTCGTCGAAGCCGTGTTCGAGGCGATGGACGTGAAACGCGAGGTCTTTGCGCAGCTCGACGCGATCTGCAAGCCGGGCGCAATCCTGGCCACCAACACCTCGACGCTCGATGTGAACGAAATCGCCGCGGCCACCGGACGGCCCGAGGATGTCATCGGGCTGCATTTCTTCAGCCCCGCCCATATCATGAAGCTGCTCGAAGTGGTGCGCGCCGAAAAGACCGCGAAGGACGTTGTCGCGACGGCGATGGACCTCGGCCGCAGGCTCGGCAAGATCGCGGTGCTGGTCGGCGTCTGCAACGGCTTCGCGGGCAACCGCATGTTCATCAATTTCAACCGCGAGGCGCAGATCCTGATCGAAGAGGGCGCATTGCCCTGGCAGATCGACAAGGTGCTGACCGATTGGGGGCTCGCAATGGGGCCGCTCTCGGTGATGGACCTGGCCGGGCTCGACGTGGGCTATCGGATCCGCAAGGCCCGTGGTGCGCAAACCCCCTACCCCTTCACCACCGCCGACCGGCTGGCCGAAGCCGGACGGCTGGGCCAGAAGACCGGCGCGGGCTGGTATCGCTATCCCGAAGGCGCGCGGCGCGGTGAACCCGACCCCGAGGTCGAGGCGCTGATCGAACAGGTGTCACGCGAAAAGGGCATCACCCGGCGCCCGGTCAGCGACGATGAGATCCTGCATCGCTGCCTCTGGCAACTGGTCAACACCGGCTACCAGATCCTTGAAGAAGGCATCGCGCAGCGCGCCAGCGATCTCGATGTGATCTTCGTCAACGGCTATGGTTTTCCGCGCAGCCGCGGCGGCCCGATGTTCCACGCCCAGGAGGTAGGGCTTGACCGCGTTGCCGCCGATGTGAGCCGCTCTCACGACGCCCATGGCGCGCATTGGGCGCCTTCGGCGATGCTGCTGAGAGAAGCCGGGAAAGCACCCCCCGCCTGACACGCCCAGCGCCCGGTAAACGCAAAACGGCCACCTTTCCGGTGGCCGTTTTCTTGTGTCCCGCTTGGCCTTCCAGTGTCAGGCGTAGCCAAACAATCGCGGGAAATACATCGTGAAGAAGGGGACGTAGGTGATGAGCAAAAGCACCAGTATCTCGGCCCCCACGAAGGGCAGGATCGCCCAGCTCAGCCGCGTCAGCTTCACATTGGAGATCCCGCAGGCCGCGAACAGCACCAGTCCGAATGGCGGCGAGGCCAGACCGATCGTCAGGTTGGTACAGGTGATCAGCGCGAAATGGATGGGATCGACCCCGTACTGATAGGCAACCGGTGCCAGAAGCGGGCCAAGCACGATGATCGCAAACCCCATGTCCAGGAACATCCCGATGATCAGGAACAGGATATTCACCAGCAGCAGAAACACATACTTGTTCTCGGTCAGCGAAACGAACATCACCGTCACTTCATCGACCAGGTTGTAATAGCTCACCAGCCAGCTGAAGCTCTTGGCGCAGGCCAGGAGGAACATGATCATCGCCGTGGCCTTCACCGTATGCAGCAGGATCGGCGCGATATCCGACAGCTTGAGCGTGCGGTAAAAGACAAAGCCGATCAGCAGCCCGTACATGACCGCTACCGCCGACGCCTGTGTCGGGCTGAAAAAGCCGAACAGGATGCCGCCCATGATGATCGCGGGCAGCAACAGCGCCGGAATCCCCTGCAGGATCGCGATGAACAGCCGCGCAAAGCCCACGAACGGCGCGCGCTCGCCATATCCCTTGCGCACCGCCACGATATAGGCCGTCACGATCAGCGCGATTGCAACCAGCACGCCGGGCAGCATCCCCGCCAGGAACATGCCCGCGATCGAGACATTCATCACCGACGCATAGATCAGCATCGGAATACTGGGCGGAATGATCGGGCCGATCACCGAACTGGCGGCGGTGACGGCGGCCGCGTATTCCTCGCTATAGCCGTTCTTCTTCATCGCCGGGATCATGATCTTGCCCACGGCCACCGTGTCCGACACGGCCGAGCCGGTAATCCCGGCAAAGAACATGCTCGATACGATATTGGTATGTGCCAGCCCGCCACGGACCCAGCCCACGAGCGACCCGGCCAGCGTCATCAGCTTGTCGGTGATGCCCGCCCGGTTCATGATTTCGCCCGCCATGATGAAGAACGGGATCGCCAGCAGCAAAAGGTTCTCGGTGCTCGAGAACATCCGCTGCGGAATCTGCGTGAACAGGCGCGGATCGCCGATATCCACGTAGACGAAGATCGTCATCAGGACGAGGCAGAATGCGATCGGCACCCCCAGCAGGAGCATCGGAACGAAAGTGCCAAAGATAATTCCAACCACGGGTTCAGCCTCCGGAAAATTGCATGACAGGGGGGGCGTTGCGCGGATCGGGAAGCGCTGCGCCGATGCTGAAGAACCCAAGCAGCGCACCGCCGACCGGGATCGAGAAGTAGTAATAGAACAAGCTGATATCGAGATAGAGAGAGGTCTGGTACTTGCCCACGAACAGCGCCATCTTGACCCCGTAGAACACCATCACCCAGACGATGATGAGCGCCATGACCATGTAGATGATCCGGAACACGGTCTTCATGCGTGGCCCCAGAAGCTCGTAGACCATGTCGACCCCGATATGGCCGCCATGCCGGGCAATCACGCCGGCGCCGACAAACACGGCCCAGGCGAAGAAAAGATTGTTCAGCTCCTCGACCCAGACCAGCGAATTGCCGGTGATCCTGTCGGCGACGATGCCCGACGCCGTGTTCAGGAACAGCAGCGCGGTCAACACCATCGCGAAAATCAGACTGGCCCGCTCCAGCCAGTCAAGGAAGGTATGATACCCGATCAGAAACGTCTTCATGTCGACACTCTCCTTGCCGCCTTGCATCACTGACGGCCTTCACCGCCCGCTCTTTGATCCGTGCCTTGCAAAAGAGGGGCGCGGCGCCAGTCAGGCGGAGCGACGCCCCTTCATCCGTTCAGACCATAACGCACCGGTCCGGGCTGGATCGTCCAGAGAGAATTGCAGAACTGGCGCCGATCCTGCCAGGTCATGCCGGACCGGCGCCTGCCGGCCGGATCGCGGTGTGGGTCGCCCCTCTCCGCCTCCGGTCGGCTGCTTTGAACGTGGTGGCGATCTACCTGGCCGTTTGCTCGGCTTCCTTCGCCGCCGCCATGATCTTGTCCACCCATTCCTGGCCCTCGTCACCGATCTTGCGGGTGATCGTGTCGATATAGGGCTGCTGTCCAAGATCGCGGAACTCTGCAATCTCTTCATCGGTCGGGTAATAGAAGGTCGCGCCCTCGGCCTCCATCGCCTGTTTCACCACCAGCGAACTGACGAAGGAATGCGCATTGCCGACGCGCGTATAAAGATCGCCGGCCTGAAGAACCAGCGTCTGATGCTCTGGCGAGAGCGACTGGAAGAACTCTTCGTTGATCATGATCGGGTGCAGGTTATAGCTGTGCCGCGTCATGGTGACGTAAGGGTTCACCTCGTAGAGCTTCTTGGAATACATCGAGTAAAGCTCGGTATCGTGCCCTTCGGCCATGCCCGATTGCAGCGCGGTGTAAAGCTCGCTCCAGGTGATGGTCACCGTGTTCGCCCCCCAGGCCCGGAACATCGCCAGAAGGCCGGGGTTCTCGGGCACGCGCATCTTGGTGCCTTGCAGGTCGGCCACGTTCTTGATCGGCTTTTCCGCATAGATATGGCGGAAACCGGCGCCATCGGCCCAGCCCAGCACGCGCAGTCCGGTCTTCTCAAGGAAGGATGCCGCCAGCTCGTCGCCAACCGGCCCCTCCATCACCTTCCACGCGGTCAGGTTGTCGCGAAACACGTAAGGGATCTGCGTGACGGCGATCTCGGGCGCGAAGGGCACCATGATCGACGTGTAGGCACCGACCATCTCGATCACGCCGGTCTGCGCCGATTCCACCATCGTGCGGGCATTGCCCAATGCCCCATCGGGGTGAATTTCCAGCTGAAGTTCACCACCCGAGGCGACCTCCAGGTAGTTCTTCATCGCCAATGCGCCGGCCGAGCGGCCAGCGCCGGGCATGCGGATATCGCCCTCGGAACTGAAGCCGATCTTCATGACGATTGGCTCTGCAAGCGCCGTGGTAACCGTCGACCCGAAGGCCAGCGTCACGCCCAACGCGAAAGCTGCGAATTTATTCATTTTAATCCTCCCTGTTCCATTCACTCCTCCGAAACGGATGGCCACCGAGCATGCGCGCCACTGGCGTGACCAGGTCCAGCGGCATGGAACAATTTGCCGCTTTTGAAACGTTATTTTAAAAATATTCATGTGTCGATTCATTTCTCATGAAAGATCTTTCAGAACCGAGGCTCTGAATTTGCACATATTTTCGGGAAAATCCCCGGAAAATCGCCCGCGTTCGGGCGCGCTTCGCCGGGCCGGCGCCGCTCTTGTGCAACGTCACCTGTTCACGCCATGGATCGCGGTTTTCGCTCCATCTGCGCCACGACCCAAACGCCACCGGCAGGAAAACCGCGCGGGGCTGCGACGCCTTGTGGCCGATCCGCCCCGCCCGCGATGTCAGGTCGCCCGCACCGATGACACATGTGAGCTTCAGGATCGCCTCGCCGGACCATTGCGGGATCACGCGCCGCAGCGCTCGAATGCCGCTCGTCGGGCTCGCCCCGGCTTCATCTTGCTTGAAATATTCCCGCCGGAGGCACCCAATGCCTGCCCCGCACGGTTTGTACGCAATGACACGCGGTTATTGCCGTTCGCCGTGTTAACCCGCGCAGATGCAGTGGCGCATACCGACGCGATACCGACGCCACGCCGACGCGATACAGATCGTCATTTTCTCATGTTAACCAATGGCTTGATCCCGATTCGGGATCAACGGCCGCGGATCACCTTTGCGAACTTCTCAAAGATCACCTCGTTGGCGCAGACAACCTCGCCATCCTCGAGGATATTCCCCCCCTCGGTCAGCGGCTCGACAAAGCCGCCCGCCTCCTGAAGGATCACGATTCCCGCCGCCAGGTCCCAGGCATTGAGCCCGCGCTCCCAGAAACCCTCGTAACGTCCGGCGGCCACATAGGCCATGTCCAGCGCCGCCGATCCCCAGCGCCGCACACCCGCGCAGGCCGGCATCAGGCGCGCCAGGTCCTGCAAGGTCGCCGGCAGGTCCGCGCGCCCCCCGAACGGCACGCCCGTCGCAAAGAGCGACTCGATCATCTTGCTGCGTCCCGATACCCGCAGGCGGCTCTCGTTCAGCCAGGCGCCCTCGCCTTTCTCGGCGAAGAACATCTCGTCCTTGGCCGCGTCGAAAATGACACCGGCCACGATTTTTCCCTTGTGTTCCAACGCGATGGAGATCGCCCAATGGGGCAGCCCGTGCAGGAAATTCGACGTTCCGTCCAGCGGGTCGACGATCCAGCGGCGGGTTGGGTCCTTGCCATCCTCGGCGCCACCTTCCTCGGCCAGCCAGCCATAGGTGGGGCGCGCCTCCATCAGCTCGTCCTTGATGATCTTCTCGGCAGCGAGGTCGGCGCGGCTCACGAAATCGCCCGCGCCCTTCATCGAGACCTGCAACTGCTCGACCTCGCGGAAATCCTTGACCAGCGACCGCCCCGCCTTGCGCGCGGCCTTGATCATGACATTGAGGTTGGCACTGCCCGGCATCGCATGGCTCCCTTGCGTTCAGGCCGCGCGTATACGCCGCCCGCGCCTTGCTTACAAGTGGTCTCGCTGCTCGGCCTCGCCGCGCTGCATCCTGACCGGAATCTCGCGCGCCAGCCGGATCAGGTGGGCGACATAGGGCTTGTCACCGTCTTCTTCCCGTATCGCCGCATAGAGCCTTTTGGTGACACCCTTCTGCGTCAAAGGCCGGGTCACGTAATCGCGGCTCGTGCGCAGCTCGCGCACCACCCAGTCCGGCAGCACCGCCACGCCCCGGTTCGAGGCGACCAGCAGCAGGATCACCGCCGTCAGCTCGACCTGCCGGATGGCGCGCGGCTCGACCTTGGCAGGAGTCAGCAGGGAGGTGAACACATCCAGCCGGGCGCGGTCCACCGGGTAGGTTATCAGCGTTTCGTCGCGAAAATCCTCGGCGACGACAAATGGCTTCTGCGCCAGTGGATGCTGGCTCGAGGCCACGAAAACAGGCTCGTAATCAAAGAGCGGCTTGAAGGTGACGCCGGGCAGGTCCTCGGGATCGGAAGACACCACCAGATCGACCTCCTCCTTGCGAAGCGCAGGCAGCGCATCGAAGGCAAGGCCGGGGCGGATATCCACATCCACGTCGGGCCATGCCTTGCGGAACTGCTCGAGCACCGGAAACAGCCACTCGAAACAGGCATGACATTCGATCGCGATATGCATCCGCCCCGCCGATCCCTGTCGCAGCCCGCCGAACTCGCCCTCCAGCGCCTCGACCTCAGGCAGCACCTTCTCGGCCACGCGCAGCAACCGCTGCCCCGCCGCCGACAGCTTGAGCGGCTTGGAGCGGCGCACGAACAGCTCCACCCCGGCCTGATCCTCAAGCCCCTTTATCTGATGGCTCAGCGCCGATTGGGTGATGTGCAGCAGGTCCGCCGCGCGCGCGATCCCGCCCGCCTGATGGATCGCCCGGATCGTCCTAAGATGCCGCAACTCGATATGCATATATTAGCGCGCCTCACATAGACCATGAATATTATGAAGTTGTCTCACAATGCTGCGCCTGCAACAAGAGGACAACCTGTAAAGCATGCAAGATGGATCCAGCCGATGCCCACGCCCCGCGTCTCCTTTGAATTCTTCCCCCCGAAATCGCTCGAGGCGTCGTTCCGTCTCTGGGATACGATCCACACGCTCGCGCCGCTCGATCCGCGTTTCGTTTCGGTCACGTACGGCGCTGGCGGCACCACGCGCGAACTGACCCGCGAGGCGGTCGGCACCCTGCACAAGGCCACCGGCCTCAATGTTGCGGCGCACCTGACCTGCGTCGAGGCGACCCGCGAAGAGACCCTCGCGATTGCCGATGGCTTTCACCAGGCTGGCGTCACCGAGATCGTCGCCCTGCGCGGCGACCCTCCAAAGGGTTCGGATGGCTTCACCCCGCATGCCGACGGCTTCGCCAATTCCTGCGAGCTGATCGAGGCGCTGGCCGATACCGGCAATTTCACTATCCGGGTCGGCGCCTATCCCGAGAAGCACCCCGAAGCGGCTGACACCAAGGCCGATATCGAATGGCTCAAACGCAAGATAGACGCGGGCGCCAGCGAGGCGATCACGCAGTTCTTCTTCGAGGCCGAAACGTTCTTCCGTTTCCGCGACGCCTGCGTCAAGGCGGGCATCGACGCGCCGATCATCCCCGGTGTGCTGCCGATCGAGAACTGGACCGGCGTGCGCAAGTTCGCCACTGCCTGCGGCACCGGCATTCCCGCCTGGCTGGACGATACCTTCGACAAGGCGCTGCGCGACAACCGTCAGGATCTGCTGGCCACTGCGCTGGCCACCGAGCTCTGCAGCGAACTGATCGAGGGCGGGGTCGAGGATCTGCATTTCTACACGCTGAACCGCCCGGAACTGACGCGCGACGTGTGCCACGCACTTGGCGTCTCGCCGAAGGTCAGCCTGCGCGACGTGGCTTGAGCCAAGCCGCGCCAGGCCGCATCATGCATTCTGTCCGGCCACCGGCACTTCGATGTCGCGTGGCCCGACGGTTTCGTGCAGGCGCTCGCTGGGATGCCGCCCGACGCGCCGCCGCCCCCTGAGCAGGAACACCTTGCCCCATCCCCGCCATGTGCCGACCGAAGGCGCCTCCGGGTCGGTCGGAAAACGCGTGCGCCAGCCTTCCGGCAGCGGCAACGCGCAGCTTTCGGCGCGCTCCAGCATCCAGACCAGCGGGATGTTCGAGAGCGGCCGCGCCGCGTGAAACCCGCCCAGTTGCCCGCCCACATCGCCATGCGTGCCGCGAAACCACACCTGTTCGACGCGGCCGTTCCACTCGGGCGGCGATGACCACAGCACCGGCTCGAAGACCGTTCGCGTCTCGTCCAGCGCCAGCGCATGAAAGCCATGCAGGATTGTCGGGCCAAGACGGTGATTGTGAAACGCATGCGCCTCGGCGCTCCAGCGCCACAGCATCGGCAGGCGCAGGCCAAGCGCCTTGACGGTATCCCACACCCCGACCATCTCGACCGGCGCGGCCTCGTGACAAAGCGAGGCCTTGAAATCCGCGGCCACCGGGCCGCCCGGTGCCGACTGGTAGTGGCGATAGGCGGTGACGATATTGCGCACGGTCGCGTTCTCGGCCTTCAAGAGGCCCACCCGGTCGATCACCCCGGCCAGCGAACGCACCGCATAGGCACCCCGCGAATAGCCGAACAGGAAGATCCGGTCACCCGCGCGATAGCGGCTGGCAAGATAGCCATAGGCGCGCCGGATCTGCCGGTTGATGCCACGCCCCATCATCACATCCGGCGTCGTGCGCCAGTCCTGCCATTGCAACCCGGCCTCGTAATAGACCGACAGCGACGGGCCACTCATTTCGGAAAGCAGCTTATAGGTAAGACCCGCATTGCTTTCGTCGCCCTCGACCAGCGACGACATGGTGCCATCGAGGATTAGCACATGCGTGACCTGCCCGCGCGAGCGCGCCAGTCCGCTTTGCCCATGGCGCAGGCCGGGGCGCAGCAGTGCGTATAGGCGTTTAGTCCACTGGCGCCATGACATCGTTCAGCATCTTCCACACGCGATGCGGCGTGAATGGCATGTCCGCCTGCCGCACTCCCTTGTCCCACAGCGCATCGGCCACTGCATTGGCCGTCGCCGCCATCGCCCCGACCGTGCCCGCCTCGCCACAGCCCTTCATGCCCATGACATTCGCAGTCGATGGCACCGGCTCGGTCGCGAAACCGAACATCGGCACATCGTCGGCGCGCGGCATGGCATAGTCCATGAAACTTGCCGTGAGCAGCTGCCCGTCCTCGTCATGCACCACATGCTCGCACAGGGCCTGCCCGACACCCTGCACCACCCCGCCATGGATCTGCCCTTCCACCAGCATCGGGTTAATCAGATTGCCGAAATCATCGACCACCGTGTATCGCTCCAATGTAACCTTGCCGGTCTCCGGGTCGACCTCGACCTCGGCCACATGCGCGCCATTGGGGTACGAGCGCGCCGGAAGCGTTGCGGTTTCCTCATGCACCAGCAAATCGCTGCGCCCTTCGGCCCGCGCCATCGCGGCAATCTCGGTCAGGGTCGGCGTCAGGTTCGACCCCGGCACGCGGAAGCGTTCGTCGTCAAAATCGATCTCGCTTTCCGCAACCCCGGTCTTTTCTGCCAGGAAGGATGCGAAGGCCGCGATCATGCTGGTAACCGTCGCCAATGTCGCGTTATTCTGCGTCGTGACCGAGCGCGACCCCCCGGTACCGCCGCCGGTCCTGATGCGGTCGCTGTCGCCCTGCACCACGCGGATCTGTTCAACCGGGATGCCGGTCTGATCCGACAGGAACTGCGCATAGACGGTCTCATGCCCCTGCCCGTTCGATTGAGTGCCCACATAGATCGACACACTGCCATCCTCGTTGAACTCGACTTTCGCCGTCTCCGAAGGATTCCCCAGAATGCTTTCGATATAGTAACAGAGGCCCAAGCCCCTCAGCCGCCCGCGTGCGACGCTTTCGGCCTTGCGCGCCGCGAACCCGGCGCGATCGCATTCCGCTTCGGCGCGGTCCAGCACGCGATGGAAATCCCCCACATCATAGGTCTCCCCCGTGGCCGAGACATAGGGAAAGGCTTCGCTGGCGATGAAATTACGCCGGTGCAGATCCCATGTGTCGACGCCCAGTTCGCGCGCGGCGCGGTCCATGATGCGTTCCAGCGCATAGATCGCCTCGGGTCGTCCGGCCCCGCGATAGGCATCGACCTGCGTGGTGTTGGTAAAGAATCCTTCCACATGCAGGAACGCATCCTGCACGTCATAGACCCCCATCAAGACCTTGGAAAAGAGATCCGTCTGGATGCCCTGCCCCATCGTGCTGCAATAGGCGCCCAGATCCACCCGGCTGTCGACACGGTAGGCGGTGATCCTCAGATCCCCGTCAAACGCCAGCGTCAGATCGTGATCGAGACCCCGGCCCGCATTGTCGCTCAGCATGGTTTCGCCCCGATCCGCCATCCAGCGCACCGGCTGGCCCAGTTGGCGGGCGGCGTGGGCCACCAGGTAGGTTTCGGGGTAATCCATCGCCTTGGTGCCGAAACCGCCGCCGACATCGGGGTTGGTCACGCGGATATCCTCGGCATCCATGTTCAGCACCCGTGCAAGATTGCGCTTGGTGCCCCAGACGCCCTGACCGTTCACAGCAAGGTGCAGGCGGTTGCCCTGGATTTCGGCATAGCAGCCGCGCGGCTCCATCGGGTTGGCGATGATCCGGTTGTCATGCACCGTCATCCGCACCACATGCTTGGCCTTGCCGATCGCCGCCTCCACGGCCGCCTCATCGCCCATGCCCCAGTCAAAGGCGCGGTTCTCGGGCGCCTCTTCATGCAGGGGCTCGCCTCCCGGCCCGATCTCCATATGGGCGGGCAGATCGTCATAATCGAACGCGATCATCTCGGCCGCATCGCGGGCCTCTGCCAACGTGTCGGCGACGATCATCGCCACCGGCTCGCCCACGAAACGCACGCGGTCTTCGGCCAGGATCGGGCGGCGCGGGGCCGCCGCAGGGGTGCCGTCCTGGTTCTTCACGGTGTTGAAGGCCATCGCTTCGGTGATTCCGCCCGCGGCCAGATCCGCCGCCGTCAGCACAAGGCGCACGCCGGGCGCGGCGCGGGCCTCCTCGACATCCAGCCCGCTGATGCGTGCATGCGCCACCGGCGCACGCAGCACATGCGCGACCAGCGCGCCCTTGGGTGCGATATCGTCGACGTAGCGTCCCTGCCCGGTCAGAAACCGCCCGTCTTCCAGGCGCCTGACCGGCTGACTTTTCCCGAATTTTTCCATGCTCTGCCCTTTCGCGCGGTCTCGCCCCGGACCCTAACGGGCGAGACGCGCATGTCCAGAGCCCGTCAGGTCAGAGACGCCACCGTGACCGATCCGCCCAAACCATAACCGTTGAACCGGGTGGTCAGGCTGCGTGAATAGGCACCCATACCGTCAAACAGCACATAATCGCCCTCTTCCATATCACCGGGCAGCGGCAACGCATCGGGCAGGCGATCGATACTGTCACAGGTCGGGCCAAAAACCACGCGCGCCACGGGCGGCGCACGACGCACCGCGCCTTCGGGCGACAGAACCCGGACCCGCCCCGGCGCGCCGATATCGCGGATCTCGGTCAACCCGCCATAGATACCATCGTTCAGGAAAACCGATCCGTTCTCGCGCAGCGCCTTGACGCGCGCCGCCAGCGAAAAGGCATCCGCCACCATTGCGCGGCCCGGCTCGCATACCAGATCGGGTGCATGGGCGCCAAAACAGCGCGTTGTCTCGGCGCGGATATGGTCAAAGATCGCCTCGAGATCGGGCGCCGCCCCGCCCCTGTGCGAGGCAAAACCGCCACCCACATTCAGGCGTGCCAGGCGCACGCCAGCCGCCCGCGCGACATCCGCCGCGACCGCGATATAGCTTCCCCAGGCCGCGGGGTCAGCGCATTGCGTGCCGGGGTGAAAGGTGATCGAGGGCACGAAACCGCGCGCCGCGACCTCGCGCAGGAGGGTTTCGGCGCGCTCCGGTCCGACGCCGAACTTCTCGCCGAAATCATAGGCCGCCCCGGCCACCGGCAGCGCCAGCCGCACGGTGATTTCCGTGGATTTCGGCAGAACCGACAGCTTGTCCAATTCCCGCGCGCAATCCACCGAGGCCGACGCCACGCCAAGCGCGCGCGCCACCGTCACTTCCTCGGGCGAGCGCACGGGGTTGTTGTAATGCAGAACCGCATCCGGGCAGACCGCCCGCACCGCATACATCTCGCGCGGGCTGGCCACATCGAAGGCGCGGATGCCAGCGGCAACCAGGTTGGCCAGCACCTCTTCCTCCGCATTCGCCTTGACGGCATAGGTCACCAGCCCGTCGAACCCGGCCTGAAACCGCCGCGCCATCGACTGGAGCGCCGCCGGGCTGAAATACAACAGCGCCGTGTCGGGCAGATGGCGAACGATATGGGCAGCTGGATCGGGCCAGTTCGGTGTTTCGCGCATGAAGGGTCCTGTCGCTTTGCTCGTTTTCTTGAGTGTGGCGGCAAAAGCTGTCGATTCCGCGCGTCGATTTGTGTAATCTGACTCTTATCACCGTCATAATGACGAAAGAGCGATGCAAACAGACGAAACCGATCAGGCCCTTCTGGACCTTCTGGCCGACAACGCCCGCACGCCCGTCGCTACGCTGGCGCGGCGGCTGGGGCTGGCGCGCACCACCGTTCAGGCGCGGCTCGATCGGCTCGAATCCTCGGGCGTGATCGAAGGCTACACCCTGCGCCTTGCCGACCGGCTGCGCGCGCCCTTGCGCGCAACCGCCCTTGTCAGCATCGAACCGCGCAGCGCACCGGCGGTCCTGGCGCGGCTGCGCTCGCTGCCCGATGTGCGCACGGTGCATACCACGTCGGGGCGTTTCGACCTGATCGTCGGGATTGAGGCCGCCACCACCGAGGCCCTCGACGACACGCTTGACCGCATCGGCGAAACCCGCGGCGTCAAGGGCTCCGAAAGCCTGATCCAGCTGTCCACCAAGCTCGACCGTCGGGTTTAACGCCTGAGCCAGCCCAGCATCCGGAAGACTCCGAACAGCGCCACCCCGACGATGACGATCCCCGCCGTTACGACCCAGAAGGCGCGCGGGTCGTCGGCCCCCGGGATGCCGCCCACATTGATCCCCAATAGCCCGGTCAACAGCCCAAGCGGCAGGAAGATCGCCGCGACCACCGACAGGATCAGCATCTGCTGGTTCATCACCTCTGAGCGGTGCTCCATGATCTGATCCTGCACCACTTGCGCGCGGTCGCGAATCGCGTCCAGTTCCTCGGACAGGCGGGTGACGCGCTCGACCGCCTCGCGCAGGCGGCTGCGATCCTCATGGGTCAGCCAGGGCAGGTCCTCGATCTCGAAGGTGCTCAGCGCATCGCGCTGCGGCGCGATGTGGCGGCGCAGCTTGATCGCCATGCGCCGCACATCCCCCAGATCCGCGCGTGAAACCGCCCAGGGTCCCTGATCGACTTTCTCCTCGATATCGTCGATCCGCTCGTTCAGCCCGGCGATCACCGGTTCCGCCCTGTCCGCCAGCCGCAACGCCAGCCGCGCCACCAGATCGCCGCTGCGCACCGGACCCTGCCCGCGCAAGGCGGCCTCCCACACGTCGCCCGCCGCCATCAGGCGGCGCAACTGCGCCGAGACGATCTCGCGCCCGGTGATCCACAGACGCACCGAGACCATGTCCTCGACCTCGTCGCCGGGATTGAGGTTGACGCCGCGCAGGTTCATCAGCGCGCCCTCGCCATGCACGGTGCAGCGCGGCCTTGTATCCTGCGCCCCAAGCGCCGCCACCACCAGCGGATCAAGCCCCGACCGCGCCAGCCATTCAGCCCCTTCCGCCTGCGACAGATCCACCCTTGTCCAGCGCAGAACACCCGCGTCAGGCGCGCCGCCACCCGGTTCCACCGCATGGCCCTGCCCCGCCTCGTCCATGTCGATCGCTTGCACAGCCTGCACGGCGCTCTCCTTCTTGCGGCCCCCGACCTTGGCGCAGCATGACGCCACAGCGCAATAAATTCCAGCGCCAGCCTTTCCCTTGGCCAACGCATTCGCTAGAGACGATCCCGACCAAGGACATTCCGCAGGACAGACCCCAATGGCGATGGAAAAGACCTTCAACGCAGCCCAGGCCGAGGGCCGCATCTATGACGCATGGGAACAGGCGGGCGCCTTCAAGGCGGGCGCCAATGCCGCCCCCGGCGCCGAAAGCTTCTGCATCATGATCCCGCCGCCCAACGTGACGGGCTCGCTGCATATGGGTCATGCCTTCAACAACACCCTGCAGGACATCCTGATCCGCTGGCACCGGATGCGCGGCTTCGACACGCTCTGGCAGCCGGGCCAGGATCATGCCGGTATCGCCACGCAGATGGTGGTCGAACGCAAGCTGGCCGCCGAAGGCAATGCCGGTCGCCGTGAACTCGGGCGCGACAAGTTCCTTGAAAAGGTCTGGGAGTGGAAACAGGAATCCGGCGGCACGATCATCAATCAGTTGAAGCGCCTCGGCGCCTCCTGCGACTGGTCGCGCAACGCCTTCACCATGTCCGGCGCGCCCGGCGCCCCGGCGGGCGAAGAGGGCAATTTCCACGACGCCGTGATCAAGGTCTTCGTGGACATGTACAACAAGGGCCTGATCTATCGCGGCAAGCGGCTGGTCAACTGGGACCCGCATTTTGAAACCGCGATTTCCGATCTCGAGGTCGAGAACATCGAGAACCCCGGCCATATGTGGCATTTCAAATACCCGCTGGCTGGGGGCGAGACCTATACCTATGTCGAGCGCGACGAGGACGGCAACGTGCTGTTCGAGGAAGAGCGCGACTACATCTCCATCGCCACCACCCGGCCCGAAACCATGCTGGGCGACGGTGCCGTCGCGGTTCACCCCTCGGATGAACGCTATGCGCCGATCATCGGCAAACTCTGCGAAATTCCCGTCGGTCCCAAGGAACATCGCCGCCTGATCCCGATCATCACCGACGAGTATCCCGACCCCGATTTCGGCTCGGGCGCGGTCAAGATCACCGGCGCGCATGACTTCAACGACTACGAGGTCGCCAAACGCGGCAACATCCCGATGTATCGCCTGATGGATACCAAGGCTCATCTGCGTGACGATGGCGCGCCCTATGCCGAAGCCGCCGCCCGCGCGCAGCAGATCGCCAACGGCGCCGAGTTTACCATCGAAGAGGTCGACAGCCTCAACCTCGTGCCCGACCACCTGCGCGGACTCGACCGTTTCGAGGCCCGCCAGAAGGTGGTCGACGAAATCACCCATGAGGGCCTCGCCGTCATGGTGCCGGAAAACGACCCGCGCCTCGGCAAGGCCGCGCATACCCCCGTCGCGCCCGAAGAGGGCGGTGACCCGCGCGAAGACTCCGAGGTGCCACTGGTCGAATCCAAGCCGATCATGCAGCCCTTCGGTGATCGCTCGAAGGTCGTGATCGAACCGATGCTGACCGACCAGTGGTTCGTCGACACCGCCAAGATCGTCGGCCCCGCGCTTGATGCCGTGCGCTCGGGTGAGGTGACGATCATGCCCGAAAGCGACCGAAAGGTGTATTTCCACTGGCTTGAAAACATCGAGCCCTGGTGCATCTCACGCCAGCTCTGGTGGGGGCATCAGATTCCGGTATGGTATGACGAGGACGGCAAGCAATACTGCGCCGCCACCGAAGAGGACGCGCGTGCGCTGGCGGGCGACAAAGTGCTGACCCGCGACCCCGACGTGCTCGATACATGGTTCTCGTCGGGCCTCTGGCCCATCGGCACGCTTGGCTGGCCCGAACAGACACCCGAACTCGAAAAATACTTTCCGACCAGCGTGCTGGTCACCGGTTTTGATATCATCTTCTTCTGGGTCGCCCGGATGATGATGATGCAATATGCCGTGGTCGGGCAGAAACCCTTCAGCCATGTCTATGTTCATGCCCTCGTGCGTGACGAGAAGGGCAAGAAGATGTCCAAGTCCTTGGGCAACGTTCTGGATCCGCTCGAACTCATCGACGATTACGGCGCGGACGCGGTGCGCTTCACCCTGACGGCGATGGCCGCCATGGGCCGCGATCTCAAACTCTCGCCGCAGCGCATCGCCGGCTACCGCAATTTCGCGACCAAGATCTGGAACGCCGCGCGTTTCGCCGAAATGAACGGCGCAACGGGCAGCGACGGGCAGGTTCCCCGCCCCGAAGCCACCGTGAACAAGTGGATCGTCGGCGAAACCGCCAAGGTGCGCGAAACGGTGGACGAGGCGCTTCAGAACTTCCGCTTCAACGATGCCGCCAATGCGCTTTACGCCTTTGTCTGGGGCCGGGTCTGCAGCTGGTATGTCGAACTCTCCAAGCCGCTTCTCTTGGACGGGGACGAGGCGACCAAGGCTGAAACACAGGCCACGGTGGCTTGGGTCATGGATCAATGCCTGATCCTTCTGCATCCGATCATGCCCTATGTCACCGAAGAGCTGTGGGGCATTCTGGGTGAGCGCCAGAAGATGCTGATCCACGCCGACTGGCCCGACTACCGCGCCGCCGACCTTGTCGATGCACAGGCCGACCGCGAAATGAACTGGGTGATTTCGGTGATCGAACAGATCCGCTCGGCGCGCGCGCAGGTGCATGTGCCTGCCGGTCTCTACATCCCGGTGCTGTGCAACGAACTCGATGATGCCGGCAAAGAGGCCTGGGCGCGCAACGAGGTGATGATCAAGCGCATCGCGCGCATCGACAGCCTCAGCCGCGTCGACAGCCTGCCCAAGGGCTGCATCACGGTCACCGTCGAAGGCGGCAATTTCGGCCTGCCCGTCGCCGAGATCATCGATGTCGCCGAGGAAAAGGAACGGCTCGAAAAGACCCTCGGCAAGCTCGAAAAGGAACTTGGCGGTCTGCGCGGGCGGCTCAACAACCCCAAATTCGTCGAAAGCGCCCCCGAGGATGTGGTCGAGGAAGCCCGCGAAAACCTCGCCCTGCGCGAGGAAGAAGAAGGCAAGCTGCGCGCCGCGCTCGACCGTCTCGCCGAACTGGGCTGAAGCCGCTACGCCACCGACCTGATACCGACGCGATACCGACGTGATGCCGAAGCCCGATTTCCGGGCTTCGGCCCGCCCCGCTTGCACATCGCGCGCCGATACCGTTAGCTGCGCCCATGACCGAACCACGCTATACCGACCTTGTTCAGACCCTCCCCGCCAACGTGCCTTTCGTCGGCCCCGAGGAACAGGAACGCGCCCGCGGCGCGCCTTTTCGCGCACGACTCGGCGCCAATGAAAGCCTGTTCGGCCCCTCCCCCGCCGCCGTTAAAGCGATGCAGGCCGAGGCGCTCGAAACCTGGAAATACGGCGACCCTTCCAGCCATGACCTGCGCGCCGCGCTGGCCGCCGGGATCGGCTGTGACGTTGAAAATATCCTTGTAGGAGAAGGGATTGACGGGCTTCTCGGCAATCTCGTGCGGCTGCTGGTGGCGCCGGGTGACGCGGTAGTCACATCCGACGGCGCCTATCCGACTTTCAACTATCACGTCGCCGGATTCGGCGGTGCGCTGCACAAGGTCCCCTACCGCGACGATCACGAAGATCCCGCCGCCCTGTTAACAAAGGCGAAAGAGGTTGATGCCAAGCTCGTCTACCTTGCCAATCCCGACAACCCGATGGGCAGCTGGCATTCCGGCAGCGACATTCGCACCGCGCTGGATGACCTCCCCGAGGGCTGTCTGTTGCTGCTCGACGAGGCCTATATCGAGTTCGCCCCCGAAGGCACGGCTGCGGCGATAGACGCGGATGACCCGCGCGTTATAAAAATGCGCACGTTTTCAAAGGCTTACGGCATGGCCGGGGCGCGTATCGGCTATGCGATAGGGGCGCGCGGCCTGATCCGCAGTTTCGACAAGATCCGCAACCATTTCGGCATGAACCGGATGGCGCAGGCAGGGGCTTTGGCGGCCTTTGGCGATGCGGCGTGGCTCTTGCATGTGCAAGGCGAAGTGGCCCGCGCCCGCGACCGTATCGCCTTGATCGCGCAGGAAAATGGCCTGCGCGCCCTGCCCTCGGCAACCAATTTCGTCGCCGTGGATTGCGGCGCCGATGGCGCTTTCGCCAGCGCTGTTCTGGAGGCTTTGGTGGCGCGCGGCGTTTTCGTGCGCAAACCCTTCGTCGCCCCCCAGGATCGCTGCATCCGCATCAGCTGCGGGCGCCCCCAAGACCTTGACGTGCTGGCCGAGGTCCTGCCCGAGGCACTGTCAGCCGCGCGAGGCTGATCCACCACGGCACGAAGAATTTACGCCGCCAATCGTCCACGCTGCGCTAAACTTAGGCATGAGACGTGGAATCCTGCCCAAGGCACCCAATTACACCAACGCTGCCCTGATCATGGGGCTGGTGAATTTGCTTTGGATTTTCATTGTCTTATGGGGAACACTCGGCTTTGCCGCCGTCTGCGCGGCAGGTTATGGGCTGAATCTGCTGATCTCGCGACTGGCGCGGCGCGCCCGTTATTCAGGCCGCCGCAATCACCCCTGACGCCGCCTCCAGCGCGCCATGGCCATGCGGAATATCCAGCGCCACGAGCCCCGCCTGCACCGCACCCAGCATCCCCTGCACCATATGGGCGTTCACGTGACCCATATGCCCGATGCGGAAAAACCCGTGCCAGGCCGGATCGCCCGGCTCGGCCATTCCCAGCCCGATCCCCAGCGTGACACCCGCCTTCTCCTGCACCCATGAGCGCAGCGCAGTACCATGCGGCGCCCCGATCCGCAGCGCCGTCACCGCGTGGCTGCGCAACCCCTTGTCGGCCACGTTCAACGCCAGCGGGCCATCCTCGGCCCATGTGTCACAGGCCGCCCAGATCGCCTGCGCGAGCCGCGCATGACGCGCCCAGACGGCCTCGATCCCCTCGGCGTGGATCATGTCCAACGCCGCGCGCAGCCCGAAAATGTGATGGGTCGGCGCTGTGCCGCCGAAATACTGGTAAAACAACGCCGGATCGGCGCGCGGCACCCAGTCCCAATAGCGGCTGACCAGTTCGCGACGCGCCCGCGCTTCAGCAGCCCTGTCGCCGAAATAAACGAATGCCAGGCCCGGCGGCACCATCAACCCCTTCTGGCTGCCGGCGACCATCACATCGACCCCCCAGGCGTCCATCTCGAAACGGTCACATGCCAGCGATGCAATACAATCCGCCATCAAGAGCGCCGGATGCCCGGCCGCGTCCATCGCGGCGCGAATGGCCGGAATATCGTTGCGGATCGATGTCGATGTATCCACATGCGTGATCATCACCGCCTTGATTTCATGGGCGGAATCGGCCTTCAGCAAGGTTTCGATCCGGCCGGGGTCGACCGGGGATTGCTTACCGAAATCTTCAAGTTCGACCTTGATACCCAGGCCCGACGCGACCTCGGCCCAGCCATGCCCAAAGCGCCCCGTGGCAGGCACGAGAACCTTGTCACCCGGCGCGAGCACATTGGTCAGAGCCGCTTCCCATGCACCATGCCCATTGCTGATATAGATCGCGACATGCTTCTCGGTCCGCGCCACCCGTTTCAAATCATCGATCAGTGCGGGCATCATGTCGATCAGCTCGCCCTCGTAGATATTGGGCGCCGCGCGATGCATTTCGCGCAAGACCGCATCGGGGACCACGGAGGGCCCCGGAATGGCCAGGTATGGGCGGCCGTTTCTGAGCGTCATGCTTCTTGTCTCCTGAATTCGCCGGCCGACATTACGCCGCTCGCCGCTGCCGTCAATCGCCGCGACAGCTTGCCTTGGCGACGCTCTCCGCCTACATGGGGCTTTCGGGTAAAAGGTCAGGCCGCACGGAGCGCATTCCCCACATGAAACTCATCAAACGGATCGTCGATTGGGAGCGTTCGGTGCGGGCATCGTATGACACGGATCTGTCCACCCCCGAAAACCGTCGCCGCGCGCATATCTACAATCTGTGGTTCGATCACGCGATTCTGCGCAAGGTCTGGACCAATTTCTATCCGGTCGCGCCGGGTGTCTATCGCTCGAACCAACCCACGCATGAACGCTTCGTCAGGCTTCGGGACCAGGGGATCAAGACGATCCTCAATCTGCGCGGCGCTGGCGGCGCGGCGCATTACCTTGTCGAAGAGGAAAGCTGCCGTGACCTTGGCCTGACGCTGGTGAACGTCAATCTCAGGGCCCGCCATGCCGCGCCCCGGCGCGAGATCAAGGCGCTGATCCGGGCCTTCCGGGAAATCGAGAAGCCCTTTGTCATGCACTGTAAATCCGGTGCCGACCGCGCCGGTTTCGCCGCGGCCATCTATCTTCTGGTGATTGAGGGGCGCTCGATTCGCGAAGCCCGCAAGATGCTGAGCGTGAAATATATTCACTTCAGATGGTCGCGCACCGGCATCCTCGACTACATCCTGGATCGCTACGAAGCCGCCCACAAAGAAACCGGCGTCGATTTTGAAAGCTGGCTGCATACGGATTACCGGTCCGTCCCGATGCAGGAAGCCTATGAAGCGACGCACAAGCCGATCTTCTGAGCCTCAGTAACGCCGTGCCAGGTCCTCGGGCCTCGCGCCCATCAGATAGCGCATGAGTAGCACGAGGTTTCGCGCGCCCCGGCTGAACCACCCGGCCTGACGATAGCGCGCCGCGCTTGTGGTCACCTTGCCGGGCAATCGGCGCATGCGTTTGCCAAGCACCCGGACAATGGCGACATCCTCCATCAGCGCAATATCGGGATACCCGCCGACCGCGTCATACTCGCTACGCGAAATCAGCAAGCCTTGGTCGCCATAGGGCAGGTGAAACACCCATGAGCGCAGATTGGCCCAGCTCGCAACCCACGCCGGGGCAAAGCCCGCCGCATCGTATCGGAGGCCGAAAAAGGCCGGGCGTCCATCTTCCATTTGCGCGCGCACCATCGTCGCCCAACCGCTTGGCAAGACAGTATCTGCATGCAGGAACAACAGCCAACTCCCTCCCGCTGCCGCTGCCCCCCGGCCAAGCTGCCCGCCGCGCGAAGCCTCGCCCGTAACCACCACCGCGCCCGCCTCATCGGCGATCTCCAATGTCGCATCCTTCGAGCCACCATCCGAAATGATCAACTCGCGGATCAAACCCTCCTGCAAGCCCTCGGCCAAAGCGGGCAAGGCGCGCCCCAACCCCTCCGCCGCATCGAGGGTCGGGATCACGATCGAGAGTTCTGCACGCATCCACACCCCCTGTTGTCTCACGCGCCATGACCTATATTACAGGACGAAACGCGACGGGAGTGGCAATGACACGCACGATCCTCGAAATCACCGGCACGGAGGCGCAGGATTTTCTGCAAGGGCTGGTCACCAATGATCTTGGCAAGCTTGATCAGGGGCTGGTTTATGCGGCGATGTTGACGCCCCAAGGCAAGTATCTGGCCGATTTCTTCCTTTCGCGCCAGGGCGATACAATTCTCCTGGATGTCGACGACAGCCTTGCCGAAAGCCTGCTCAAACGGCTCAACATGTATAAGCTACGCGCCGATGTGGCGATTTCGCAGAGCAGCCTGAATCTCATGCGTGGCACCGGCCCCGCCCCCGAGAATGCGCTGAATGACCCACGTCATCCCGGCATGGGCTGGCGCCTTTATGGCGAGAAGGCGGGCGATGACGGCACCGACTGGGACGCGATCCGCGTGGCGCATTGCATTCCGGAAACCGGCATCGAGCTGACGCCCGACAGCTTCATCCTGGAGGCCGGATTCGAGCGGCTGAACGGAGTCGATTTCCGCAAGGGTTGCTATGTCGGCCAAGAGGTCACCGCGCGGATGAAACACAAGACCGAACTGCGCAAGGGTCTTGCCGGGGTCGAGGTCGCGGGCGAAGCGCCCATCGGCACGCCGATCACGAAGGATGGCAAAGCCGTCGGCACGCTCTTCACGCAATCAGGCGGCAGGGGTATCGCTTATCTTCGCTTCGATCGCGCCACGGGCGATCTGGAGGCGGGCGACGCGACGCTGCGTTACACACCACAAGAAATCGGGCGCGGCTGAACACCGCGCCCGACAACTTGACTGACCGGCTGTGCCTGGCGTTCAGGCCCGCTCGGCGTATTCCATGGTCTCGGTATTAACGACGATCTCTTCGTCGGACCCCACGAAGGGTGGCACCATGACCTTGATGCCGTTGTCCAGAACTGCCGGCTTGAAGCTGTTGGCCGCGGTCTGACCCTTGACCACAGGCTCGGTCTCGACCACGCGGCAAACCACCTTTTGTGGCAGAGCGGCGCTCAGCGCCTCGTTTTCGTAATATTCGACCTGCACCGTCATCCCGTCCTGCAGGAAAGGGCGGCGCTCGCCCAGAATTTCGGCGGGCAGCTCGATTTGCTCGAAGGTCTCGCTGTCCATGAATACCAGCTGACCGTCGGTTTCATAAAGAAACTGCTGATCCTTCTGCTCCAGGCGGACGCGCTCGACCTTGTCGGCGCTGCGGAACCGCTCATTCAATTTGGAGCCGTTGCGCAGGTTGCGCATTTCAACCTGAGCAAAGGCGCCACCCTTGCCGGGCTTCACATGATCGACCTTCACGGCAGTCCACAGACCTCCGTTATGTTCCAGGATATTTCCGGGTCTGATCTCGTTTCCATTGATCTTGGGCATTCTGGCAAAACCGTGACAAAAGGTTGATGAAGGATTGAGCCCCCCTATATCTGGGGAGACCATGACTGGCAAGATGACGATAGCCCGTGCAAAAGAAAGGCCTTGATATGCGCCTGACGCATAGATGCTATGCATGTACGCTCTATCCGAATCGATCAAACTTCGCCATAACCGGCTGCACGCCGAAAAGACAAGAGCAATAACATCAAGGACGAACCATGACGGATTTCGTTGACGGCACGGCCTTCAATGCCGAACAGGGCAACCGTGCCCGTAAACTATTTGCAGCCGTAGTTCTGGCCGCGCTGGATGACGCCATCGCGGACGACAAGAAATACGGCAACGGCCCCGAGCAGATCGCCCGGTGGGCGCGGTCGCGCGACGGTCGCGAGGTGCTGTCTTGCGCCGGTATCGACCCCAATGAGCGCGTCGTCGACGGTCTCATGGATTTCGTATCCAAGGGCGTGCGCACCTCGGTCGCATTGTCGCGCGAAGAAAGCGAACGGCGCAATGCCGCCGCACAGGCCGAAGCCGCCTGAACACAACCTGACGTCGCTGCAAAAGACCCTGCCGGATACGGCGGGGTTTTTTCTTTGCGCAGCGCCGCGCCACGCCTACGCCTGCCACCTTCCCCCGCCTCGGTCCAGCCTGTATCACCGCGCTTGAACGGCAGGAGGGCAGAACATGGCGAAGGCGATCATGATCCAGGGCGCAGGGTCGAACGTGGGCAAGTCCATGCTGGTCGCAGGTCTCGCGCGCGCATTCGCGAATCGGGGCCTGTCGGTGGCTCCGTTCAAGCCACAGAACATGTCGAACAACGCCGCCGTGACACCCGAGGGCGGCGAGATAGGCCGCGCACAGGCGCTTCAGGCGATGGCCGCACGCCGCCAGCCTCATACCGACATGAACCCGGTTCTGCTCAAACCCGAAAGCGATACCGGCGCGCAGATCATCCTTCAGGGGCGCCGCTTCGCCACATTGCGCGCGCAGGGCTACGCCGACAAGAAACCGCAGCTCCTGACCCCCGCGCTCGAGAGTTTCCACCGTCTTTGCGCAAATGCCGATCTGGTGCTGATCGAAGGCGCAGGAAGTACCGCGGAAATCAACCTTCGCGAAGGCGACATTGCCAATATGGGTTTCGCCGAGGCTGCCAACCTGCCCGTCATCCTGATCGGTGACATCGACCGCGGCGGCGTCATCGCGCAGATCGTCGGCACGCAGGCGGTGTTGTCCGCGGCCGATGCCGCGCGGATCAAGGCCTTCGCCATCAACAAGTTTCGCGGCGATCTCAGCCTGTTTGACGCGGGCATGACCGCCATCGAACAGCGCACCGGCTGGCCCTCGCTGGGGGTTTTACCATGGTTCAACGATGCCTGGCGCCTCCCGGCCGAGGACGTGCTCGACCTTCGCTCATCCCGGGGCGGCGGGTTCAAGATCGCCGTGCCGCGTCTCGGGCGGATCGCCAATTTCGACGATCTCGACCCGCTTTCGTCAGAGCCGGGAATTAGCCTTGTCTTCATCGAGCCCGGTCAGCCATTGCCTGGCGATGCCGATCTGGTCCTTCTGCCGGGCAGTAAATCGACCATTGCCGATCTGGCACATTTCCGCGCTCAGGGATGGGATATCGACCTCCGGGCGCATATCCGGCGCGGCGGGCATGTGCTGGGCCTCTGTGGCGGCTACCAGATGCTGGGTCGTGAACTTGCCGACCCCGACGGGATCGAAGGCGCACCCGGCGTGGTGGCGGGGCTTGGGCATCTGGACGTCACCACCGTGATGAAACCGGAAAAACGCCTGTCCCTGACCAGCGCCACCTATACCGCCACCGGCGACCCGGTTGCGGGCTACGAGATCCACCTGGGCGAGACGACCGGACCCGATTGCGCGCGCGCGTGGCTGCATCTCGATGACCGCCCCGAAGGCGCCGCATCGGCATCGGGGCGGGTGCGCGGCACCTATCTGCACGGGCTTTTCGCGTCGGACGGGTTTCGCGCGGCGTTTCTGCAGGAACTCGGCGTGAAATCGGGGCTGAAATACGATTCAAGCGTCGAGGATGCACTGCAATCGCTCGCTGACCACGTCGAAACGCATCTCGATCTTGACAGGATACTGGAACTGGCCGCGACCCCGCGCGCCTAGTCGAATTCCTGGCTGGTCAGCGCGCGATGAATTTCGCGGCGCACCAGTTTGCGCACATTCCGCGTGATGCGCTCGCCCAAGGCGCCCTGAAGCTCTTGGCGCACGATCTCGCTGACCATGTCGCGCAGCGCAGCCTCGTCCAAAATCCCCTCATCCGCATCGTCCGACCAGAAATCCGCATCGTCATCCTCGGCTTCCTCGGCCATGTCAGACGCGGACGCGGCGACGGTCTCTTCCGCGTCCTGAACGGCCTCATCGCCATTCTCGGGCGCGGCAGGTGCCGGAGCGTCTGCGCACTCATCGTCAGGTTCGTCATCGAAGTGCGGTTCCCGCAGCTCGGGTTCGGGGGCATAATCTTCCCAGGCCATCGGAGTGACGTCCGAGCCGGAATAGGGCTCGTCAGTCTCGCCATCGGGCTCCCACTCGTCGTCGCGCGCCGCCACGGCGGCTTCGACGCCGGCGATACGGTCTTCCAGCGCCGCGATGTCTGCATCCTCATGCGTTTCGTCGTCCGCATCGTCATCCGCGCTCTCATTGCGGACGGATAAGTCATCGTCGCCGGCGGCAACGAAATCGATATCATCGGCGGCATCTTCTGTCGGCCTGTCGACGGCGTCGGCTAGCGGGTCATCCCCGGCTGTGTCCGCGGTGGCCACATCGTCTTCCGGAGCGTCCTGCGATCCGGCATCAACGGCTTGGGTCGTGTCGGCTGTCTCATCTTCCGATTCGCCCGCCTCATCGGCCTCATGTTCCCGCACGGCATGGCGGAACTCGAACCGGTCATGCGCGACAGCAGCGTCATCCGCCGCAGGAAGCGGCGGCGCCTCAGCCGGGGACTCATCGACCTCGTCCACGCGCAATGCGGGTGTCAGAACAAGTTTGCTGGCGCTTTCAAAGCCGGACCCGACGACGTCGCTCGGCTTCTCGCGGTCACCGCTCGAAACCAGACGCCGGATGGAGGACAAGACATCCTCGATTTCCGCATTGCTGACGGGATCAGACATATTCCTGCACCACTCTTGCCTCACCCAAGTTTATCCGCGAGGGCGTGTTCACACAACTGGTTAGGTCGTGTTTTACTCTTTCCCGAGCGCGCGCAGCACCCGATCAAGCTGTTGCCCCTGGGGGCTGATATCGACCGGAGCCGTCTTCACCAGGTTGTAATAGGCTGCCGGATCGTAGGTCTGAACCGCGAGGTTCAGATCCTTCGCGGTCAATTGCCCCATCGCCGCCAGGATCGCATAAGCCGCAACATATACGTCGATTTCCGCCGAGATGAGGTTGGTGCGTGCATCCAGCAGGTCCTGTTCGGCATCCAGCACATCCAGTGTCGTGCGTGCACCCAGCTGCGCCTCTTCGCGCACACCCCGGAATGCCACTGTCGCGGCACGCACGGCTTCCTGGCTGGCCTCACGGCTGGCGCGGGCGGCACGCAGATCGGCATAGGCATTCCCGACATCCTGCTGCACCTGAAGGCGCGCAAGATGCAGCGCGCCGCGCGTCGCATCGCGCCGCGCGATGGCCTGACGCCTGAGCGCGGTCAACTGGCCGCCCTGATAGATCGGGCCGCTGATCTCTACGCCCACGCTGCCCGAGCGCACGTAGTCGCTGCCGCCCCATTCTTCCTCGACGCCAGCGCGCGCATTCAGTCCGATCCGCGGGCGCGTCGCCGCCGCAGCAGCATCCGCCGTCAGATCCGCCGCGGCCACATCGTGTTGAGCGCTGTGAATGTCGGGATGGGCGCGCACGGCCACGGCTTTCGCCGCGTTCACATCGCCCGAAAGATTCGGCAAGGAGCCCGGAGCCTGCAGGTTCCCCGGTTCGCGGCCCACGGCGCTCACGAATTCCTCGATCGCCCGTGTCAGGTTGCCCTGCGCCGATGCCAATCCGCTTTGCGCAAGCGCAAGCGCCGCCTCGGCTTGTGATACATCCGTGCGGGTCACCTCACCCACTTCGAACCGGTCACGCGCGGCCTGCAATTCCTGCCGCAGCAGGCGCAGGTTGTTCTGGCGCAGCGACACGAACTGGCTGTTGCGCCGAACGTTCATGAACGCCGCGACCGCCCGCAGAAGCACCTGCTGCTCTATGCTGCGCAGGCTCTCGCGGGTGGAGAGAACGGTTTCCTTGGCCGCCTCCACCTGAAGCCGCGTGCGGCCGAAATCATACAGCAGCAACTGCGCTGTCAGTCCAAAGCTCGCGTCGGTCGAATCGATCGACACGGAGCCGTTGCCCTGTGTGCGGTTTCGCCCGAACCCGCGGGTCACATCCGCCGACCACCCGATGATCGGGCGCAATTGCGATACCGTCACAGCGACATCCTCGTCAGCCGCGCGCAGCAAGGCGCGATTCTGTTCGAGCAGGCCGCTGTTGCGATATGCGCTGACCAGCGTATCCGCCAATGTCTCGGACCAGGCCGTGATGGGGGTCGAGACCGCCAAGGCCAGTGCCAGAACCGGGGCGAGAACTTTCTTTGTCGTCAGGCGTGTCAATGGACGCTCCCTCTTGGCCCGGCGGCAGCGCCGCTCACAGGGCAAATGCTGCGTGACGCTCGAAACCGGGCAGCACAGGAGCGCCCGCGTTGAAGGCAAAGCGCCATGAAATCTCCCCGTCGATCCGGTAGCCGATGCGCACCGCGCCCAAGGCCCCTTCCATGAAGAGACAGGCGATGCGACCGCCTTCCTTGACCTGATCGCACAGCGTCTGGGGCAGGTGTTCGACTGCGCCCTCGACGACGATCACGTCATAAGGCCCGTGTTCGGGGGCGCCCTGCGTCAGCGGCCCTTCCTGAAGGATGACGTTATCCGCTCCATTCTCCGACAGGAGACCCGGTGCCTCACCCGCCATTTCGGCGTTTTCTTCCACCGCGACGACGGCCTCGGCGACACGCGCCATCACCGCCGACGAATAGCCAAGCGCGCAGCCCACATCCAGCACCAGCTCATCGGCCTGGATGTCCAGCGCGTCGAGCATCTTGCCCAGAATGCGCGGATCGAGAATCACCCGGCCACCGCCCAGGTCGATATTCTCGCCCATGTAGGCGGCCTCGCGCAGTTCCACAGGCACGAACGCCTCGCGCGGAACCGACATCATCGCGTCGATAATCGGGAATTTCGTTACATCGGATGGGCGGATTTGCGTATCCACCATCACGGCGCGCCGCGCGGCATAATCTGTCATCGGCCGAACTCTTGTCTTCCATGAACCTGCTTCATATCTTCACATATAGATCAGCGGGGAACAACGCAAATGCGCGCACAATAGCTGCGCGCCGGGCCTTGCGCAGAGAGCAATGATCGGATAACCGATCTCAACCACTTGAGCGGCGAGTTGGCGGAGTGGTGACGCAGCGGATTGCAAATCCGTGTACACCGGTTCGATTCCGGTACTCGCCTCCACTCTCCCCAAGAACATCAGGCAGATCTTCAATTGCGTATCGGGTGCCCTGAAGGGATCGATCCGCGGCACGCGAGATGATCGGCTGTCAGCGTTCAGACATACTCGACACCATCGGATCGCTTTCGGCTCACGCCATGACCGGCCGGGTGCGTTCACGGGGCGGCAACCATTGGCTTGAAACACCGCGTTCCACTTACTCTGCCGCATCCTGTGCCTGTTCATCCATGGCGGCCAACTCGCCCAACGTCACGGGCTTCAGGGGTGGGCGGATACGGAAATGACCTGTCTCGTCAGCGGTCCGCCCGTTGGCCTCGGCCAGAAGCGCTGTGACCGTCAGGCCGCAGAAACGCCCCTGACAAGCCCCCATCCCAGCCCGTCCGAACGCCTTGGCCTGGTTCGGTCCAAGGCAGCCCATACCGGCATAGCGGCGGATTGCCCCGGCCGTGACCTCCTCGCAGCGGCAGACAATCGTGCTGTCTGCGGGCGCAAGCGCCTCGCCAAAGGGCGGATAGGCCGCATCGAGGAAAGCGCGCGGCGCGCATTCGTGCATCAGCGCGGCACGCAGGGGAGCCGCACGTTCCATACAGTCCGGACCGCTGATGTGGCCAAGCGTCTCGGCGATCTTCAGCGCGGCAAGACCGCCGGCATGTTCTGCCGCCCTTGCCCCTCGGATGCCGGCGCCATCTCCGGCGATAAAAACGCCCTCGACATCGCTCTGTCCCCATTCATCCAGCATCGGGGCAAAGCAGTTCTGCGCGTCATCCCATGCATGAGTGATCCCGAGAGACCGCGCGGCCTGCGTGTTCGGCACAACGCCGTGATGTAGGAAGACCGTATCGCAAGCGATCCGTCGGGTGCGCCCCGCACTGGTGAACGCGACGGCCTCGGCACAGGAGTCGCCTTCGATCCTGATATCCTGCGCCCCGATAAAGCGCGGCACACGGGCGCGGGCAATCTCGCCCAGCATCCTCATGCCCTTCAGCAGATAGGGCCACCCTCGAAGCGCGCCGCCAAGGTGACGCATCGCGCGCATGATGTCGCCCCGGCCTTGGGTTTCGATCATGGCGGCGGGCGGCGTTCCCGCGCGGATCATCTGTATTGCAATGAGGTAAAGCAGCGGCCCCGAACCCACCAGCACGGCGTTGCGCGCCAGAACGCCAGACTGCTTGAGCAGGATCTGCCCGGCACCCGCCGTCATCACCCCGGGCAGGGTCCAACCTGGCAGCGGCATCGGCCGCTCCAATGCACCCGTCGCCAGAAGAACATGCGAGGCGGACAGCTGCGCTGCCTCCCCGTCGATGCTGTAGGAAACGCGGAAACCTTCTTCGATCGCCCAGACCACGGCACCGGGCAAGTGATCGATCGCTCTGCTGCGCAAACCTGCCGTCAGGGTCGCCCCGTGCGCGTAATCCTTGCCCAGGATATCGCCGCGCAGTTCGGCGGCGCGGTCGACGTCGCGATAGATCTGTCCGCCGGCACGGAGCTGCTCGTCAAGAATGCTGACGCTCAGGCCGAGATCAGCCGCCGTCGCCGCTGCGGCCATGCCCGCGGGCCCGGCACCGATGATGACAAGATCACGCCGGATCATTATGCACCTCTGCCGATTCTGGCCTGCTGATCTCCAACCCATCGGACACCTCGATCATACAGGCCTGCCTCACCACGCCGTCGATCTCCACAAGGCAGTCGAAACAGGCGCCCATCATGCAGAATGCCGCACGCGGCGCGCCTGTGGTCTTGGTATGTCGAAACACCTGGACACCCGCCGCCAGAAGCGCGGCGGCAAGGTTCGCGCCTTCGGGCAAGCGCAGCGGCACATCTTCAAACATGACATCGACACGCGGGCCCGCGTCGGTCTCAAGAAACGGCGAAGCGGTCTTCATTGAACACCTCCAGATCCGGGGCCACATCGCTGCCTTCCAGCCAATCAGGCATCAGACGGGCATGCGCGGCGGCCAGCGTGATGCCGCTATGACAGGTCACGAGAAATGCCCCCGGCATCGTGGCGCTTTCCTGATAGATCGGCAGCCCGTCCGGCGACAGCACCCTAAGCGCCCCCCAGCTTCGCACGAGCTGCGCCTTGGCCAGCGCAGGATAGGCGGCGACCGCCCTTGCGGCCAGTCCCGAAAGACCCGGCTGCGTGACGCGATCGTCAAGCCCGACCTCTTCGTTGGTGGCACCGATCTGGATGCCACCCTCGTCGACCTGGCGGGCGATGAGCGAGGGCCGGTTGATCAGCTTCGGCAGCTTCTCGGTAATCAGCACCTGTCCGCGCTGCGCGCGCACCGGCGCCCTGAATCCCATTCGCGGACCAATCTCTGCCGCACCAAGGCCCGCCGACAGGATAACCTTGCCCGCACCGACCATCGTCCCGTCCGCACAGGCAACGCGAAATCCGTCGGGTTTCGTCACCCCTGTCACGGTCTTGCCGGTCAATACGCGCCCGCCCATCCGACGGACATCGGCCGCGAGGGCCATCAGCAGCCTGAGAGGGTTCGCATGGCCATCCTGATAGTGCAGGATCGCGCCCACGACTTCTGGCCCAATATGAGGCTCCTCCTTACGCAGGGCGTTATGGCCCAGCACCTCGTAGGGGTAATCGCCACCCAGCTTGGCCTTGAGCGTCTCGTACTGGGCCGCCTTGGCCTCCAGGGTTTCCTCCGAGAAATGCAGATCATAGCCGCCCCTTTGCTCCAACGGCACGTTCTGGCCGGTATTGGAGCCCAGTTCCGCGGCGAACTCCGCCCAGATCGCGGCGGATTGCTGCGACCAGCGGGCATAGCGAGGCTGGTTCATGCCCTTGGACTGGACCCAGACCAGCCCGAAGTTCCCGCGGCTGGCGCGGAATGACCCGTCATCGCCGTCGAGAACCGTCACCGTCCGCCCGCGCCTCAAGAGGCCCCAAGCCAGCGACAGGCCGACAACCCCGCCTCCGATGATGGCATAATCGGTTTCCATATCCGTGCCCTGACAAGAAAAGAAACGGGCGGGGCGGCAAGAACCGCCCTGCCCCATGCTGGTTCAGTTGGATGCGGCGGCAACCTTGTCAAGAATCGCCTGCCCCCAGTCGGCGCCGACATCCTCAAGGACAGCAGGCCAGACATCAGCACGGGTCTTCGCGGCCATGGCGGCGAGCTGCTCGTCGCTCAATTCAACGACCGTGGCACCCAGTTCGTCAACCAGACGCTGCTCATTGCGGCCCTGATCGGTTTCGGCCACGTCCCAACGGGTCGCCTCGAAGGCGGCCGCCTGTTCCTTAAGCGCGTCCTGATCCTCGGCCGACAGACCGGCGAGGCTCTCGTTCGAGATGATCATGTACCAGACCTCAAAATGGGTATTGGCCGGAATGTAGGTCTTGGTCACGTCCCGGAACGAGGCGTAATACCCCTCGGCACCTGACCCGATGACACCATCGACCACGCCGGTCTGGACGGCCGTGAAGGCTTCGGAAAACGGGATCGGCGAAGGAATGTAGCCAAGCGCCTCGCCGGTCAACTGAAAGGACTTGATGCCCGGCACGCGCACCTTGATACCATTCGGCTCGACCGAACCTGCGCCGGGATGTTCGACATTGAGCGAAATCCCTCCGAAATAGACGGGGTAGGCGGCCAGCATTGTGATGTCCTGCTCGGCGTAGAGCTCTGCCATGACATCGCGCACGACACCGCCGGGGCCATAGACCGCGCGGGCCTGGTCCCAGTTTCCGGCCAGATAGGGGAAGGAACTGATCTGCATGCGCCGGTCGGCGGCGGTCGCCGCAGGCTGGGTCGCCATATCGATGGCGCCAACGCTGACGCGCTCCTGCACGGTGGTGTAATCGCCAAGCGCCGAGGCCGGGAAGATATTGATCTTCACGTCACCGCCCGTGGCCTCATCGACGGCTGCGGAGAACGCGCGCAGTTCCACGTCGATGGTCGCATCTTGCGGGCGTACATGGCTCATCTTCAGGTCCTGTGCCTGCGCGATGCTACCAAGCGCCATGAGGGCCGCAGTGGCGGTTGTCAGGAATGCATGTTTCATTTTGGTTTTCTCCTTGTTGGACTTCATTGCTTCGGATGGGTCAGGGCGCCACGTCATAGCCGAAGAAGCGCGGCAGAAAGAGCGATAGATCCGGCCAGAACGAGGTCAGGAAGACCACCGGCACATACCCGAACAGGATCAGCTTCATCGCAGGCGGTATGACCTTGGTGACCTTCACCTTGCCGATCCGTGCTCCGAGATAGAGGATCGATGCGTAGGGCGGCGTCACCCCACCCATCGCGGTATTGACCCCCATGATCGCGGCGAATTGAACAGGGCTCACACCGATGGCGTTCATCAGGGGTAACAGCAGCGGCGCGATGAGGATGATCGCAGTCACGTCATTGACCACCATGCCCACCAGAAACAGCAGGATATTGATCATGATCAGCAGCAGAAGCTTGTTCTCGGTGATCGCGAAGATGCCTTGGACCAGTTGCTGCGGGATACTCTCGTAGACGAACATCTGGCTGAGGATCATCGAGAACAGGATCATCATCATGATCGCGCCGACGGCGGTCGCGGCCTCCCTGCCAGCGGAAAGGAAGTTGGACAGCTTCAGACCCTTGTATATCAGAAATCCGACCGGCACCGCATAGATCACGGCCACCGCCGCGGCCTCTGTCGGCGTCATCACTCCGCCATAGATACCGCCAAGGATGATCACCGGCATCAGCAGCGCCGGAAAGGCATGGAATCCGCGCCGGGCGACCTCGCCTGAAAGTTTCGAGAACGTTGGCTTCTCGTCCAGCACAAGATCGAACTTGCGCGACATCACCATGTTGATGACCGAGAACGCGAACATGATCATCAGGCCCGGACCAAGCGTGGCCAGGAAACACGCGAGGATCGAAGTATCGGTGACCCAGCCGTAGACGATCATCGTCACAGATGGTGGGATCAGCAGACCCAGGATCGACGAGTTGGCGATCAGCGCAGTGGCGTATTCGCGCGGATAGCCGCGCTTTTCCATTTCGGGAATCAGGAGCGGGCCGATGGCGGCAATCCCGGTCAGCCCTGAGCCCGAAATCGCTCCGATCACGGCGCATGACACGGCCGCAACCACACCAAGACCACCGCGGATATGACCGATAAAGGCGTTCACGAAACGCAGCAGCGACGCGGCGATCCCGCTTTCGGACATGATCGTCCCGGCCAGCACAAACAGCGGAATCGCCAACAGCACCGGATTGCCAAGCTGTTGGAAACCCCAAAGCATCATGCCTTTCATGGTCACGTCGCCGACGAAATACATCACCATCAGCGCAGCGCCGAAACAGTAGGGCAGCGGAACACCCAGCGTCAGTGTGATGACCAGAAGGGCGATGGCGAGAAGCGCGATCTCGATCATGTCGCATCCCCCCCGCGCAGGTCGCGTATATGGCTCCAAAGATGCCAAGCGGTGTAGATCATCATCAGTCCAAGCCCCGCCAGAAGCGCGATATCGGAATAGAATGTCGGGATGTAGAGCGTCGGGCTTTCACGCCAGACGCGCCAGGCATAGCGAGTGTAGTCCCATGCCCAAGAGAGCAGCCACAGCCCGACGGTCAGGCTGATGATCTCGCCGATGATCGCGAGTATCCTGTGCCCACGCTCGGTCTTGATGAATATCTCCAGCACATTCGCGCGGATATGCGTGTTCTCGCGGGATGCGTTGACCGATCCGAGAATATACAGCCAAAGGGTCGGATAAAGCATCGTTTCCTCGAGCCCCATCACAGGCACCTGCAAAACGTAGCGCGTAACAACCTGCACGAACTGACCCAGGGCCACGATGCAGATCAGGGCTGTCAGCAGGTATTTGGCGAATGTGTCCATCTATCCCCCTCGCCCAGTCGTTTTCCGAGATGAGCTGAGAAATATATCACTGGACAGAATCCATAAAATCAATTTCATAATATCTTTAAAGTCATTAGTTTGATTAATACCCATGCACTTGTCTCTCCGGCAACTCTCCACCTTTCGCGAAGTCATGCGCTCAGGCTCCATCAGTCAGGCTGCGCGCTCTGTCGGCCGGACACAGCCAGCGGTATCGACGATGATTCAATCGCTTGAGGGCCAGCTGGGCTTTGCGCTTTTCGTGCGCGAACAGGGTAAGCTGACCCCGACGCCCGAGGCGCATTTCTTTCTTGAGGAATGCGAAGAGATTCTCGGCCGGGTAGAAAGGGCCGAGCGCACGCTCGAACGGATCGGCACGCTGCAATCGGGCAAGTTGCAGGTGGCCTGCCACCCGGCGGCCTCCAGCGTGCTTCTGCCCAAGCTGATGACGCAGTTTCTCGAAGGGCGGGACGATCTCGACGTGTCGCTGATCATGCGCTCCTCGGACATCATCGAAGACCTGGTCGCGTCCCAGCAGTTCGATATCGGATTTTCCGAGACACCCCGCCCGCGTGCCTCGATCCGGCAGACCGATTACGATCTCGAATGCGTCTGCATCCTGCCCGCCGATGACCCATTGGCCCGATCCGCCACGATCACCCCCGCCGATCTCGACGGGCGCCCCATGGCCGTCCTGTTCGACGAGCACCGGACCGCCGTCCAGACCGAAGCCGCCTTCAGCGCAGCCGGCTGCCGGTTCAAG
>Ga0209344_10001253_pt1 | contig 34417 bp, 25 predicted proteins | sample Cruoilmetagenom6_FD_187293 | JGI IMG/M metagenome (GOLD analysis project Ga0209344, IMG submission 187293) | Oil polluted marine microbial communities from Coal Oil Point, Santa Barbara, California, USA - Santa Barbara Oil Seep Sample 6 (SPAdes)... | ecosystem: Environmental > Aquatic > Marine...
TCAACTCAAGCAGCGGCTCGACGATACGAACGGATCAAACCGCCGAGTTGTTCGTCGCAGATGACTCTGAAGTCGGGTTCAGCGGGATGAAAAAAAGGATCAAGCACCAAGTTCCCCATCCCTTGATGAGGTCGATCGTAGTTGTAATGCTCGACATATGTATCAACCGCTCGCCAGAGGTGCTTCTCACCGATGGGTATGATGCGATTGAGACACTCATGCTTGATTGATCTGACAAATCGCTCAGCATATGCATTGAGATTCGGGCTCTTGGGCGGGAGCTTGATTGATTTGACACCTGCCGAAGCAAGCGTCTCGATCATCGACTTGGTGAACAGCGGGTCCCGGTCATGAATCAGGAACTTGTGATTTCGAAGAAACCCATCAAAGTCATCGGTCATTCGTTTCAATACCCGCTGGACCCATGCTCCATGTGGACGATCACTAATCCCGGCAATCTCCACACGCCTCGTTGACAGATCAATCACAAAGAGCACATGAAAGCGAGTGAGCCCCTTGGCCGTCCATACTTCAACGGTGAAGAAGTCCATCGCCGCGATGGATTCCCAATGCATCCGCAAAAACTCCGCCCAAGTGATTCGTTTACTCCGATTTGGTGCGGGTTCGAATCCATTTTTACGGAGAATATTGGCAACGGTGCTGCGAGCAACACGATGACCAAGTTTCCCGAGTTCGCCTTCTATCCGTTCATATCCCCACGTCCGATTCTCTGTTGCAAAGCGGAGAACTAGCTTCCGGATTTCAAGCATCACTCTCGGTCGACCGGGCTTTCTCGCTTTGCTTCCGTCATACTTGTGAGCGATCAGCTTCCGGTGCCACCGCATGATCGTACATGGGGTGACAATAGTGCAGATCTCAGAGAGTACTTTGTGGCCAAGTGCTTTCCCGAGTATCGCCAATCGTCGGCGTTGATCGTCAGTAAGTTGGATTCGCTTGCTTCCGAGTTGCTCTCGAAGGATCCGGTTTTCTTCCTTGAGGTAGTCCATTTCTAGTTGCTGCTGATCATTGATGATGCCAGCAACGATGACGCTGAGGAACTGCCACGGATATAGTTGAGGTCGCATGATTGAGAATATGACCTAGATATGGGCTTCTCAGGGCATCGGCTGAATATTTGTACCCTACGGGCACCCCATCGAAAGCGCGTTGAGGAACGCGCTGACATCAAAGAAGTCAAACATCCCGTCAGGTGAGAAGTCAGCGATGGGATCCATCATTGTAAACGCTGTTAGAAAGGCGCTGATATCGAAAAAATCAATCTCTCCGTCATTGTTGAGATCGACTATGCACGCAGATACCCCGACGAACACCTCGTCGTCGTCGAGGTTGATCCAGCCCGAATTCTCGCTCCAGGCGTAGCCCATGAAGCGATCAGATTCGATACGAGCGGGATTCGGTGGGGATGTAAGTGAACCGCCTGAGAAGTTAACCCATCCGATGTTCTCCCCCCACGCGAATCCGCTCAGTTCGCCTGTCCCTTGGTCTCGATTGACGCCATAGTCTAAACCCGAAGAGTTGTGATATGGCCCGCCCCCTGAACCCAGATGCACCCAGCCTGTGTTCTCGGACCAGAGATACCCTTTGAGGTAATCGGGGGCGGCAAAGACTCCCTGGGATCCTGCGGGATCACTTGCACTCGCGAAGTTCAAGAAACCAATGTTCTCAGCCCACGCAGAGTTGTTGTGTGGATCGATGGCCTGGGCGTGAAGAGCGTGGCTTGCCATAGCGACCAAGATTAAACAACAGATGCTTGTTGTGTGTTTCATTTCGAGTTCTCCGGTTGTTTAAGGAACGATGTTGTCCCACGCACCTGCACCGTTTGGCGAGGAGGCCTGGTCGGCGAGTCCCGGGTTCGCCCCGCTGATATCGATATCGATCACATTGTTGGACACGATGTTCTGCGCAAAGATCGAGACGGTCGATGAACGGAGCCCGAACTCGTTGCCGACGACCACATTGGATTGGATCAGCGAGTCACCGCCGTAGATCTGAATCCCGGCCTTGATCCCGGTCGCCAGCCCGTTCCCGGAAACCAGGTTGTCGCGGATGATGCACCTGCTGGCGACACGGATCCCGTCGTTGAAGTTGTTGCGGACGATGTTATCGCGGATGATGGATCCGATCCCCGCGTTGATCCCGTCGGAGCCGCTGTTCTCAATGGTGCAGGTCTCGACAAAGCTGTTGCTGCTGGCGATGACCCCAGTGCCCCCGCTGTCTTTGACGATGCAGTCTGAGACGCGCCCGCTCCTGATCGCGATCCCGATGGTATCACAGTTGAGCACCGATACATCTTCAACGGTGATCTCGGTCGAATCGGCACCATTAAGCGCGATGCCGGTCAGGAAGGATTGGATCGTCCCGTTCTTGATGACGATGTTGTGATGCCCAGATCCGTCTGTCCGAATCCCGTTGAGTGTCCCGCTGAGCCCGGTGAGCGTGAACCCGTTGAGGTCGATGGTGACATTATTGGCAGCGATCTCGATCGCGTGCAGGTCCGAAAGGAACCCGAGGATCGAGAAGTTCTGCGCGAGGTAGTATGACCCGGATTCTGTGATCCGGAAGGCGCTGTCCGAATCCCCGGGCGTGTTGGTACTGTTGATCGCCGTGCGGGGTTCGACCTCGGTCAATGTTTTCATGGTAGGTTGGATCGGACCCGGAGGCGGATCAAGCGGGCCGGCGAATGTCATTGAGGCGCCGATAGCGCTGAGTGTGAATGCGGTACAGGTGAGTAAGTTCATATGAGTCTCTCCTTTGTTATGAAATTGGTTCGGTTGATCGTGCTAAAATTGACTGAGTTGGAGCACGCGATGGGTTACGGGCATCCCGCACTGAAGAGTGAAAGGAAATGGCTGATATCGAAGAAATCGAACATGCCATCGGTTTGAAAGTCGGCGCTCGGATCTTGTGATGAGAATGCGAGCAAGAATGCTGAGATATCAAAGAAGTCGAGAGATCCGTCATTATTCATATCCGCTTGGCAGGGCGAGCCGAGTTCATACGCGCCCATGTCGGGCGCCAAGACTGTATCGCCGTCGCCGTCAATCAGCCGGTAGTAACCGAGTTGGTCGAAGGCGGGGATTTCGCCAGTTGCGCCAGCGTCGATGATTGGGCTGGTAGGCATCATCGAGAAGGCAAAAGTGGTTCCCAGCTGAACCGGGGTACCCAGAAACTCTGGGTTGTCCCCGGCCATCACGCTGGTGAGCGTCTCGAAAGTCGCATTGCCCAGATTGGTCATGAGTGAGTGATCAGCGAGAGCGAAGCCACCGGCGATATCAATAGTCTTGCCGTCGAAAGTGTTATTCGCGAGCACACTGGATTTTATAATGGCTTGGACGCTCGCTCCAGTAGAGTCAAAGCCGCCGGCAGAATCGTTGTCCGCAAAGATGCCCGCCTCATTTTCAAGCAGCGTGCAATGGAGCATCCGCACGGGCTGATTGGACACGGCACGGACCGCGCCTCCCTCCCAGAAGCTGAGGTTCAGATAGAAAGTCGTATTGAGCATGTCGACCGCGGCGTTGCCGGCATACACACCGCCGCCGTTGAGGGCTTCGTTCTGAAAGATCGAGCAGCGGTTGATGATTGCTTTGCCTGCGCTTATATAGATCGCGCCGCCATCACCGTTGGCCTGGTTCCCGGTAAAGTGGGACTTGTAGGCATAGAGCGACGCCGTCGTAGATATTCCGCCCCCGTCATTCGGGGCTGCTCCTCCACTTATAACCACGCTTTCGAGAGCAACGGGTCCAGCCGAGAGAATATTTCCACCGCCGGAACTTGCCTGCCCATCTTCGATGGCAATGTCGAGCAGTTTGAGCATGCCAGTCGAGGCAACATTCAATACACGACTGGTGTTGTCACCGGTGATTGTTGTGGTTGAGGAACCGTCGCCGACGATGGTGATGCTCGTCTCGATGCTAATCTCGCCGAGTGATGAGATGTTATAGGTACCCGCCGGGAGAACGATGGTGTGCGGGATGTCCTGAGCGTTGGCTTCTTCGATGATTGCTCTGAGCGTGAGCAGGAATCCGGGGTTGAAGTAGTCGCCGTCACCCGGGGTTGGATCGGGGAGATCGATCGTGGTATTGACCTCGATGGTCTTGGAGCGTTGCTGGACCACGCTGAGACTCGATGGATTCTTGAAGGTTGCCCCTCCACTCGCGAGGACCGATTGTGTGCCGGTCTGTGTATCGATCGCGACGATGGAGCCCTGGTGTGAAGTTGCATCAAGAACATACATCGTGCCGTCAAGAGCGACGACGAGGTCGTCGATTGATTGCATGTTCCCGCCTCGGGTAAGTTCAGTAACCGATGCATCCGCATTGACACGGTAGATCACAGGTTCGGGTGCGGATGTACCCCGCGTAACGCCTTCGGTTCCCCACACATAGGTTCTCCCCGGGATGACCGGATCGACATGCATGCCATCGATCGCAAAGGGACCGCCAAAGACCTCGCCAGTCGCGAAGGGTTGAAGATCAAGGGTCTGTGATTCGATCGACGCCCGATCCAGCGGCGCGAGGTACATCCCCGGCCCGGAGGGGGCGTCGTAGCTGAAGACCGCGAACCCAGCGTAGTTGGTATGCGCCGCTCCGTCGACTCCGTCGAAGGCGTCGAGTTCATTGGGATCAATAAACCACGCCCGAGGGTAGGCGAGCCCCGCGGCGACTGTACCGCCGATGATTGTAAGCTCATACTCCTGATTCAGGTTCGGGTAGCTGACCACCGCGGAATCGGCGGTGAATCCCAGCAACGGATCTTCGAATCCAAACAAGGCGTCCTCAAATCCAAGCAATGGATCTTCGAATCCTAACAGCGGATCCTCAAAAAAATCGGGCATATTGGCACGCATCGGGTGCTCGAGACCCATCATCCCCGGGGTGAACGCCACGATCGGATTGTCAAACGCAACGATTGGGTTGTCGAAGGCGACGATCGGACTGTCAAACGAGTCGAATCCGAGATCGGTATTGATGAGCGAGGTGTAGACCGGGCCGCCCTCGTTGGATCCGTTCCCTAAGTAGGTGAACCGGAGCATCCCCGAGCCGTTGTCCACGACTACCAGAACGAGCCCCGACTCGGTGATCGATGTCCCCGGCGAGAGCTCGACGGTGGTCGAGAGCTCATTGGGGAGGAGCCCGGTCTCACCGACCAGCCCGTCGGGGGTGATGGTGAAGATATCGGGAAGGTTGGTCTGGTTGTCGATCGCCGAGACCAGAAGGTCCCCGTGGTTCGGGATCGGCTGAGCCAACGAACCGCTCTCGAAGAGAGGAATGCATAGCAATGGAATCAAGGTGCGAATGGTTCGTTGGCATGGCATATCTGTATCTCCTGTGCGGCGGGTAGATTTGTGTGGCGGGCAGATTGGCTCTGTGACCACCTGTATGGCCATGTGATGGGACGAGTTTGACACGAGTTTGGGAAATTTCTTTGCTATGGAGATATTTAACCAAGCAATCTTCATTGCGGCCTAGAGAGCAAGTTTGTATACTGATGACAGATGAAATGGGAAACCACAACCATCCTGCTCGACCAACTCCAAGATTCACAAAACGATGCTTGGCAAAGACTTGCAGATCGATTCCGCGAACCAATGCTGAGATTTGCAGGACGATTGGGATTATCGGACACTCAGGCCGAGGACGCTGTGCAAGACACGATGGTGCAGTTTCTTCAGGGCTATCAGGAAGGTCGGTATGACCGATCCAAAGGACGGCTCGGGAGTTGGCTGTTTGCCTTGATGTACCAATCGATCAGGTCCCATCGTCGAGACGGGGCGCGATCGCCCAAGCAGTCGCCCATCCAAACTAATCGTACCACCTTCTTCTCCGCCCTACCGAGCGATGATGAAGCAAAAGGCCAGTGGGATTTGGAATGGGATCGGCACATGATTAATCGGTGCCTGTCCCAACTGCGCGGCGAGGTTAATCCCACCCACTACCGCGTGTTCGAGTTGATGATCCTGCGGCAGGTTCCCGCAAAGGAAGTAAGCAAGCAGGTCGGGCTCTCGCATGACGCGGTCTACCAGGCGCGGTACCGTGTGCTCAAACGGCTCGAAGAACTACGGAGCGAGTTCGATGGGGTGAATGGGGCTGGGTCATGAACGATCACCTGACGATCGGCGAGCTCGAGCGCCTGCGCTCGGGGGATGATTCTGATACCGATCGCACGCTCGAGCAGATGCAAGAACACCTGGAATCGTGCAAAGTGTGCCAGGCAAGCAACGCCGAGCTGACCTCGCTCGATTCATTGGTCAGCCGAGTTCAAGAGGTTTCTAAGAATACGAACGGTGTTACGGATCACCCGCTGCAAATTGATGGGTACGATATCTCGCACGAGATCCATCGCGGCGGGCAGGGGATTGTCTACAACGCGACCCAGATCTCTACTGGGCGGGTTGTGGCAATCAAGGTACTCCTCAAAGGTGCCCTGGCGACCGAAGGGCAGCGGATGCGGTTCGATCGCGAGATCGATCTCGCGTCTCGGATCAACCATCCCAATGTAGTGTCGATCATCGATCGCGGCGTGACCGATGACGGTCACGGATATCTGGCGATGGAACTGATCGAAGGGCCGACGCTCGATGGGTACCTAGGCGAGTACACGCTGAGCATCGAAGATCGGCTGAAGCTATTTCTGTATATCTGTGACGGAGTCGGTGCTGCTCATCAGCGCGGGGTTATGCACCGGGATCTCAAGCCCGCCAATATCCTGATCGATCAATCCCATCGTCCACGCTTGCTGGACTTCGGGCTTGCCAAGGATCACCTCAACGACACCGTCACCATGATCCGCACCATGGAGGGCGAGTTCATGGGGACGCTCGCGTACGCATCCCCCGAGCAATTCCACGGCGATCCGTCACATATCGATTCACGATCGGATATCTATACGCTAGGAGTACTGTTGTATGAGATGCTCACTTGTGCTCTTCCGCACGACATGTCTGGCTCGATCGAATCGGTGATCCATGAGGTTGTCGAGGTCTCACCCAAGCCCCCTGGATTGATCAATCCGAAGCTCGACAAGGATCTTGATATCGTGGTGCTCCATGCCCTTGAGCACGATCCGGCACGACGCTACCAGACGGTCGATGCATTTGCTGATGATGTTCGAGCGGTGCTTATGCATCGCCCAATCAAAGCCCGGCGAGCCAGCACCGCCTACCAGATCCGCAAGTTTGCCCGTAGGCACAAGGCGGGCGTAGCGATCGTTGCGGTCGTTTTCTTGGGATTGATCGGAACAATCACAGCTCTGTCAGTCGGGATCGTGCGCACAAACACGGCCAATACACTCGCCGAGCAGCGAAGGGTCGCCGCTGAAACGGAGCTCGACAAACAATCTCGCATCAGTGTGTTCTTCCGCGACCTGCTCTCGGAAGTCGACCCGGGTCAGAGCGGCCCGGACATGCGGGTCCTGGAACTGCTCGATGTCGCCGCAAGCGAGGTTGAAGATCGCTTCGGGGAATACCCGGAACTGCGGGCATCAATCCAGAGCACGATCGGCGAGACCTACACACGACTCGGAAGCTACGAAGTCGCCGAGCAACATCTGACCCATGCGATCAAAGCATTGGATTCGCTCGACGAGGCCCCGACCTCGACGCTCGCCTCGGTACTCGTGGTCCTTGCTCAGGTCCAGACGGCAACGACCCGGCTCGACGAGGCGGAGGCATCGCTCGACCGTGCACAATCGCTCATCGGAGACGCTGCAGGATCCGGAGACTCAACGGAACTGATCGCACAGCTCGACCACCAACGCGGGGCGATGCTGTACGAACAGGGAGACTTTGAGGGCTCGCTCCCTGTCTACCAACATGCAATCTCTCGCTTGGGAAAGATGGACGAGCCATGGTCGATGCGAATCGGATCGCAGATCCTCACGGGGATGGGTGTCTCGCTCAAACGCCTTGAACGGTTCGATGAATCACTCGCGGCTTACGATAAGGCGATGCTCTTGCTCGCTCAGGTTCGCGGCGAGAACCATCCCGACACCCTTGCCTGCCAAAGCAACCGGGCTGAGGTTCTGAGTAATCTTGGACGCAACGACGAAGCTAGAGCCCAACTGTATGATCTCATCGATCGCCGCCAAGCGGTATTCGGGCCGACACATGAGCGTGTGGGGATCACGCTCAATAACCTCGCGGACTTGCTCCGATCCATGAAAGCGTTTGACGAAGCGAGCACACTCTTTGACCAAGCGATCGACATCTTCCGCGTCAACCCAGGAAATCCTAGTTTACGCCTAGCAATAACGATCCACAACGCGGGGGTCATGCACCTCGAGCAAGAACATATCGATCGCGCTCGCACGATGCTAGACGAAGCGGCGACGATGACCGCTGAGATCCTGCCCAAAGGACACTGGATCCAAGCACAGTTCCATGTGAAGCTCGCCGAGTGCATGATGTTGCAGGGAGAGAGTGAGAAAGCCAAACGGATCTTGATTGAAGCCCGCCCGCATCTCGTTGAGTCGGTTGGATTCGAGCACAGACGGGTTGTTCATGTCGATTCATTGCTGAATCAAATTCAGTCCGCTGAGGATGACTGAGTTAGAAAGTAGCGGAGCGGGGGGCCAGCAGATTGTGACACCCTTCCACATGGCGAATATCACGGAACAAAACGATGTTTCGGCCTCACCTTGATCACAGGGCAGAGCAATCGAGGATCATCACCGACATGTTGTCTCTTGATCGTAATCTTGGGCTCGAGTTCACCTCCTTCGGTATAGCGTATGGGATCTGGATGGCGCGTTCCACACTCGGCTTCACTTGGGGTCAGCATACCAAGAGAAGCATGCGGTCGGTAGAGATTATGCCATTTGGCATATGCATCAAGACGATTCTGGATAGCGTTGAGATTTGGTGGGAAGAGCGACACACGCCACCATCTTTTGAGGCTCCAGAATAGCCGCTCCACTTTCGCGTTGAACTGCCTGACTCGTGCCGGTGATCGCGCATGCTTGATTCCTCGTTGGATCATGGCCACAAAGAAAGCCGTTTGAAACTGCCCGCCACGATCGGTGATGATGAATCGTGGGGTTGTGCTCTTGCAGATAGATTGATCAATGAGCTTGAGTAGATCGGCTGTGGATGGGGTGCCTTGAATCACATGTAGCCCGATTATCTTTCTGCTGAATCCATCGATGATTGCAGCGATCTCATACCGCATCCAGAGCACACGCACGGTGGTCATATCCATGTGCCAGACATGGTGAGCACGGAGTGGATGAAGGAGATGGCTTGGTGCATTTCTACTCCGTGGATTTTGCAGTTGTCTATTTGTTGAGGATGGATTGGGAGAGTGCTCCTCAAGGATTCGCCGCACTGATGCTCTGCTGATCTGGATCCCGGACCGCATAATGTAGCGAGCGATGGTGCGCGTACCGAAGTCTCGCTCGGGGCAGAGCTGACGGATCTCATGGACGAGCCATCGGACACCTTCGTGGAGTTTGTTCCATGGCGGCGCACCGATCAGCTCATCGGTCTTGAGTTTGTCACGCAGAGCTCTCTTCCAGTTCCGAATCGTGTTGGGATGGACGACGAATCGTGCCGCAGCTTCTTTGCATGGCCATCCGCGCAAACACATGAGTTGGAGAATCTCGGATCGCTCTTGCGGCGAATAGTGAGGTCGGTGTTTCGGTGACTTGCAATGGCGTTGGGATCGATAGATCGCCAGCTCACGCTCGAGTAAAACGGATTCGGTATGAGCATGGTCCCGCTGGGCCAGCAGACGCACCATTGGCATGGGATGTTCATAAGCCCGTGCTCTTGCCGCTAAATAGCCCCGCATAAAGAGGACAGAGACCGATTCAACAAGATCCCAAACGGATCGTTCACCCTGATTCATTCCAAATCTCCCAATGTCCAGTCATGCACGGCCAGGTTCTGGTAAGATATGGCCTATGAAGCATTTAGGAGATGAATCAGTGCCGTATTTGTGGACAAAAAGGACACCGATTGGTGCTCCAAAGACCCACCACAATCTCCTGGCCCACCGCGGTGGGGGGCCTCGGGAGGGGCGGTTTCGTCAAATCTCGACCCAGTTTGACATCTAATGCCGATTCGGGGGAGCTATGCCGTTTTGATCAAGAGCGGTACGAGAGACTGTTTGACATATCTTGGATCACCCCCCGTTCTGCAACTTTACCACAATCGCGGTATATAACCGGTGCTGATACATGTTTCGACTGTTTCAGTGATTATGTATTTAAAGGAGATCTGTGCTATGCAAAAAATGACTCGGCGAGGTGCATTGAAAATTACAGCCGGGTTCGTTGTGGCCCGGGCGGCGTGGCCAGCTTTGGGTCAGAGTACGGGCGGAATGAAAAAGCGGGGCGTCGAGTACCGCAAACTCGGGAGAACAGGCCTTGAAGTTTCCCTGCTTGGGTACGGCGGGCTTCGAGCGGGAACGACGGAGCCTCAGCGGCTGTCGCGTCTCTTGAACACCGCGATTGATCGGGGTCTCAATCTTATTGATACGGCGCACTGCTATCCGGGGTCCGAAGCGGGCATAGGTGCGGCGATCGGGCACCGGCGCGATGATTATTATATTGTGACAAAAATTGGACATGAGAATGGTGAGTTTGGCGGGGACTGGACAGGATCGCGGGAATCGATCTTTCGGACTCTTGAGGAGAGCTGCCGGCGCATGAAGACCGATCATGTGGACGTTGCGATGATCCATACCTGTCCCACGGATTGGATCGCTAGGGACCGGATGATCGAGTCGCTCAATGCGGCACGCGATCGGGGCCTGACAAGGTTTATCGGGTACAGCGGCGACGACAACCACCCCAAGGCGGCGATGATGGAGCATGACATTGACGTGATTGAAATCACGATCAATCCGTTGGACCAGGGGGGCATAGAGCTGCTGTCACTCGCACAAGAGCGTGACATCGGCGTGCTCGTGAAGCGTTCAATCGCGAACGCGATCTGGCGGTACGAGGAAGCCCCCGGCAGGCTCTACATCGATGAATACTGGCGTCGCATGCGCGTCATGGACTTCCCGTTTATGAAGCGCGAGGCGCTACAAGACGAAGACCCGGATGGGCCGGCGGGCACGATGCTTCGGTTCGCGGCGGGGTTCGAAGGCGTGAGTTCGCTCATCGTGGGTACGAAGACTCCGGGGCGGTGGGAGTCAAACCTGGAGCTACTCGGGGCGGGCCCGCTTGATAGCGAGGTGGTGGGTCAGATCCGTGCACGCTGGAGCAAGCTTGCGACCGATGAATGGGTCGGCCAATAGCCAATAGGCTGACTTGCTACCATTACCTTGTCTGTTTCTTATCGAAGTGTGCAGGAAATAATCGATGAGTAGCGGTCCAGCGATTTAGTGTTTTTTCATTTTCGATGTTTGGGCGATTGTTCTTGCGGCCATCTTTCGCTCTCTGACCTTGAACTCAAGCCGAAAGAGCTTCGGATCACCACATGCGGATTGTCGAGTTACTCTGATCTCTGGTTCGATGCCTCCTCTCCATATGATCGGTCAGCGTACGAGCCCTGGCGATGCGGTATATTGATTTATGGCCGTCGCAACAGATTCAACCATATTCCACACGCTTCGTGTTCGTAGATTGCACATGATCGATGTTGCGGTCCTTTTTCCGCCTGAATCAGTGATTTGGGATCATCACAAAGTGCTGGCCTCCCACATGGGAGCCTAAAAAGCACATATCCGGCGGGTCAACGTTCGTAACCCGCTCCAGATTTTGAAGCTCTCTCAGAAAAGTGTCTCTGTTTGTTTTTCGAAGAGGGTTGCGCGACCTCAATTGGGAGAATTTGAGTTTTCTTTTTGAGAATGTCAACCACTCGCTGCTGGTCGTCGTTCTGGATGTTGGCCGAGAAATTGGATTTTACGTGTAGGGCAGCACTAATTTCTGAATATTTTTGTTCGCGTATGTACGATTAATAGGTATACTACTCCAATGCGCTTGTTTATTGTCATCCTGCTGCTCAATGCTCTGGTGGTTATGCCGCTGAGTGGTATTGGATTATCGGATCGCGATTGTTGCCCAATCAACGAGAACGCCTATGCCATTGATGTAAATGAAACACAGCGTGTAGACAAGTGTTGTTCACCGGCGACAGACCAATCCGAAGACACCGAGGATGATCAGCCCCGGTCTCCCGAGCCTTGTGATGATGCGGATTGTCCAATAACTTGTTGTGCAACCACCGCCCCGGCTGCGTATGTATTGCCAATCACCAAAGTGCAGGGGCAGTCATTCAGGTCCAAGGCATTGGTGTTGGCTTGCATCGAGTTTGATCTTGACCAACCGCATCTGCTTCGGCTGAAGCGTCCACCCAGGGCAGTGTGAACTGTTGGCGTGCTTTTGTGCGCCGAATGCATTCATCACACTGATACCCTGGAGTACTAATGAAAAACCAATTGAACCCGCGCGCATCGGCTGTTTTGCCAAAACGCGCTTTGGTGCCTGTACTGATCCCGGCCGTGGTCATTCTGTGCACTCTGGCACTGATTTTCTGGAGCGTTTGGCCTGTGCTCCGCCCAACCCGATCTCTCAAAATCACGCAAGCAGTACATGTGCAGAGTTTAAATTCACTACCCGATTCAAGCCCGTTAACAGCCAAGAATACACGGCCCATGAGTACGCGTACGGTGCAGGCGGCGGGATGGCTTGAGGCCGAACCTTTTTATATAGCCGCGACCGCGCTTGCTGATGGTGTTGTTGAAGAGATACTTGCACTTGAGGGGGATTACATTGAAAAAGGCCAGGTCCTTGCCCGTTTGGTCGATGAGAACTCGATGTTGCGTCTTGCAAGCGACGAGGCCGAGTTGCTGCGTGCCCGTGCATCACTCTCGGAATCTCACGCTACACTCGCTGCCGCCGAGCTGAACTGGGAAGCCCCGTACGAGTTGGAGCGTGCGGTTTCGAGCAGGCGGGCATCGCTGGCGGAGCGACATGCAGAACTGGCCCAACTCTCGGCATTGATTCGCGTTGAGGAGTCCATGCTGGTGCAGGCGCAGGAAGAGCTCAAGAGCATCGAACAAGCGTATAAGGGAGATGCCGCCGCAGAAATCGAGTTCATCACCGCTCGCGAGCGAGCCGATGCTCAACTAGCACGCTTGGAAGCAACCCAAGCGCGGGAACCGATTCTCAACTCAGCGATTGATCGGATCAAATCAGATCTGCGTGCTGCCGAGCGTGCGATTGATCTCAGGATCGACGACAGGGCTCGGCTTGATTCGGCCCTCGCATCGGTTGCCCATGCCGAAGCACTGGTTCTGCTTCATGAAGCTCAACGCGATGAATCGCAGCTTGAGTTCGATCGTATGACGATTAGAGCTCCTATATCGGGCTATATCCAGCGCCGTCTCAAGGTGCCGGGGGACAAGGTTGTTCGGATGATGGATGATCCGTACTCAGCGCACATTGCACACTTATATGATCCTTCCAAGCTACAAGTCCGCGTTGATGTTCCGCTAGCCGATGCATCAGAAATATTCACTGGCCAGCAATGCGATGTAATCGTCGAGGTGCTTGCGGATCGCGTGTTTGTCGGGGAAGTGCTCCGAATTACGCACGAGGCGGATCTACAGAAGAATACTCTGCAAGTGAAGGTCCACGTGATTAATCCAGATCCGATGCTCCGACCGGAAATGCTGACGCGTGTGAAGTTTTTAGCCGACGATGTAGATGCGGGGGAAGCAGCCCGTCAGAGCACAGATTCGACTGGTGAGATCGTGCGTGTCCCTCGCGATTCGATCGATAGCACTAGCACAAATCAGCGTGTCTGGCAGATCATCAACCGTGCCAATGGGCGCGGGGAACTCCAGCCTGTCGCTGTGATCACTATTGATACAGAAGGCACTTGGGCAACTGTCCGAGGAGAGTTGCAACCCGGTTCGATGATCGCTTCTGATCCCAGTGGATGCATTCAAGGAGAGCGTGTGCGGTTGAGTCTCACTATTGGAGGTGAGTCATGAACTTTATATCTTGTAAGCAGTTAACTAGAACATATATAAAAGGAGAGACTGCGATCCGCCCCCTGGACGGGCTCGATCTTGATATTCCAAGAAGTGATTTTCTTGCGCTCATGGGCCCAAGTGGGAGCGGGAAGACCACGCTGTTGAATCTCATCGCCGGGATTGATTCTCCAACCGAGGGGACGCTCAGTGTTGATGGGACTGATATCAGTACACTCTCGCGAAACAAGCTCGCGGCTTGGCGATCAGCGCATGTTGGCTATGTCTTTCAGCTCTACAACCTCGTTCCTGTTCTTACCGCATACGAGAATGTAGAACTCCCTCTTCTGTTGCACAGGATAAGCCGTGCAGAGCGTCATCGGCGAATCGTGACAGCACTCGAGCGTGTTGGGATTGATGACCGGAGCAATCACTTCCCGCGTCAGCTATCGGGCGGGCAAGAACAACGAGTCGCGATCGCTCGGGCCATTGTGACCGATCCGGAGATTATAGTTGCAGACGAACCAACGGGGGATCTCGACAAGCCATCTGCTCACGCGGTCATGCAGCTATTGCAGAGCCTGAACCAGGAACTCGGGAAAACCATTATTATGGTCACTCACGATCCCAAAACAACCCAGCACGCACAACGGACGCTGCATCTTGACAAGGGCCGGCTTATCGAACAATCGGACGCACAACGAGAGGGGGCTGGTGTATGAACATGCTCCACTGCTTCCCCTATGTACTCAAGCAAATCACACGTAACAGAGTTCGTTCGCTGCTCACCGTGCTGGGAATTGCGATCGCCATGTTTCTCTTCACCTCTGTCCAGGCTATGAATCAGGGTGTTACGATCGCGACAACAGCAACCGCAAATGACACAACTCTCGTGGTATACCGTGAAGATCGGTACTGCCCCGCGACGAGCCAGCTGCCACAGGATTACCAATCCCGTATTGAGCGCATAGATGGCGTACAAACCGCAACGCCGATGAAAATCGTGGTTTCCAACTGCAGAACAAGTCTTGATGTGGTCACCTTTCGGGGTGTTCAGAGACGCGAGTTCATGAATGGTCCAGGCTCGAAACTATCCATTATTGATGGATCACTTGATGAGTGGTACTCTAGAACAGACGCAGCATTGCTGGGCGAGACCCTCGCCCAGCGCCGGGGTCTCAGGCCTGGGATGATGTTCGATGCTGCTGGTATTACAGCGTATGTTGCGGGGATTATCCGTTCATCGAATCCGCAAGATCAAAATGTCGCGTACACCGCGCTGGAGTTCGTTCAACTCGCGGGGCGAGACCAGCTGGGGATTGTGACGCAGTTCAATGTGAAGGTGGCGGACTCATCTCAGCTTGATCGTGTCGCCGCGGACATCGACGAACTCTTCAGCACTGCTCAAGAGCCCACCGCGACCTTTAGTGAAAAAGCATTCATCGGGCGCGTCGCCGACGATATTATCGAGCTCGTTGGGTTCGCCCGTTGGCTGGGGCTCGGATGCCTCGCTGCTGTGATGGCTCTCGTCGCAAACTCAATTATTCTTGGTGTGCAAAGCCGGGTTTCGGAGCACGCCGTGCTACAGACACTGGGGTACTCAGGACGTCTTGTTGCTGCCTTGATTATTGTTGAGGGAGTACTCCTCTCAGTAGTAGGAGGTGGGGTGGGTGCAATCGCGGCGGTTCTCATCGCTCAGTACGGGAGCTTTGCGCTTTCAGTGGAAGGGACAACTATTCCCATTGTTGCAGACACCGCACTCCTCCTCTGGGGCATGACGGTGTGCGGCTTAATCGGAGTTGTCGCTGGGCTTGTACCGGCATGGCAGGCGTCCCGTCGTGAAATCGCGGCATGTTTCAGGGCAGCATGAGGTAAACAGCATGAGACAACTCCCATTCCAGTACGCATTCAGAAATCTTGGACGCAGCCGTGTGCGTCTGCTGGCGTCATTGTTGGGTTCGACGCTTGTCGTTCTGCTCATTCTTGCTGCCGGTGGGTTTGTACGTGGGATGCAACGCACACTAACCCAGACCCAACCATTAAATGAGAATGTCATGATCCTCGGCACGGGAAGCGAGGAAGGTGTCGAGCGATCACAGATCGATGCTTCGGTCGCGGGCATCGCTGGCGCAAGCATCCCGGGGATCAAGCAACGTGCGGGAGTACTCTTTGTATCACCAGAGATCCACGCCGCTCTCCCCGTTCGTGAATCCGCAATGAGCCAAACCGATCACCCAGCGGTCATGCGTGGTATCAGAACAGAAGCATTGCTCGTCCATCCCGAGATCGAGATCATCGAGGGGCATATACCGCGTCAGGGGATCGACGAAATAATGGTGGGGCAGTTGGCCGCAACCCGTCTAGGGCTTCCAGCTGAGCGGCTTGGAATTGGTCAGAGCTTGTACTTCGATGATCGAGACTGGACCATCGTCGGGCGATTCTCCGCGCCAAATACGGTGATGAATGCCGAGGTCTGGATCCCGCTCAATGATCTTCAAATTGCAACGAATCGTGAATCATCACTGTCCTGCGTACTAATCACGCTTGAAGATGCGAGCTTTGTGGACGCGGATCTGTTTGCCAAGAGTCGTCTTGATCTGGAAATTACTGCAATGCGTGAGCGTGATTACTATGCGTCGATCGCCGCGTTCTATGGACCGATCCGAATCATGATTATCATCACAGCAACGCTCATCGCGAGCGGCGGGATTCTCGGCGGGCTCAATACGATGTACGCCGCGTTCGCCGCTCGGGTCAGGGAAGTCGGGATGCTCCAGAGCCTTGGGTACACTCGACGTGCAATCGTGTTCAATCTCACCGAAGAGTCTCTGTTCGCCTCGGCGTGCGGCGCGCTTATTGGTGCGGCGTTGGGGCTTCTGTTCTTAAACGGGCTGGCGGTCCGGTTTTCGATGGGAGCGTTTGCGATCACGATCGATGCTCCCGTGTTGCTCATTGGCATACTGGGCGGATTGCTCGTTGGGCTTATAGGCGCGATTCCACCCGCCATCCGATGTCTTCGATTACCCATTACCGAGGCGCTTAAATCTCACTGATTGTTCGACCATTGAAACTGAAATAGAAACTCACACTTGATCAAGGAGATCACCATGAACCGTTCACTACTCATCACGGCCGCTACTGGAATCCTCATTGCCTTTGCTGGATGTAAAGAAGCAAGTTCCGAGCACTCAAGCGCAACTCCCGAACAACAAGCCAGCCCCAACGCGTGGCTCTTGACCAGTGCTCCCGAGGGTGCGGTTTCGATCAGCGAAGCCAGAGCAAACTCAAAGGAAGGCGACACAGTGGTTATCCGCGGGCGTATCGGTGGTCGTCATTCCCCAATCAGCGAGGGCAGCCCTGTTTTTACGATTGTGGATCTCGCCATATCCTATTGCGGTCAGCACGATGATGATGGGTGCAGCACACCGTGGGACTACTGCTGTGAAACGTCTGATACGATCATCGAAAACTCTGTGACAGTTCAGGTGATTGCAGACGGGGGTGTGAACCCTGTTGCTGCGGGTCTGGAAGCTCTCGACGAAGTCATCCTTATCGGCACTGTCGGTCCGCGTCCAACCGAAGAAGTATTAACGGTTCGCGCGTCCGGTGTATATCTCGCAGGCGGATGAACAATAGCGGATGTCAGGGCAATCTTTGCAGCACGTACCCCATTCCTTCTAGAAATTTGCTTTTACTTCACCATCAGTGTTCAGATAGCTGTAGGTGTCAGTCCCATTTAATGGACTCGAAAATTTGGGGCGTGGCGTTTGCATTGATGAAGAAATAGATCAGTCGTTGCGAAGGTACGACGCTTCAAGTGCTCTGGTGATCCGTTCTTTGATGTCGTTCAGATGCGCGGAGCTGTAGTCATCGAGATTGGGCGATCCAACGTAGGAATCAACCAACTTCTGAATCGTAAGGAGTTCCTGGCGTGCGAGCGATTGGATAGTTCGTCCAGAAGCGCCAGGCCAACGCATGCCGGTCGCGAGGTCGATCATTCGTGAGAGGTGCTCCATCTGGAGGTTGCGATCGAGTTGATCAATCAATGGCGAACGATTGGTGTAGCTTCCGGATTGATCAGGGAGATCCCACACCATCTCACGGATAGCGCCGAACACTTCTGGGACAGTAAGGGCATCATCACCTTCGGGGGTGCGGATTTCGTTGTCCATGATCCAAGTGAGCCGGTTCGGGTTAATGAGTCCGGTCATCGCGGACGCTTGGATTCCAAGCACGCTGGAAGCGATTGGGTAGGAGTGGGCAGTTGCATACCCCTCGTCATACCAGTTGTCGCTTTGGAGGTATGAAAGAGTTTCAGGATCAAGTCCAAAGGAATCACTGTTAAATGCATGTTGAACGATGAACTGAACGGCGCGGCGTTGCTGCTGGGCATCTACAGGGCGGACCGGTGCAGGGGCGCCGGGGTCGCCTTTCATGGAGCGTTGGATGTGTGATCCACCGACCCAGTGCATCGCCATATTCACGGCACCATATTGCATGCCTATAAGCTGTGAGTAGATCTGACGCGCTTTCTGCCAGCTCTCACCTTCCTTGACAGCTTTGTCGAGAATCTCCCCACGTGCTTTGTTGACGAGTCGGACGCGTTCTTCGGCAAAATCGATCGAGTCACGCCCGAGATCCCAGGTCTTTGCCTGCGGATCAGGAGAGAACTGCCCATCCTCGGCCATGTATGCGTGAGCAGGTTCGGCGGCGCGAGATGCGACTTCCATTGGATCACCCGAGGTATAGTTCCATTCGATCGCCCACATATCGTATGGGCCAATCCCAACCGGTACATATTCGCCTTGTACAAGTCCTCGGCTTTCGTCTTCGACGATAATGTTGGAGAGTGCGTAGTCCATCACTGTTGATTGGATTGGTTCGTCGAATCCTTCGCTGTTCATTTCAGCGATGGAATGGAGAGCGGACCCCTTCCAGTTATGAGTTAATCCCATGGTGTGTCCAACTTCGTGCATGACTACATCGCGGAGCAATGGGCCGACGAACCACTCTGGGAGTCCATCGAGCATAGAGACGTCAGAATCGCCATCCGTAGTCTCATCTATCATTGATCCCAGTCCGCCGATTCCCATGTCCATTGCTAGGCGAGCGGACGCGATGTTCGATGAAAGTCCTGGCTGCATCAGACACATCGCACGACCGGATGGGCTGTCAATGCGATGAGGCTCCCAAACCATCGGAGAAAGAGTCATTGGTGCGTCGATCAGCAGTTCGCCGGCTTGTTCAGGATGCTCGGCCATCGCTTTGGTCAGAGAGGCGACACGATCACGATCTCGCGGATCCGCAAGGCGGACGCGTGGGTCCCAGTGCGGATGCTCAGCGAGCCATGACGAGAGATCAGGTGAGATCACACTCATAGCAGTAGAAGCGAGTTCAATTTGTTGGTATTGGTTAGCGTAGGACCCGATAAATCCTTCGTCCATCACAATGTCGGCTTCGTAGATCTGTCCTGTGTCAGGGTGTGCGTGGACCGGGCCGATCGCGAATCCCATCCCGGCATTCGTCCAGCGGATGAATGAGTAGCGGCTGTCCTCTGGATCGATGTCCATAAATCTTCCGGATCCTGAGTCTTGCTGTCGCACTTCAATCGCGCCGATAATACCGATTTGTTCGAATGCTTTGTTCCATGCGAGAACGCCGTCGCGGACCCAACGTCGATATCGGAGCGGCGTGGTGTGCTCGATGTGATATACGATCGGCTCTCTTGGCGGGCTCATGTTAAGCTTTGGATCTGCTTTCTGGATGTGCCAGCGGTTTGCGTAGCGGACGATCTGGGATGAACCATCATTTATCGCGCGGTCTTCGTAGGACTCGTAGTAGATCCCGACTCGACGATCCGCTTCGCGTGGTTTAAAGTCCTTAGAACGCTGTGGCATGCCGAGCGAAAAGCGGACGGTTGCGAACTGTCCGCTTGAGCGTGGGAGTTGATAGCCAATTTCGATGTTGTTTGGGAACACCTTTGCTTTTGTGATCTTCGCAAGCTTAACATTTGCTCGATCTAGGAAGCGGCCGATGAATGCATTGGAGGATCCAAGGAGGGCGCGGTCAAGATCGATGACTGGCCCGCCACCAGGTCCGATGGTGAGGATTGGGACTGAGAGGATCACTCGATCAGTGTTGACGCGATCAACTCCTGCTTTGGACTGCGCGTCGCCGCTCGTGCGGACAGACATGTTGGGTTCGATGAGCATGAGTAGGTCACCGCGTTTGGACCAGTAAACGGTCTTTGCGGGTACGCCTACTGCGTTATGCCAGATCGAATACACGCCTACCTGCGGATGACCCGCGGAGACAGTCGCGACGAGGTAGAACTTCTGACCCTCAAAATTCTTGGGGAGCTCCGCGAGAATTTGCGCGTCTTTGTCTCGTGTGTATAACGAATAGAAAGATTTTTCTCCTGCGAGAACTGAGACCTTCTCGTACCCTTCGACGACTTTCTCAAAGGGTACTTCCTTTGCACCTGCTGCCGAGATTAAGGCTGATACGGTCAGTATGCCGATTACAAAACTGTGATTTATTCGCGTTATCATTCAGCTCTCCATTACAACTTGGTTTCTGTTCGACCAACTAACCCCCGAATGTGGGCAATTCTGTTACCATTCAAGTATCGATCAGGATGCGGTTCCGATCAATGGAAATCGATGATTTGAGCGAAGTATGAGAGGGGTGTTAATTGACGACCGCAACTGACTCAATCAGATGCCACAAGCTCAGCGAACTAGTAATTTCAATGTTTAAGTCTCGGCGTCTGGACAAGGTTCATATCAGCTAAATCGTTGATATTGACCTATTCATGGCCCAGTCTACCAGGGGGCCATCGCCAATTATCGCTCAACGACGGGGCTAATAACCCACAGCAAACAGCTGGTTCCCACAGATAAGGGCAGGGATGCGCAGGGGCCGGTGAATCTCATGGCCATTGTAAAGTGCCCCCCGCTTTTTTTGTAGACAAAATGTGCCAAATCGAAGCGTTCCCCTGTTATACCCTACACGATATCTTCAACCCCAGGACCTTTGACTGGGAAGGCGTCGCCTTGTTTGGCGACAAGCGTTGCGAGCTTGTTGAATGCGTTGAGCCTTGCTTGGGGTTCGGTTGAGCTTGTTGCGGTTCTGCTAAGTGACTTACCATTGAGTGTGCAGTTTGCGATCGCCTTGAAAACCTGTGCCTTAGGCGGTTGATATGGAATGTTGGGATTGGGTTTGGTCGGGGCTGGGCGTTCAACGATTCGAACCACAATTCTGATTGCATCTTTGGGCATGAGGAGACCTAGTTCGTTTGTGTTGATGAACTGAAAGGAAAAATGATAAAAGCCCTGCCCAGATTCGAACCGGGGACCGAGCGATTATGAGTTGCGAGATATTAGCTTTCCCGGTGCCTCCAGGGACTTCGTGCAGCAGTATTGTTTGCAATCCTATTCAAAATGACCGACGAGCATTCTACCGATTTTGAGTGCATTTTTTGGTCTTTGGGAGGTGGTTCAGGCTGCTCTTCAGTTCCCTGACTTAGATCATCTGCCGAGCAGCTTCGGATCAAAGCGGGCGGCTTGTCAGATCTTCCTACTCCGTCATTGAATGCCTCCATTCACAAGTTGTTCTATGTGCGAATCGGGTAAACTTCATATGGTTGGAACATTTCCATTGCAACAGAGTCAATCATGCGCTATCTGCTTCGAGATCGTGGGGTGTGAATGGCCGGTGCGAGATTCAAATTTGGCCCGAATGGACAATTCTAGTTCGTAACAAACTGCTGGCCCTGTTGGATAGCGAACTGTTCATAGCCAGCGGGTTAAAGTCTTTGCAGTTCCAGAGTTTGCAGCTGATTCGGAAAGAGTCTGGAGGTTTATGGACTAAGAGGCTGGAGTTACACACTTCAGCATGTGTATTGATTTTTGTCATGCTAGATGCATCGCTTGTCGTTACTACCCTGCTTTTGTATCTGACCATAGAAACTGCGTGTTTGGGCAGGTCAGTATCACCATATTTCAAATGGGCGAAATTCAGTATCTTATTTTTCTGAATAATTGTCCCTCATGCAATGACTCATTCGCCATAATTATGAAAGAGGATAATGATGTCGCTTCCTTGTCAATCGAAAGGGCAATAAATGGATCGGTATATTTTTTTACAACGTGGAGGTTGCGGGGAACGTCCCGAAATGACTCCTGAACAGATGGAAGCAGGAATGAAGGCTTGGATGGATTGGGTGAAGAGTGGGACCGAAGAAGGTTGGCTCGTGGATCCAGGAAATCCTTTAAGTAAAATCGGAGCGGTTGTTCAATCGGATTTGTCTGTAACCGATGGCCCGTTTGCGGAATCAAAGGAGCTTGTGGGTGGATATACGATAGTAGAAGCCCGGGATATGGCGGCTGCATGTGAACTTGCAAAGCAAACGATCAAACTCGCTGGGGGCGGCAAGATCGAAGTCCGCAAGTTCGCGAATACTGGGAAATAAATACAAATGAACGCTCAATGTTGAGTAACTGAAAGGAATATTGAAATGCCAAAGTACATGTTTGTTTATCGTGGTTGTGAGGGATGTCATGAGCCAGAGGAGATGCAGAAGTTCATGCAGCTCTGGATGGACTGGATCCAAGTTGGAGAAGAAGCTGGCTGGCTAATAGACAAGGGAGATGGACTTGAACCCGATGGAGCTCTCGTGAATCCAGATCTCTCGATCACTGATGGGCCATTTGCAGAATCTAAAGAGCTTGTCGGCGGATACTCAATGGTCGAGGCGTCTGATATGGCTGCCGCCATAGAACTGGCCAAAGGATCTCCGATCGCGGTATCGGGGGGGACGGTCGAGGTTCGTAAGCTTGCCAATGTAGAGATGCCAGAACAGTGAATCAATCGACCAATCAACTGGTCGAACACTTCTTTCGGCACGAGTCGGCAAAGCTTATAGCTGTGCTAACTCGTGCCTTTGGTATCCGCCGAATCGACTTGATTGAAGATATGGTCCAGGTCGCCATGATGGAGGCAATGAACTCATGGAAACTCAACGGGGTCCCACCTAACCCATCAGCTTGGATACACATCGCGACAAAGAACCGGATCATTGATTCATTGCGGCGCGAGAAGGCATTCGAAAAAGCAATGGTGCTGTCCGGGCAAACGCTCGCTTCTCAAGAGTTGGTTATCGATCATTGGCTCGAAGATGAGCATATTTCAGACAGCTTACTCCGGATGATATTCGTCTGCTGCCATCCGCTAAATGATCGGAAGTCCCAGGTCGCCCTGACATTGAAAACTCTCTGCGGATTTGGTATATCCGAAATTGCCCGAGGGCTTCTGCTCCCAAATGAAACGGTGAAAAAACGCATTCAACGCGCCAAGAAAACTTTGGCAGAATCCAAAGTCAGTCTGGATTTGCCAACGGGCGAACAACTCTATCAACGGCTTGATGTTGTGCACGATGTACTCTACTTGATGTTCAACGAGGGCTACAGCACCTCGTGTGGTATCGATCCCATACGCTCGGATATATGTGAGGAAGCCGCCCGTTTGTGCCACTTGCTATGCCAGAGCTCGTGTTCATCGCCCTCAACAAAATCCCTCCTCGCACTGATGCTGTTCCATGCTTCTCGGATTGACGCGAGGACCGATGACCAGGGGGCTGTGATACTACTCGAAGATCAGTGCCGGTACAGTTGGGATCGCCATCTGATTGAATCAGCTCAGGGCTGGCTCGCTCAATCGAAGACTGGTCAGCCAACGACCTATCACCTCGAAGCCACTATTGCCATGCTCCATTGCATAGCACCAAGTATAGAAAAGACCGACTGGAGCGGTATATCGATACTCTATGGACAACTCTTGGAAATACACGACTCGCCAATGTATGCGTTTAACCAAGCGATTGCTATAGGGGAAATGGGTGATACGCATGAAGCCTTGACCCGGTTAAAGCAACTTAAGGGCAATCCGGCTCTCAAGGGCTATTTCCTGCTCGAATGCGCTATAGCGCGGATCTATCGACTCCAAGGTGATACGAAGAATGCAATAGACTCATACTTAGTTGCACGCTCTCTCACGGCTGTTATCCATGAACAAGACTTTGTTGAACATAAGATCCGTTCAATTTCAGATAGCACGAAAGATTCCGCAACACAATCCGAATAACCAGATTCAATCATCCTGCCAGAGCGCCCAACAATCGATCACCGGAGATCCAATGCTTTTTTCCCGAAGAATGCTCCTCGTTACACTGACTGCCGTGCTCACGCCCTTAGGTTTCGCAGGGGAAGACCCCACGCTAGATCAACGGTTGGAAAGACTTACCGAGTCGCTCGAAGCCGCCCGTTTAAAAACTCATATCCCGGGCATGGCGATTGCAATCGTGAAGGATGATCAGGTCATCTGGACTCATGGATTTGGGTTTGCCGATGTCGAATCTCAAACACCTGTTGATGAGCACACAATCTTTGGGATTGGATCGACGACGAAAGCATTTACAGCCAACTTGGTCGGGATGCTGGTTGATGATGGAAAGGCGAGTTGGGATACGCCGGTGACCCAGTATCTGCCAAACTTCGATCTAAATCTTAAAAGCGAAGACCAGAGCGCCGAGTGTACTCTGCGTGATTTATTGAGTCATCGCCATGGCTTTGCGCGAATGGGATTGCTGTGGTTTAGCGGGGAAGTTTCTCGCGATAGAATCCTCCGAACAGCGGTCAATGCTGAGCCGATTGATGAGTTCCGAGCGGGATTCCATTATTGTAATGTGACCTACCTCGCCGCGGGCGAGGCCGCGGGGTTAGCAAATGGGACAAGCTGGGACGAGATGATGGAGAAACGGATATTTAAACCGCTCGACATGGTATCAACCATTATTCAAACCCCGGACCCAGATACAGATCCTTCGGTTGCTTTGGGGTACAACTGGAATGAGTTTGATGAACTGTACGAGCGTGCGCCAGCGATCGACATGAATGGTATCGCTCCAGCCGGCGGGATGTACTCCAATGTACTCGACATGGCTCAATGGATTCGATTGCAGCTCGGTGAAGGTGAGATCGATGGTAAGCGTTTGATCTCTTCTGAGCTCATTCAGGAAACATGGACGCCTCAGATCGAGATTGGCGGCGGTGCTTCGTATGGGCTCGGGTGGATGCTCAGGGAGGTCGATGGTCGCAAGGTCATCGAGCATGGTGGCATGATCCCTGGATTCAGTGCTCAGGTGAGTTTGATGCCTGAAGAGGATCTAGGCTATGTGTTGTTAATGAATCAGGGTATATCACCGCTCGGTGCAGCGTCGGTGGACTGGATCTTTGGTGTTTTGCTCGAGGAATGGCCTGATGAGAACAATCCCGTTGTTGATCCGGATATCAATCTCGAAGAATTTGTAGGTACCTACATCGCTAACTTCGCCAAGTTCCAAGATGAACAGTTTGAAATCCGCATCGTGGATGACGGGCTTGAACTCAATGTTCCAAGCCAAAGAATGTTTGCCCTCAACAATCCAGACAGTGACGGATTGTGGACCTTTGAGTTGACGGATCAAATTGCTCTTTCTTTCAAACGCGATTCAGAAGGGGCGGTTGTCGGATTGGTCATGCATCAGAGTGGGTTCAGTTTCCAAGTCCCTCGAGAGGGGCATGAAGAAGCGGCAATTGCCCCCGGTGATGAGTTTGCTCAATATTTGGGGGGATATATCCGCGAGCAAGGTGGGAAAAAAGTGCAGATTGTCATCAATCGTGGTCGGCTTGCGATGAATGACAAAGGGACACTCTTGGACTTTGAGACCCCTGACAAGCATGGGCATGCATCACTGAGAAATCGCCCAGACTGGGGCGCGACTTTCAAGCACGATGCTGAAGGGGTGGTTGAGTCATTTGTGTTCCACGGTGGTGCAGGCGACAAACTCTTTGTGAGAGAAGTTGAGGGTTCGACTGCCAAGCTTCCGACCATCGAAGAAATTCACGAACTTCGCAATACGACCGGTAGAATCGCAGCCGCTCAGGGCGCTGGCGGAAACAAAGCGACCGGGAAGATCTGGGTTGCTCAGTCCGGTCTATCGGGAACATTTACATCGTATTCCCAAGGCCAGCTTCAATACGCGAGTCATATGGATTTCAACGAACATGGTCATGTTGATGTCGTTACCAACAGCGATGGGGCATGGTACTTCGATTCAATGCGTGGATTTAAAACACTCAAAGGCGATGAGCAAACACAAGCATTTCTCAAATCGCCTGGTGCGATCGATGGTGATTGGAATGAATATTTCGATTCTGTTCAGGTCATCGGAACAGATGTTGTTAATGATCGACCGGCCTATGTTGTCCGACTCAAGAAGGGCGAGTTGCCCAGCCGGACATATAGAGTTGATGCTGAGTTTGGCGATGTGGTTCAAATTAATATGATAGAGAAAAATGGACAGTCATCATCTCCAGTCACCATTAGTTATTCAGAGTTCAAAGTCATCGAGGGCTTTCGTACACCGATGCGTGTTGTATCAGAAATTCCAGGATCAGGATTTACAGTCATCACCATCGAAAATACAGAATCTGGTTTAGATCTCGCCGACGAGGTATTCATGCTAACTGATCAGTAATGGCTATTGAATCGTGTCACACTGGTGTGGCCGAGCTCGCATCTTTACTCCTTGATCATGGCGCTGCAGCGGTAGAGACTCAACGCCAAACCGTGTAGTTGATGCGCGGAGAGGGGCGGCAATCGGTGCTGGTTCTCCCTAGGGGCACTCTGAAGCAAATGCTTGGAGCAGGATTGAGATATCAAAGAAATCAAGTATTGAATCCCCTGATAGGTCGGCGGCAGGATCAGCCGCTGAATACGCAGTAAGAAATGCAGAGATGTCAAAAAAATCTAGCTGCCCGTCTTGATTGAAATCAGCTGGATCCGTGTTGTAGTCTGACCATGCTCGCATCTTAGGGGCTTGCGATAGTGGTTGATCTTGAAACTCAAGTAGGCCCCATGATCCGTAGCGTGTTGGGGTATTGCACGAGGCGAATGCGGTCATGAGTCCGCCTCCGATTCTATTCCACCCTGAAATGTCGTTGACATAAGCATCGTACATTCGCGGGTGTCGATTGGCGGCAATGAAGAGTGATGTGAGCTGGGTGTTATTCGTCCAGTTTCCTACGCCAACAAGGTGTTGTCCGCTTTCGTATGCGATGAGGTCCAAATCATATGGATTCACGGCATTGAACTGGTCGATGGATTGTTGGTTTTGAACTGCAATGTCTGCGATACAAGCGTCAATTATCTCATCGGGAGTCATCTGTAAAGTTTGATTTGGGTTGTTGCCTACGCCTAGATAGTTGCCAAAATATGGAGCGGTTGCGAATGCATCGGTATGCAGGTGGGCATTGTTCCAATCGAGAAGTTGGTTGGTAGCCCAGGTGTTGGCATGCCAGCCGCCCATGACACGGACGAGGTGATCTGGCTGGAAATAGTTATCCCAAATATCGAAAATTTCTACGCTTCGTTGTGAATGGAATCGCATCGCAGCTTGGAAGGGGTCGCCTGGTATTCCGAGCTCGCTGCTTCTTTGCACGGCATAGTGATATTGATTAAAAATCGAGTTCCAAACTTCGTTTGAATGTTCGACATAAACAGTGCGATCTGGATCAAGATGTGCATGCAGAAGGGTCGCAAACTGATCCACATATTGATCATCGAATCTGTGGGACATGCAAAACCACGGATCTGCGTCGAGTTGATTGCAGAGGTCGGCCATAACTTCTATAGGGACCCCAAGCCCGAGGGCATACCCCCCATCGGCTGGTTTCGGGCGTTGTGCCCAGCTGTGATTGTAGGTGCTATTTGTATTCTGCCAATCCATAAATCGGATGACATCGAACGAGCGGAGGGAATCTAAAAACTCTGGATGAAACTGCTGGGTCTGGTAGGTGGGTTCGAATCCGGGCATAATGATTTGAATATTGCGGATGTAGTCTTGAGGATCGGTGGCGTTGATTTGGAACCAAATTCCACTATCGCTTGGCGTAGTAATATCGAACTCGATACGCCCGGGAGATTGCGAAACAATTTGTGCGTCTGCGGTGATGTGAAGTAGCCCCTGCCCCTCAAAAAGACAAACATATCGTCCGGCAGGGTAGTGTCCGCCGGCGTTATCGTGGATCAGTGTGTGGGCACGCTGATTTGGGAGCAGTGATGTCACCCAGCCTTCGGCGTCGGTGGCAACAGAGCGTCCGTCGTCCCATGCTGATCCATCGAGTGCGCCTGATATCCACGGGCGGCGGATTTTAAAGCTATCAACAAAGGGCCAGCTGGATGTCCAGCTTGCGAGCCCCGACAGATTAATACCTGTTTCGGCACAAGGATTAGGGGAAGTTTGCCCATCAGCTCCAAGGGCAGTCAGTGCAATGAGAAGAGGTGTAATCGAACGCATGTTTGAACTCCAAACTGTTATTTGGTAAAAGGTTGTTAAAATATTCGAAAGAGTCACTGCTACTTCTATTACCCCATTGAGAGTGCCGAGAGGAAAGTGCTGATATCGACGAAAACTGAGGGCGCTATTTTCATTCAGATTAACCGGGCACTCATGGCTCAGATGATGTCGTAAGCGGTCATGCACCGTAGTTCAAACTTAATCGAGTTGTAGATACAATGCCAAGGTCAACAAGCCGTTCATCATCTATGTTGTGATGTGTATCGAGTGACCGATAATGTGATGCAGAGCCGCTGACTTCAACTTGTGCCAGTAGGGTTAATTGGAAAGCTGAAGCGTGTGAGGCTGCTTCGACGATACAAAGGAACCGTATGTATTGATGCCCGAACATTCTGTGTCCTCCTGAAACGAACTCTCGGTCACATTACCCATAAACTAGAGCGAACGGGCCAGCCCATACCCGCCGCGCCTTTGAGAAATTTGTTGCACTTCCTAGCCCAATAACTCATGGGTACTGAGTAGCGCGTTCACCCAAATGATTAAGCCTTCGCACATTACGCACTTCACACACGCTGATGACAACCAGAGCGCATCATGTGGGTTCGGCACCCTTTTTTCAATGGTCTATAGTGATCTTGAGCACATCGCGCGTGGGCTGATGAAGCGTGAGCGTCCAGGGCATACTTTGGGGACTCATGGGTTGATGAACGAAACATATGCCAGACTGCTATCGACCTATCAACGAACGCATCAGCTCGATTCGATGGATCAATCTGATCTTCGTTCATTAACGGCTGTGGTGATGCGCAGGGTTCTAGTCGATCATGCCCGGAAACGTCAAACACGGGTTCGGGCTAACGATGCGTATGTACAGTGTATTGAGGCGAGTTGTAAACAGGTTTCAGGATTAACGATTGATTTGATTACACTTGAAGAATCGCTGGTTGAGCTCGAAGCAATCGATCCCCGAAAGGCCCGGGTCGTTGAACTCCGCTTCTTCGGAGCAATGCCTATGTCCAAGATAGCATCAATGATTGGTTGCCCACTCCGAACAGTCGAACGGGATTGGTCGTTTGCCCGGGCATGGCTGTGCGAACGGGTCAATGCAGGATTACAAGATGGGAACGATTCGGCATGAATCATGATTCGTTCAAACAACTCGAAGCAATATTCCACGAGCTGAGCGAACTCAGTCCTATTGATCGCAGGCATCGGCTCGATGATTTAGATCAGTCCGATGCATTAAAAGCCACCAGGTTGCGATCTATGTTCGCTTCGATTACTCAAGATCCCGAGTTCCTAGACCCGTCGTCGATTGAAGCACAGGTTGCGATTCCTATTGAAATACCGCTCGATGGATCAACGGTGCTCGCAGATCGATACACGATTATTGAATGCATCGGAGTTGGTGGGTCGAGCACGGTCTTCCGTGCCCGGGCGATTAATCCCGATCGTGATGTCGCGATTAAAATGCTTCAGTTTGGTTTGTCCTCTCAACGAGCACGCGATCGCTTTGAGGAAGAGTCCAAAGCATTAGCCTCGTTGACTCATCCTCATATTGCGCATGTTTACGAAACTGGGGTATATGTCGATAGCGAGATCCGTGTCCCATGGATCGCAATGGAGTTGGTTCATGGTTCAACGACAATTATGGACTATGTTCGCAGTGAAGCGTGTTCAGTCCAGCAATGCGTAGGCTTGTTTATACAGATTTGCGAAGCAATACAAGCCGCTCACAATGCCGGCGTGCTCCATCTAGATGTCAATGCATCAAACATCCTCGTTGACCCTCACGGATACCCAAAGATTATTGATTTTGGGTTCGCGGGTTTGATCTACTCGGCACAATCAAAGAATCCGTCATTTGTTGGTACTCGATCTTCAATGGCGCCTGAGCAAACGATCTTCGGATCGACACCATTCGATGAACGGACGGATGTGTATGCCCTTGGGTTGTTGTTTGTCGAGCTGCTATCGGGTCATCAACTCCAAGCGTTTGATGGGCAATCTGATGATGAGGCAAGGCAGCTCATCGCAATGGGAAAGGCTGCCGAGTTGCTGGGTGAACTCGATGGAGTTCCCGAGCATTATCGACCAATGGTCCAGCGTATGCTTCGGGTAGACCCAAGCAACCGATACGAATCTGTTGATGATGCAGTTAGAATATTGCGAGAACGACAGTCAACAGAGTACTCTCGAAAGCCAATGGCCATGGCACTTGTGGTGGTTGTTGTGATTATAATGGGGTTAATCTGGGTGGCTGTTGACGCAGACCAGGCTTCGCCAGTTTCGCTCGACATTCCGCCATTAAAAACGAACTCCCTACAGTTGTCGCCGGATGTCGCGATCAAAATAATAGCCGAAAATCCACGCAACTCGCAATATTCTGAGGCCCATTCCCGTGTAATTGATGGTCTGTCAACTGCGCTTGAATCAAGTGATTTGATGGATCCCATACAGGTTGCCGATCTCCACGCGACACTGGCTGACAACTATCGGATCGCGGGTGGATACTCAGACGCAGTTGATCATTTTGAGCGTGCGGTAGCATTATTGAGTGATCATGGATTGTCTGATGATTTACATTGGACGACAATGAGTTTAGTAGACTTACTGATCTTTCTGAACCGCATTGACGAAGCGGAGCATTGGTTAGGGACAATTCCGCGGGATGGGGATTCCGGCCCACTCTTTTTGTTTGATCTCGGCATCGCCGAAACACAGATTCATATATCCAATGGGGAAATAGACCAGGCGGTTCGACAGCTTCGGTATACAGAGACAAAGCTTGATCGTATCAAGTATGAGAATGCTTCAGAGATTATTGAGCGAATGCTACGGTTAGGCGAGATGTACGATCAAACTGGCCAGAAAACAGAATCAGTCCGAGTTCTTAGGGCCGCGCAGGATATGTCGTCGGAGTTCTTTTCAGATTCGAGCGTTTCTGCTGCAATGATCAATGTTGCTCTGGCAACAGGGCTCTTTGTTCAAGGTGATTCTGCATCATCTCTGGAGTCGCTGAATCTAATCGAGCAGGCCATACAAACCTTTGAAGTTAACGAAGACTATTTTCATGCGGCATGGGCTGCCCGCCAGCTTGGGCATCTCTATGTGTATCAACAAGAAGGAAGCAAGGCTATTGGTTTCTATTCATTTGCTTACAGCCAAATGCTCATATTGCTCGGAGACAATCATCACGAAGTACATTTGTGCGCGGCATACCGCGAACTTGCTGGTGTATTGCTAGGAGATGAGATAGAAATCCATACTGCTGCATTTCATGATTCGATGAACAATCTAGTGGAGTTACTCGGGTCAGATCATACTTCCATCAGCGATTTGAAATCGATGCATACTGCAATATTGAATGGACACAATTTGCCATAAACCGTATCGCTCCAGCGATCTTTGTGTTTGTGCATTTGATATAGGGCACAATAACCAACCCTCGTCGTGTCTATTTTTAAATTATTTGACAATAGTCCAGCTCATGCATCGCCCCGCATCGCTTCAAGTTCAGACCACCTTGCGTAGAGGTCCGCCACTTTCGCCTGGCCATCCTTGAGGTTGGAATAAACCGTTGCGGCCCGGATGTGATTGGATGTAAGCGCAGGGTCGGCGGCCTCCGCTTCAAGGTGTTCCAACTGGGCTTCGGCATCAAGGATGGTCTCTTCCATTCCATCATATTCAAGTTGAAACTTGTATGAGAGCTTTCCGGGCTTGATCAGATTTTGAGTCCTTGGGGTCGATGGGTTGGGCTTGGATTTTTCGATCGGTGTGGGCTTCGACTTCATTCTTGCAGAGTTCCACTGCTCAATTGAGGCGAAACGCTTGCCGGACCCTTGATCATCAAGTGCTAGGTATTCCGTAGAGATTCGCTCAAGGAGGAATCGGTCGTGTGTCACTAGTACGATCGCGCCCGAGAACTCCAACAACGCCTGCTCCAGTACTTCCAAGGAGGGAATATCAAGATCATTTGTCGGCTCATCCAAAAGAAGCACATCCGCTGGCAAGAGCGTCAGGTTAGCAATAACCACTCTTGCCTGTTCGCCTCCAGACAAGTTGCTAATTTGAGTTGAGAGCTGGTCGGGGTCGAACAGGAACCGCCTGGCCCATCCTGATACATGGAACGAATGCCCGTGGTAGTTTACAGTTTCTCCATATGGGCACAATGCCTCTTGCAACGTCTGGTTCTGATCAAGTGATTCACGGTGCTGGCTAAAGGTCACGATCTGCAGATCGTCCGCACGCTTTACCGTCCCCGTATCCGGTTGGAGATCGCCCGACATTAATCTCATCAGTGTCGTTTTGCCCGAGCCGTTGACGCCCAGTAGCCCGATCCGCTGCCCAGGAGTCAGGGTGATGCCGAGCGAATCGAAGAGTTTCTTGTCGCCCATGGATTTTGAAACACCGTCGAGCGACAGGAGCTTTTTTGTCTTTCGCTGGGTCGATTGGAACGCGAAGGAGGCGGTCTGTGAAGGGGATTCGTTCCGTTCGGTGGTCGCTTTGAGTTCTTCTCGGCGATTGGCTGCAGCGACGACCTGAGTTTTATTCCGCGTTTGTCGTCCCTGGATCCCTTGGTTAAGCCAGGCGGTATCTCGCCGTACCTTGCTCGCAATGCTTGTCTGGGCAGCCCTCTGAGCATCAAGAAATCCATTCTTGCGTTTTACAAACTCCGTGTAGTTCCCTGTCGCTTCGAAGGAGCCCCCCGGATATGCTTTTGAGAGTTCCACGATGCGTGTTGCGGTGTTCTCGAGAAACCGCCGGTCGTGGGTTACGAAGACGAGTGCGATGGACACCTGTTTGACAAATCGTTCGAGCCACAGAACTCCTTCTAGGTCAAGATGGTTCGTCGGCTCATCGAGCATCAGCACTTCAGGATCTTGCGCCAATGCCTTCGCTAGGGAAAGGCGTTTTCGCCACCCGCCCGAAAGCGATGAAACAGATCGGTCAAAATCGGAAAACCCAAGCTTGGAGAGCGTAATCGAGGCACGCGTTGAAGGATCCATGCCAGAATCGTCATGCTCATCCAGGTCGGCCCTGACCACCGTCATTGGGGTGGCGTCATCGGCAAATCGATCATCCTGATCTACATACACAACGCGTAGACCTTTTTGCCGAACAATCTCTCCATGATCAGGTATAAGTGATCCAGCAAGGATCTTTAGCAGTGTTGTCTTTCCACTCCCGTTTGGGCCAATCAACCCGATGCGTTCACCATCTTCGATGTTGACCGATACGCGCTCGAACAGGATGTTTGATGGGTAAGCCTTCGTCAGGTTGCGAGCGGTTAGAAGAGTGGGCATGGGCATAAGAAGGAGTTCGTAGCGACTGGTGAAAATAGATAATGCAAAATGAAAGGTGATCGGGTCAACGGTAATATCCTGTACCGTCAGTGTATGGAGGTTAGCACTGGTTTTCGACCAGCACACGAATTGTATGGGCCAGAACGGCCGAGCAAGTCGGCTGATTGACGTATACTTGATCGGGGCTTCGATTCATCTTGGTCAGAATATTAGGATATTGACCAAATGGTTCCAAAGCTGCCTTCTGACGGTTGAAGCATCCATATACCACTGGTGGTTGGACCTGCTGTTGGTATGAGTTTCTCTCCTTGGGAATCATTATTAGACGAGCGGATTCTTTGCCGTTCAATCGAAATTGAGGGGGCCTAGTGCTTATTATCAAAATGAGGCATTTTCATATCAAATGCTTCAGACCGTTACTGCAACCTTCAGGGGTTCATCGGGATGTACAGCCAAAATATTCAACATGTGGTTTCAAAGCTCATTGGTCTAGTGTCGATTTGGCGTGACAAATTGAAACCACCAATGCGGCTTGGTGTTGCTGTTGCCATCGGACTTCAGGGCTGTTCTCGGGACAACTCCGATTCAGTCACGGTCTTTGTAGCATCCTCTGTTGTCCAGTCCATGCAAGAAATCAAGGCCTCGTTTGAGGTCGCCAACCCGGAAATTCGTATCGAGTTAGTCTCCGCGGGTTCACAAGTTTTGGTCATGCAAATAAATGAAGGTGCCCCCGCCGACATCTTTATCTCAGCCGATCTCAGGCAGATGAA
>Ga0209344_10001255_pt1 | contig 34402 bp, 29 predicted proteins | sample Cruoilmetagenom6_FD_187293 | JGI IMG/M metagenome (GOLD analysis project Ga0209344, IMG submission 187293) | Oil polluted marine microbial communities from Coal Oil Point, Santa Barbara, California, USA - Santa Barbara Oil Seep Sample 6 (SPAdes)... | ecosystem: Environmental > Aquatic > Marine...
CAGACATCACCGAGGAACAAGTGCAGGAGGCGGTAGAGCGGATCAACCACCGACCTCGAAAAGTACTCGGATTTAGAACCCCGCATGAGGTATTCTTCGGGGTGGAATTACGCTACACCAAGCAACCTCCGGCTGTTGCACTTCGAACTTGAATCCGCGTCATAATAACTTCGCGAGGCAACGAGCAGAGCACTCCATAAAACTTCGCTCAAAAATACAAGACTGCAAGACTTGCTTTATTTCCTTTGCAGGCTCTGTAGGTAAAATATTAATTGACAAGATATATGACCGGTCGTATTCTTAACATCAATTATGATTAATAAGCCATCTAAACGCGAAACTAAACGCGAAAAATTACTCGACCAAGGCGTCAATCTACTGATGAACCAGGGTTATCATGCGACAGGTATTAATGAAATAGTAAACGCCGTACATGTACCAAAAGGATCTTTTTATAGCTACTTTGATAGTAAAGAAAATTTTGCAGCACAGACCATTAGCCATTATATCGAACCGTTTATCGAGCTATTAACGAACCACCTACAACACCCACAAGTTGACCCACTCACTGCTTTAAAAAATTACTATGCAGAACTTATTGCTAGGCTGGAAAAAAATGGATTCAACGGCGGATGTTTATTGGGCAACCTGATGGGGGAAATTGGTGGTACCAGTGAGCTGTGCAATCAAGCGATAAAATCTGCTGTTGAACGCTACAAATTGCTGCAATATAACGCATTATTACAAGCACAAAAAGAGGGTACGGTACGTGCTGACAGGAGTGCCGAAACAATGGCTAACTTGTTAGTAAATAACTGGCAAGGTGCGTTATTACGGATGAAAATTGAACGCTCCGTGCAACCTTTGAAAGAGTTTCGCGATACGTTACTGAACGATTATTTTGTTGCCTAGTTAATTGTTTGATAGGAACAAGGCAAGACGACACAACTGCCGGTTGTTTGGAACTTTTTACGACCGATCATATTATTAGCCATGGGATTTTGATATGAGTGAAGAAAAAACCTTAATGGATTTTGTTAAACAAGCAAAATCGGAAATTCATGAAATAGATGTATTAAATGTTAAATCTCTATTAGATGAAGGCTATTCGGTACTAGATGTGCGAGAACCTGCTGAATTTATGTCAGGTACTATTGAGGGGGCGTTAAATGTTCCTCGTGGAATACTGGAAGTGGCGGCTGACCGTCAAAATGCAGGTCGTCGTGAAGGATTAACGGATCGCGATAAAAAATGGCTATTACTTTGCGCCAGTTCGGGGCGCTCTGCTATGGCTGCGGCTGTGATGCAACAAATGGGCTTTAAAAATATCAGGAATATTAATGGCGGCATTACAGCTTGGAAAGATGCTGGATTACCAGTGAAAGTTCCACCACAGACTTAAGTGTTATTTTTTAAATAAGCTGTTTAACTAAAAAGCTTTGATCGATATAGCCACAACGGCCTATATCGTTTTTTTAACAACCAGCAAAAGATGACTGGTCATATAATCACATAGGAGTCAATGTGCCAAAATATATTATTGAACGAGAAATTCCTGACGCAGGCCAATTAACCGCAGCAGCGTTGCAACAAATATCACAAAAATCCTGTTGTATTCTGAACGATATGGGGCCGCAAATTCAGTGGGTGGAAAGTTATGTAACGGACGACAAAATCTATTGCATTTACATTGCACCCGATAAACAAAGCATTAAAACACATGCAGAACATGGTGAATTTCCGGCAAATTCTATTGCCGAAGTAAAAACAATGATTAATCCCAGATAATCCATTAGACCTGATTCGTGCGATGACTTCGCATTCCCCCCTTTGAAAAAGGGGGGCTAGGGGGGATTTGAGCATTGCAGGGACACAAAAATCCCCCTTAATCCCCCTTTTTCAAAGGGGGGAGGCTGGTTAAATTGACTAATGGATTATCCGGGTTAATCCAACAACAGCTGAAAACAGCAGAGGTAAAATAGCATGAGAATACAATTTTATAAACATATATTATCAAATTAATCAACAATCTATTAAGGAGTTATCATGACTAGCGCAACAAAACGTATCATTGTTGTTGGTGGCGGGATTGGCGGCACAATGACCGCTAACAACTTAGTCGCTAAGTTTTATCCTGAAATCCTAAATCGTGAAATTGAGATTATGATGCTCTCAAATTCCCCTAACCATATTTACAAGCCAGCCAATATGTATGTGGCTTTTAGTGCTTTTCATCCTCATGAATTAGTCCGTAAACAACGTTCATTATTACGCCCTGAAATTATTTTTCATGTTGATGGTGTTGAAGCTTTTGAATTTGAGAAAAACCGCGTCCTTTGTGAAAGTGGCAAGCGATACGATTATGAGTATCTTGTTATTTCAACAGGCTGTATTCCTGCGCCAGAACGCATTGAAGGGTTGAAGGAGGCAGGTGATCATTTTTATCAGACTAAAGCGGCGCAACAACTTGCTCAAAAATTACGCACCATCGAAGAAGGTCGTATATTTATAACAGTCAATTTCCCCAAAACCCCTAATGTGCCTCATCAATGTGGTATTGCCCCTATCGAAACCACGTTAATGCTTGATGATTATTTACGTAAACGAGGTGTGCGAGACCGTGTAGAGATTATTTATAGTTATCCTACCGTCTCTCAATTATTGCGTAATTGTTTATTTTTACAGAAACCAACCTGCGATGTGTTGCCTACCATCTTTGATAGTAAAAATATTAATTATCAACGTGGTTTTACTTTAGACAAGGTTGATCCCGAAGCAAAAATAGCTTATTCGGAAGAAGGCAACTCTCAAGAATTTGATATTTTAATGGCCACTCCACCTATCCGCGCAGTAGATGCCGTTATTAATTCAGGCAAATCAGAAGCACACAATAATGAAGGCTGGTTACCTACTGACTTTGAAACCTTGAAAATGTACGGTACCGATAATGTCTATGTGATGGGAGATACCGTTGATTTGCCAGTTAGTAAAGCCGGGGGCAGCTGTCATAACCAGTCACCTGTCGTCGTGGAAAATATCGCTTCGGAAATTCGTCGCGGTTATACCTCTGCCATTTATGATGGAAAAGTTCAAGCAATCGCTCAAATGGGATTGGAAGCCGGAATGCCACTCTGGTACGACTATAAGCATGATGTACAGGTTGCACCACCTACCAAGCTCGGGGGATTAATGCGTAAAACGTTTAATCGCGGTATTTATTGGGCCGTTGCGCGTGGAATAGTTTGATTAAAGGGGAATTCTTATGTCTGAAGAAAAGCAGTTAAATATAATTGAAGAAAAACTTATGTCGGATACAGCCCTTAATAACCCAGCAACTATCGAGGGAATTAAGAACTTAATCGAAAAAACAGCCCCATTAGTACAAGCCTGTCGGTTCAACCACATCATCGATTTATTGTCGATCATATCGGACAATATTGAATTTCTTGATGAAGCGTCACTGGAAAAAACCACTAAAGTAGGCGAAGAAATTTTAGCACTGGGCTGGACAGCCGGTAATGCTGTTCGTATGGCTAATGCTCAAACAGAAGCATTAGAAAAGCCACCCGGTTTGTTTCAATTGATGAGCTCCCTGAACGACCCCGATGTTCGTCGTTCATTACATTTTTTTATTGGTACGATGCGTATTATTGGCCGACAGATGAAAAATGACTAATCACTAAGTTTTAGGAGGCAAGCTTGCTTATGCTGAGAATCAGGGAAACGAAGCCTATGTGAAGTGATAATTTTTAAGGTTTATCCGTCAAGTGCGTACTTCCTGCAAGTGCGCACTTTTACTTTTGGGCGTAGCCGACCGGATTAGTTTTGATCTCATGCAGCGTCATAATTTTTAAAGTGAAAGGCCACGATTTTCTTGCGAGCAAAAGGCTGGCTATCGAAAGCCATCTAATTTTAAAGTATGCTTATCAACCCAGTTTTGGAATGTATTTGGCGACAACGGTAGTCTCAAGACTTGTCCCCTTTGGCATCAACCTTTACATCCCGATTTGGTCAGGTCTGTGGAGCGGGAATGCTTCAGGTTGCCCGAGCGGCAGACTTTCCACATAGATCGATTGCGATGGAAACGCAAAACTGGCCTTTTCAGCTTCGACAATTTCCTTTATTTTATAGGCCAAACGTTCCTTCACTTCCAGCCACTCTCCCCATACGGTAGTTTTAGTAAAACAATAGAGCATAATGTCGATACTCGAGGCGCCAAATGAATCCAAAAAAACGAATGTTTTCGTACGTTCCGGATTGGTTTCGAAGTCTCCGCACTCGTGAACATAGGTCGTGATGGCCCGAAGAATATTGTGAATTTGCTGTGTAGTCGAACGGTATTCAACTCCGATCATCCAATAAATTCTCCGGTTGGTCATCCGGGAGTAGTTGATCAACGCTTCATTGGCCAATTTGGAGTTAGGGATCGTGACCAGAGCTTTATCAAACTGACGAACTTTTGTTCCACGAAATCCGATTTCTTCAACAGTACCTTCCACGTCAGGCGTCTTGATCCAATTCCCTTTTTCAAAAACATGGTCTAAGAAAATGGTGAGTCCCGCAAACAAATTCTTAATAATATCCTGCGCTCCGAGGGCGACCGCCATGCCGACCAAACCTAAGCTACCGAGGACCGCCGCGACATTAAACCCCCATTCTTGAAACACAGCGGCAATACCTGAGCACACCACTACGAATTTTGCGATTTTGATGAAAAAGCTTTTAATGGTTTCGTGCATGCTTTCGTTGCCAAAGAACATACTAGATCGATTTAGCAAGAGTGAAAGCGGATCAAGCATTCGAAAAATAGACCAAAAGATCGTGAAGGCAATGAGGGATCGGATGATTTGTCCAAAAATGGTATTTAATGCAGGAGAGAGTTCGACGACTTGTCCTGAAATATAGAGGCCAATAATTACAAAGGTAAATTCAAGGGGGCGTTTTATGGCTTCCAGGGTGCGATCATATATATCTGTTTCGGTTTGCCTGCCCAACCTATGGCAGACATAGCAAAAAAAACGAGAGAAAATTCGACGAACAAGCAAGAAGGATAGAAACACTCCAGTCGCAATGAAAATATCACCCAAGGTGGTATGCAGAATGCCAACACGCCACACCGTAAGAATTTCTTGCCAAAAATCATTAAGCATAAATCGAAGGTACCAAAAGGATAAGGATAAAAAAGAATAGAAAATTTTACCGCACAATTGGAAGTATCCATGACCGCCGACCTCCGGTCAATGCAAAAATTTAAGATTTCTTTTCGATACAGACAGATAGAACAGATAACAGATTCTCAACTGCCGACTCTCTCATCAGCAGAATCGAGCTCTAGCAGCCTTTCAGACTTAATAGAAATCGGCTGCAAATTGAACGTAGCGGTGTGAATTTCGCCGCTTTGTTGGGCAATAGAGCAACTATTACCCTGCAAAATCGTAAAATGGGGTAAGCAAGTAATACTGTTCGGTTAATCACGGTAAATCAAATAAAAAATCAAAGTACTAAACAGAAAAACACTCCGTCAAGCGCGGTATCCGAACAGTATTGTGACCTGCCCCTACTTTCGTGCAAAAATTTCGCGGGGTGGCCACGTGCTGTTTGGCCAACTATCTCGGCTGATTTCGTGCCCTCGACCGTGAAAAAGGCAATGGACAGAAACCCCCAGCAGTGGCTGGCTATGGCGATCGGTGCAAACGGTCTAACAACGTAATTCCCGAGCACAGCCTTATTTAATATGGTTATAGGAAGTTATAGAAGATTGGGAGATAGTATAATTTACTCAATCAATTTCTAGTCATTGGGTTATAAAGTATGAATCCGAGTGGTAATCTTATTCCGCACGATTGGTTACCCCCTAACGATCCGCAACGTGCTTTATTGCATAACGTAGTACATTCCCGCCCGAGCCAACGTATCCGTTTACCTGCATTGGTGGTTTATGTGGCGGTTTTCAATGATGGTGTCACGCTTGAGCAAGAATGTGAGCATTTACGCAGACTTCCCTCTCAAGAAGCGCTCGTAATTGGACACTTGCAGGATAACTTTCTGAGGTTGCGACTACAGGATTGTAGCTTAAGGTGGGAGCGCCACACCGAATTCACATCCTATTCGCTTGTGCAGCACTTGCCTGAAGTCGCACGATTAGGTGCAACAGACCCTGAATTGCATTCGTTCTTAGCACTACCAGAGGATTGGTTAGCTGGTATTCCTGGCCGTACTTTTGCTGCTGTCAAGCTAGCCATGGTGCATGGCGACTTGAATCGCCCAGTAGAGACGCTGGCATTAGCGCGCAATTGGTTTGGTGAAAACCCTGTGGTGGCTTCTCTCATCGGAAGGGACAGCAACTCTCTCGCAGTTACAGATTTCATGCTGCGTGACAGCGGTTTTGAACGCATGCTTGTCATTTCTCCGACTGAAACATCCGAAACACGAGCAGGACGTATTTCCCAGCGCCTGCTCGAACTCGAAACTTACCGTCTTGCCGCACTGCGAAGTCTGCCAGCAGCTAAGCAGCTTGCCCCCGAGTTGGCTAATGCTGAGCAACAGTTAGTCGAGATCACAGCACAGCTGGAAATAAAAGCCGCATCTGAACAAGAATTACTTGATCGATTAATTTCACTGGCTGTAAGTATTGAACGAGCTAATGTCAAACTCATGTATCGCTTTGCAGCCACGCATGCCTACGACAAAATAATGACTCAGCGCATCACCGAATTAAGAGAACAAGCCATACCTGGTACGCCAACCATTTGTGAATTTATGGGGCGTCGCCTCTCTCCAGCCATAGCAACAGTTGAAGCGACTGCGCAACGCATGGTTTCACTTTCTGAACGCATTTCACAAACTAGCGCATTGCTGCGTACGCGAGTTGACATAATGGCCGAGGCACAAAACCAACAGTTACTCGAAAAGCTTACACGTGGACAAGAACTGCAGTTGCGGTTGCAAAGTATGGTGGAGGGTTTATCGATTGCCGCAATCTCATATTATGTGGTCAGCTTGCTACTGTATGCAGCCAAAGCAGGCAAGGCTGCTGGTTTACCGATTCATCCTGAGTTGATTACTGGGGTAATGATCCCGATAATCATCTGGGCAGTATGGTATGTAACTCGCCGCATTCACGATAAAGTTATTAAGCTGGATTGATAGTGTTCGGTAGTTCATATTAAACAGACCATGTCAGTTATATATAGGATCTCATTTTTTCACCACACACTATTCTCAAAACCCTTGTGAATATATTTAGTCAAATACCCGCTGCTTAATTTGTCATACTTCCAAACCGCTTCCTTGGCACCCCAACGCTTCTAAGGTTTCTTGATAAACCATAATCATGGCTTACGTTCGATTTGTGGTATCCAGCCAGGATTTACACCCTCTCCGCCATATGCTCCACGGGCGTGTTCATTCCGCTTGCGTTTGTTAAAATCCATATCCCAGTCTTTAAAGACGCGAAAAGAGGTGGTGTCGACCAGTCTGGATTTCAAGAAGTTAGATACTTTTGGATAAAGATCCATCACGCCTAATGGGGCGAATGGATTCACTAGATAATCTGCAGCATCATCTCTTTTACCAATGCTATTGGATTCCTGCGAATTGGCAACAACAGGTTTAGAGGCAAAGATCACATTAGCTGAAACGTGTTGAATAAAGTTTTCGCTGCCCTGACCTGATATGATTGAAACACCGATTTCAGGGGTAATGACAGTATTGTAGAAAACGTGTACGGTGCGTGGAATATCATTATGTGGCTGAATTCTGATCGCATCTCCAAGGCCGCTGACAAAAAGGTTGTTATACAAGGCAAGGTTCCCTTCTCCCTGAAAAAGTGATTCGGTAGGGTTTTGATAGAAGAAATTGCCATAGATTTCGTAATTATCTTTCGACCCATTCCCTATGACGGGCCAATGCCCCACTAGTACATTAGGCCGCGCAAATGGCCCGGTAGCGGCTCCTTTCTCTTTGCTAAAAACGTTGTGCCGGATGATTGTGACGCTCGGATCGAGAGGAATACCCAGAATCTCCGGCCGCGCATTTTGATGCTTGATTTGCAAGTTGTAGCCAATCGTATCAACGACTAAATTGTGCTCTATTAATCCCGCCACAAATGGCGCGGTGCCATCGGAATTGCCAAGATAAATTCCGGTGCCAGCACCCCAAATTGTGTTACTTCGAATAACCCAGTTCCACGCGGGACACTTTGTCGAAATACCCACAGTTTGTTGGTTATTGCCATGCCCCTTAATTACCAGATTTTCCAGCGTGATGTGGTGAGCCCAATCAGCGTGTCCTTCGCATTTAACGCCGTCCACAGCCATGCCCTGCCCTTCAAGTTCTAAATTACGGATAACAATGTAACTGGCGTTAATGATGCTGATTGTATTGTTTCTGGGACTTGCCACAAAAACAGGTAAAGGGCCATTGGACGGGCCCGTAATGATGATGGGTTGGTCCTCATCCCCGTGTAGCCGATGCACAGGTAAACCTTTTTTGTAAACGCCGGGCTGTAGCAAAAGAGTATCGCCTGGTTCCAGCTGAGAAAGTAATGCACGATAATTATCAGCGTCAGCTTTAATGATACTGGCGGCCTGCAATATTGAACTGCACAGGAGTAAAAGAAGAAAAACTATATGTCGTAAGAAAATACAAGGCATGACTTAATTTGTTGCCTCATTAAATAAATTAATACCCCGGTAATTGCGGCTGGATAAACGTTTGTTCTTAAGCTAGTCAGATAGTTTCAAGTTTTTTGCATTCAATATTTTTTGTAAAATACACTGCTCTTGGCTTTTTGAGTGCGCAACGTAATTAATTGATAGAGATAAAAAATTTATATGTTGTTAAGCTTGAATTAACGCCCGTATAGCCTGCGCCCACGGATGCGAGCGCGGTGTGCGCTGCGCTCCTCGCTTTCGGTTAGCGGCTTGGGGGCTTTATTGGCGAATGGATTTTTGCCTGCCTTGAACTCTATCCTGAGTGGGGTTCCTTGCAGTTTGAAGGCAGTACAGAAAGTTCGCTCCAGATAACGGCGGTAACTTTCCGGTATTTTGTCCAGCGCGCTGCCATGAATCACGATTAGCGGCGGATTGCTGCCACCTTGGTGAGCGTAACGCAACTTGGGGCGAAACTGTGAGCGCGGAGGCTGCTGCTTTTCCACTGCAGCTATAAGTACCCGTGTGAGTTGAGGAGTAGGCAGTTTGGCCATGGCGGCAGCATAAGCCTCATCCACCGATTTCAATATACCGGCCACGCCATTTCCAAGAAGTGCAGAGATGTAATGTAATTTGGCAAAACTAAGGAAATGCAGCTTACGATCAAGATCGCGTTTAGTCGTCTCGCGTTGGTAGTCGTCCAGCCCATCCCACTTGTTTACCGCTAATACCAGTGCACGTCCAGCTTGCAAAACAAAATCTGCGATATGCGCATCCTGCTCAGTAATGGTCTGTTGTGCATCTACTACGATAACGACAACGTTGGCGTCTTCTACCGCTTGCAATGTTTTTATTACGGAAAATTTCTCAACTGCTTCGTCGACTTTGCCACGGCGACGAACACCAGCAGTGTCTATAATTGTGTATTGTTTGCCATTACGTTCAAAATCAATATAAATGCTGTCGCGTGTGGTGCCAGGTTGGTCGAAAGCAATTACCCGTTCCTCACCTAGAAGCGCATTGACTAAGGTGGATTTACCAACGTTAGGGCGCCCAACAATAGCCATCTTCGGGTAATCAGAATGATTTTCATCATTTCCAGTCTGAGGTGGTAACTCTTCCAGTGCAAGCTCTACCATTTCACTTACATTGTCACCATGTGCTGAAGAAATAGGCAACGGCTCCCCTATTCCCAATTCGAAAAACTCATTGGCAACAGCAGCACGCTGCATGCCTTCAGCCTTGTTGACCAAGAGCAACAGAGGACGTCCAGCTTTGCGCAATTGCTCGGCAATAATTCTGTCCTGTGGGGTCAATCCTTGACGCCCATCAACCAAGAACAACACTAAGTCGGCTTCGTCCACTGCTTGCCGCGTTTGTTTAGCCATTTCGTACAGAATACCTTCCTTGGCGACTGGTTCCAGACCGCCGGTATCCACCACTAGAAATGGCCGTTCTCCAACGCGCCCGCGCCCATAGTGACGGTCACGCGTGAGCCCTGGCTGATCAGCTACCAGAGCATCACGGCTACGAGTAAGACGGTTAAATAAAGTGGATTTCCCCACATTGGGACGACCAACTAAAACGAGTGTGGGTAACATTTCAGACTTTCAATTAGGAGCAAACTTAAGAGCGCCTCTCAAAATTCAAGTTTCTAGGCAAAACAAGGCACGGCTAAAAAATTTGAGTTCGGCATATAGTTGATACGTAAGCGACTATTTTTTATAGTAACACCGTATTGTGACGGAACGGGGATTGCAGGCAAGCTACAAAGCGGCGGCTCGCAAAATCGCAATTTTTAGAAGTACCCTTAATGGAGGGTAACTGAGTACAAACCACCATCTTGTGTTTGCACCAACATACCGCCATCTAGCTCCATCGGAGCAGTTAACATGGCGCTACCATCGGTCTCGAGTCTTGCCGCCATGCTGCCATCCTCGCGGCTCAGCGCATGCAGATACCCTTCATAATCGCCCACTATCAGATAATCTCCAAATGCATGGGGTACAGTGGTTTGGCGCATGAATAGCTGATCATTTTTCCAAACTGAACTTCCACTACTTTTATCCATCGCCAACACAGCACCACTAGTATTCGTAATATAAAGATAATTATGAAATAGCTTTATGCCCTTATCGCTGGATAGATCACGACTCCATAGCAAGCTTCCTTGAGCCAAGCTGTAACATGCCACACGCCCTTGAAACGCCACTGCACAAACCTGTTCGTCATCTAGCACCGGCGAACTGGTAATGTCGCTGATGCGCTCCAACTCAGTGTTGCCTCGTGGTAGAGATACGACTGTTTCCCATATGACGATGCCAGAATTTAAGCTAATTGCCGTTAGCTTACCAGCGGGCAATCCGGCGAATACTGTGCCACGTTCAACTGCTACACCAGCATGGCTGCGCACAATCAGCGGGGGTATGGCGTGCTCATACTGCCATAGACGCTTGCCATCCGTAGCGTCCAAGCCAGAAAGACGGCCGTCAGCGGTACGCACTACCACAATGCCATCGACAACTGGTGCTATGTTCAACACTTCGCTGGAAGCTGTCGCTTTCCAAAGTAATTTACCATCCACCGCGAAGGCAGCCAATTGGCCTTTATCACCACCAACCAGTACCAAACCCTCGCCTACCCCTACCCCGGCAGATATGATGAAGCCACTGTTGACACGCCACACTTTTTTTCCTGTTACAGGATCAAGTCGAAACAACTCACCTTCGGCATTGGCGGCATACACCGCATCACTCGTTACGGCAGGCTGCAGAACATAATTGTCACTCCCACCGATTTTTTGATGCCAGCGCACATCAAACTTAGCAGATTGCTTGAATTCAACCAGCGTTGCTGGCTCCTTGCCGGTCTTTTCGCTGCTAAACCAGCCAGACACAGTGGAGCAGCCTGCCAGCATGACAAGTAGCAACAGCGCGGCAGTGCGATTAATCATTTAGCCCCTCCAAGCGCGTCCAATTTAACTTGAATCAAGTTACGATACCTACTCTGGGCATCAATTTTATTTAATGCAAGCTGGTAAGCGGAACGTGCTTCATCAACCTTACCCTGTGCGTTGAGCACATCACCCCTAAGGTCGGCATACAAACCCTCGAAAGATTCAGGATGCTTTTCATCCAGCAGCTTAAGTACATCAGCGTATTTTTTTTCATCCAGTAAGACACTAGCCAGCTTGAGACGCGCTACACTCTGTAGCCCAGTCTCCTCAGCATGTTTAATCACCCACTCTAATTGCGATTTAGCGCGCGGCACATCATTACTCTCAATATTAACCTGTGCTGCCAGCAGAGCCGCTCTCGGCGCGTAAACGGTAGAGCCATAATTGTCGAGCACTGCTGTCGCGGCATCATTAATACGCTTGGGATCGTTGCTAGTAAGCTGTTTTTCCAGTTCTCCATATAATATACTGGCTTCAGTCATCTTCTTTTCTTTATAGAACTCCCATCCCTGCATCGTAGCGAAACCGACTATAACCAAGGTCACAGTTATCAACAGCCACTTGCCATTGTCACTCCACCATGCCTTAAACTCATCTACTTGCTCCTGTTCCTGCAAATCTAGCACTGCCATTTTCTCTATCCTTGTTTAATCAATTCATTAATTTTGGCCGGCAATTCGTCAAATGCCACCTGTATTTGTTCGCCACCGCGTAGCGGTTTGAGCGTGGCCAGACCAGTACTCGCTTCATTGTCGCCGAGGATAACTGCAAAACATGCATTACTGGCATCTGCCTTTTTCATCTGCGATTTAAAGCTTCCACCACTGCAATGCAGCACAACGCGAAGTCCAAAATCCCTCATTCGCTCCGCCACCAAGCTCGCCATGCCATCCGCTATCTCACCTTGGTGCACCACATACACATCTAGTGGTGCCGATGGAGTATCCATACCATCTTCCTGCAACAGTGCCAGCAAGCGTTCAATGCCCATGGCAAAACCGGTGGCCGGCGAAGATTTTCCACCAATTTGCTCAATCAGGCCATCAAAACGACCGCCAGCACAGACAGTGCCCTGCGCGCCGAGTCGGGTGGCAACCCATTCGAATACAGTGCGATTATAATAATCCAGCCCGCGCACTAAGCGTGGATTTATCTCGAACGCCACTTCATGGCGGTGTAGGATTTTTTGTACCGCCTCAAAATGCTTAAGTGCGTCTTCTTCCAGTTCTTCCATCAGATTAGGCGCGGCCAAGATCAATTCTTGCATAGCCGGGTTTTTGCTATCAAGTATGCGTAGTGGATTACTGTGTAAACGACGCGTGGCATCAGCATCCAATACGCCACTGTGCTGCTCGAAATAGGCTATCAATTTGGCGCGATGCCGTTGCCGCGCAGCTATATCTCCCAGTGTATTGAGTTGTAATGTGATATCGCGCAAGCCCAGCTTGCGCCATAGGCGTGCGCACATCAGAATCTGTTCGGCATCAATATCCGGGCCAGCGAAACCTAATGCCTCCACACCGATTTGGTGAAACTGACGGTAACGCCCCTTCTGCGGACGTTCGTGACGGAACATCGCACCACTGTAGTACAAACGCTGCGGCGCATTGTACAGCAGGCTGTGTTGCAGCGCGGCGCGCACGCAGGAAGCCGTTCCTTCCGGACGAAGCGTAAGCTGATCGCCATTGAGGCTATCCTCAAAGCTGTACATTTCTTTTTCTACAATATCTGTTACTTCGCCTATCGCACGTTTGAATAGCGCCGTCTGTTCCAGCAACGGCATGCGAATGTTGCGGTAACCATAACCTTCCAGCCAGTCACGCACAGTATCCTCGAACCACAGCCAAAGGCCCGCCTCTTCCGGCAAGATGTCATTCATGCCGCGCACGGCCTGCAACGGGGAATTGCTACTCATAAAACGATTAACCTTTATTTCACTCATGACAGATATGATTAAAGCAGCTTCGGCCTACTACTATGTACGTTTGCAATGCCAGAACGCTGCTTTAAATTATTTGGTGCTCAATTTATACATGGATCTATATGGTTTCTGAATGGGGGCGATCAGCTTCACGCTGAGTGTAGTTGCGCGTAACGTAATCATTCACTATCTTCTTGAATTCGTTTGCAATATTATCACCACGCAAAGTAACCACTTTTTGACCATCCACATATACTGGTGCTGCAGGATGCTCGTTACTGCCCGGCAAACTGATACCAATGTTGGCCATCTTGCTTTCCCCAGGACCATTCACGATGCAACCCATTACCGCCACTGTCATTTCCTCAACGCCGCTGAATTGCTCGCGCCATACCGGCATTTGCTCGCGCAAATAAGACTGGATACTTTGCGCCAATTCTTGAAACACTGTGCTAGTGGTACGACCGCAGCCGGGGCAAGCAATCACCATAGGCGTAAAGGAGCGCAAACCCATCGTTTGCAAAATTTCCTGTGCCACGATTACCTCCTGCGTACGATCACCACCCGGTTCCGGTGTGAGAGAAATACGTATGGTATCCCCTATCCCTTCCTGTAGTAACACGGCAAGCGCAGCGGTGGAGGCGACAATACCTTTGGAGCCCATGCCAGCTTCTGTTAACCCCAAGTGCAGCGGATAATCACAGCGCCGTGCTAATTCACGGTATACCGCGATTAGAGCTTGAACCTCACTCACCTTGCATGACAACACGATTCGATCATGCGGCAAACCAAGTTTCTCGGCGCGCTGAGCGCTATCCAGTGCAGACACGATGAGCGCTTCAGACATTACCGCAGCAGCTTCCTTCGGCTGTGCTGATTTAGCGTTTTCATCCATCATGCGCACGATCAAATCAGCATCCAAGCTACCCCAATTCACCCCGATACGCACCGGCTTGGTATAGCGACAGGCAGCGTCTATCATCATAGCGAATTGGTCTTCACCCTTGCGGTTACGACCGACATTACCCGGGTTAATCCGGTAGCCTCCCAGTGCTTGAGCACATTCCGGAAAGTCAGCTAACAAACGATGTCCGTTATAATGAAAATCTCCCACCAAGGGCACATTACAGCCCATTTGGTCGAGTAGCTCGCGAATGCGAGGCACTTGTGCGGCAGCTTCGGCGGTATTGACAGTAATTCGCACTAATTCGGAACCAGCTTGTGCAAGTTCATACACTTGGCGCGCAGTACCTACGGCATCCACGGTATCAGTATTGGTCATGGACTGCACAACGATAGGGGCACCGCCACCTATGGCGATGTTGCCCACCATGACACGTTGCGTCGCGCGACGCGGAATGGGATGTTGACTCATATCTACTCCAACGTGAGGTGTGCGATTCCGCCAGGAGAAGAAGGCGCAAATTCAACAAGCTTCTCTTGATAATATAGTCGCACTCCGCCGACATTACCAATAACCACGGAATACGGTGGCCTGCCGTTCAAATGTTGTTCGCTGCCGCGTGAATTAAGTTTTGACAGCAATATCTTGCCGTCATTGTCAATCACTCTCACCCAAGAATCTTCATCAAACGTCAGTCGTATATCGCTGGATTGCTTGGATACGTTATTTGATTTTGTTTCTATGGCTTTGTTGGCAGCGGTGGAAGCTTCCGGGCGCACAGCGGGAGCTTCTGGGGACGCAATGAGCTCATCAGGCAACGGTACTGCTATCACAACAGAAGCTGGAGGCGTCGACATGATGGATGGCAACCCTACTATTTCCATCCTAGCCTGCGACGTAATTGACTGGTTGCGATTCAACCAGACAAAGGCCAATATGATCGCGACGACAACAAGACCGGTTGTCAACCAGATGATCTTAAGCCTGCGCGACGCGTAGGCATTTGGAAGCGGCACTTCAATCGCAATGCTTGTAGAGTGCAGTGAGGGCTGCGTTTGCGGTATTGGCAGTGATGCTAACAAAGGCTCAGGATCCAATTGCAATAGCTTGGCATAACTGCGAACAAAGAGGCGCGCAAAAGAAGTTTCTGACAAAAGAGTAAAATTGTCCGCCTCCAGTGCTTCAATTTGGGGTGCTGCAAACTTGAGACGACTTTCCACATCAGCAACGCTTAGCCCGAGTTGCTCGCGTGCTTCACGCAGCACAGTACCCACGCTGAAAGGCCGCGTCTCAACACTGCCGGAGGCAGCGCCTATAGTATTTTCAGACGAATTATCCACTATTGCCCGTACAGCATTAGTTGAGTTTCATGTGCATCAGGAAAATTGTTACGCAATTGCATCGCGTAACTATCTTCCGCGACCCTGTTGCCCAATTTACCTTCAATGCGTACTGCCAGCCATAGGTTTTCAGCTGTCAAAGGGGATGTATTATTTTGTTTAAAGATCATGAAATAGGATTTCGCACCCGCATAATCGGCTTTAGTAAAGTACAGATTGGCCAAGCCCAGCTGTGCTTCCAGCATATTGGATTGGGCGGTTAGCGCTTTTTTCAAAAACTCTTCAGCATCTTTCGTATTGCCAGCCTTCATGGAACACAAGCCTGCACTTAAATAAGCTCTCCCCGGAGTCGTGTAAAGTGGATTCTTTAGTGCTGCCATGAAGTGTTTAATGGAATCCGACTCTTTCCCTCGCTGACAAAGAAACCAGCCATAATTGTTATGTGCTTCTGAATCGCTACCATCCAAACGCAAGCTGCGCTGAAAATCCTCATCTGCCTGCTGATCTTCATGCAAAGCCATGCGCACAAGGCCGCGCACATTGTAAGCCGGCGCGTAGTCAGGTTTAGACTGCAAAGCCACAGATATTTCTTCTAATGCCACCCCGAGCTGTCCACGATCGTAATATTGCGCAGCCAATTCAGTATGTATTCTGGCGCTGGACTCTTCCCGTGTAATAGTATGCAGCGGCTTACTGCCGTATCCACCATTTGATTGCGTAACACATCCTGCCATGGTTACAGCAAGCAGAAAAAAGCTCAATCCTTTCATGCGTGAAAATAAATTCATGTACGGATCTCTAACAATCGGTGTGTTCTTTTTGTTTTATCCAGTACCTGCCCGGCCAGTTGTCCACAAGCCGCTGCAATATCATCACCTCGTGTTTTACGGATAGTAGTGATCATATCGGCCTGCATCAGCACGTCACGAAATCTGGCTATAACATCGGCTTTGGGACAACGGTAATGCGTCTGCGGAAAAGGATTGAACGGTATCAAATTAAATTTGCACGGGACATCGCGCACCAACGCCACAAGTTCATGCGCTTGCTGTACGCTGTCATTCACACCTTCCAGCATCACATACTCGAAAGTGACAAAATCACGTGGGGCGCGTTCCAGATAACGCTGACATGCTGCCAGTAATACGCGCAAAGGATATTTCTGGTTGATCGGCACAAGAACATCGCGCAAGCTGTCGTTGGATGCGTGCAACGACACAGCCAACGCTACTGGGCATTCCTCACGCAGTCTGTCCATCGCAGGTACGATGCCAGAAGTGGACAAAGTAACACGACGTCGAGACAAGCCATAAGCATTATCGTCCAGCATCAGACGTAAGGCACTTACTGTATTATCGAAATTCAACAACGGCTCGCCCATGCCCATCATCACCACATTAGTGACTGGCCACTTGCCATCAACATCTTTGCCAATTTGACGGTTGGCCCACCACAGTTGCCCAATTATTTCGGCCACACTCAAATTTCGATTGAAACCTTGTTTACCGGTCGAACAGAATGAGCAGTTAAGCGCGCAACCCGCCTGAGTTGAGATACACAACGTGCCGCGCCGCGCCTCCGGAATAAAAACTGTTTCCACTGCATTGCCCGTACCAACGTCCAGCAGCCATTTACGCGTACCATCTGCGGAAATTTCGTCGCGCATCACCTGTGGTGCAGCCACATAAGCATGCTGCTGCAGCTTCTCGCGCAACAAAGCAGCGATGTCGGTCATCGCTGTAAAATCCGGCTCTCCCATTTTATGAATCCAGCGCAATATCTGGCGCGCACGGAAGGGCTTCTCACCCATCGAAGCAAACCAGGCTGTAAGTCGCGGTACATCAAAGTCAAGAAGGTTTTCGGACATCAGATGACCTTTATAAAGTTACACCATCCCCACGATGGGGATGGTCCTGCTCCTCGAATAACTGAAAGTTAACTAATGTTAAGCCATGTTGGATGGCGAGGAAACAAATGCAGAATTTTTTACTGTGGCTCTTATTAAAACGAATTTACGTCCATAACAGCCTGAACGTATCATAAATTCGCGAATTGATCGCGCAGGCTATTATTTACAAGCAACAATTGAATGAAAAGACTAAATAAAACCTTACATGCCAAACATAAATAGCTTACGAAAACGAGCTGATTTATGAAGCTTTCAGATCAGGAAAGAAACAAGTAATTTCCACTGTGGCGGCTTCCGGTGAGTCTGAACCATGCACTGCATTAGCATCAATGCTGTCAGCGAAATCAGCGCGAATGCTACCCTTGTCAGCTTTTTTCGGATCCGTGGCTCCCATTAAATCGCGATTTTTTGCTATCGCATTTTCGCCTTCCAATGCTTGCACCATCACTGGACCAGAAATCATAAAATCAACCAAATCCTTAAAGAAGGAACGCTCACGATGTGCGGAATAAAATTTTTCTGCATCGGCACGTGACATCTGCACCATACGTGCTGCAATTATCTTTAATCCAGAATTTTCAAAGCGGGTGTAAATCTGACCAATAACATTCTTGGCAACAGCATCAGGTTTAATAATTGACAAGGTACGTTCAACAGCCATGCTACTTTCTCCAATGGTGATTAACAATTAAGTTGCGGATTTTAACAGGCTTTGCAGCTTATGTCGCCTTGTCCAAGCTGCACACACCGTCCAACCACAAGGCTACATATCTGTTGCCCCCATGGCATGCTGTCCGTGATCCGATCAAGCGGATGGATCACACGGCATCTATTTCTATGGTCTGGGACGGGAATTCACGGATGTCACTTTCGAAGTGACTTTCACTGCACCCGATTAATGTTCGACATTGCCTTGGCCCATTTACACAATTGTGTGGATAGCCAAGATGCTTTGTTTCAATTCAAAAAAGGTAATGAAATGTGAGGGATGATGCACAGGTTCCTGCTGGTAGCGCTATCTATGCCGGATAGTTAATTTTTGCTTATATACTTGCTAATGAAGCTCATAGAAAATGTTGTAACCTTATGAGCGGAATTACTTATTGCAACCAACTGATTTAATTTCAAATTCAGTGGTAGGCGCGATTGGACTCGAACCAACGACCCCCACCATGTCAAGGTGGTGCTCTAACCAGCTGAGCTACGCGCCTATACAAGGCACGGCATTGTAACCGAATCTCAAGCCAGGTTCAAATGTAAACATCTTCGATATAAGATCAAAAATATATTTCCATATGAAAAAAACGCATCGAAACCGGATTTTTCCAACAAACGGTTTAAATTGTGGCTCGTTTCACCTTCACGATCTAAACTTTGACGCTAGATTCTATAAGCACGAAAGATTCCGGTTATATATGGATTGCGCGCATATCTACCGCCAGAGCCGCTTCATGCATCACTTCAGTCAATGACGGATGTGCATGAACGGTGCGTGCCAAATCTTCACTACTTGCTGAAAACGCCATCGCCAGCACCGCCTGCTGAATAAGCTCAGATGCCATCGGGCCGACAATATGCACACCAAGGACGCGATCTGTATTTGCATCAGCTAAGATTTTAATAAACCCCGCCGTGTCACCCAAGGCGCGGGCACGTCCATTAGCAAGAAAGGGGAACTGCCCAGCTTTATAATCGACACCTGCTGCCTTAAGCTGCTGTACAGTCTGACCCACCCAAGCGATTTCCGGAGCGGTATACATGACATTCGGCACCAAATTCAAATCAGTGTGCCCCATCTGCCCGCCGATCAATTCTGCCACCATCACACCTTCCTCTGAGGCCTTGTGCGCAAGCATCGGGCCGCGCACCACATCACCTACCGCATACACATGCGGCAGGCTGGTACGGCACTGTTCATCCACTTCAATTCGCCCTGCAGCGTCCAGCTTGAGTCCGACCGATTCTGCGTTCAGACCTTGCGTATTTGGCACACGCCCTACTGCAACGATCAGCTTGTCCGCGACCAACTCCAGCGCAGCCCCATTTATATCGCGCCAATTAATTTTTACAGCATCAGCAGACTGAGTAACACTGTCAACCTGTGCGCCCAAGTGGATAGCCAGCTTCTGCTTGGTAAAAGCGCGCAACGCTTCTTTCGCTACTTGCTCATCGGCAGCAGGAAGAAATACAGGTGAGGCTTCCAGTATCGTCACTTCAGCCCCTAACCTGCGCCACACACTACCAAGTTCCAGCCCAATGACACCCGCACCGATGATGGCAAGGCGCTTGGGCGTTTCGCTAAAACTCAAAGCTCCTACATTGTCCACAACCTGCACCCCATCCAGCGGGGCTTGTTGCAAAATGCGCGATGTCGAGCCTGTGGCAATTATAATATTCTTTGCTCTTACTTCCTCTCCATCCACAATCCCGACACGCCAGACATCGCCATCCCGACCGAGAAGTTGAGCCTTACCGTGCAGTGAGCCCACTTTATTTTTCTTGAATAATTGACTAATGCCCAGTGTAAAATCGGACACGATCTTATTCTTGCGCTTCACCATTTTCAGAACATCCATGCTCGCATTGTCAGCACTTATGCCGTGCGCAGCAAAATCATGCGTCACGCGCTCGAAGTTTTCTGATGATTCCAGCAATGCTTTAGATGGAATACAGCCCACATTGAGACAAGTTCCGCCTAAGCTGGGCTTGCCTTGCACACCTTTCCAATCGTCGATACAGGCAGTATTCAACCCTAATTGAGCACAACGTATCGCCGCTACATAACCTCCGGGGCCGGCACCGATAACTACAACATCCAATGATTTCGGCATATTGAAATCCTTTTAATAAGTTCTAAACCCGTACGAAATTTTTCATTTCATTCCGGCTTGGATCGGCAAAAACGCATCTACAAATCCAGCAACACTCGTCCAGGATATTCCAGCGCTTCTTTAATAGTGGCGAGAAATAATACGGCATCACGCCCATCAACGATGCGGTGATCGTAAGACAGCGCGAGGTAGTTCATCGGGCGAATGACGACTTGACCATTTTCGGCCACTGGTCTGTCTTTGGTAGCGTGAATACCGAGGATGGCGCTCTGCGGCGGATTAATAATAGGAGTAGAGAGCATTGAGCCGAACACACCGCCGTTGGAAATGGAAAAGGTACCGCCATTCAATTCTTCCAGCGTAATCTTACCGTCTTTGGCACGCGTACCAAAGTCCATAATTTGTCTTTCGATATCGGCTAGCGAAAGTTTGTCAGCATCGCGGATGATAGGCACCACCAAACCGCGCTCGCTACCGATTGCCACGCCGATGTCGTAATAGCCGTGGTAAATGATATCCGTGTCATCCACCGACGCGTTCACCACTGGGAATTTATGCAACGCAAGTAACGTGGCTTTAATGAAAAAAGACATAAAACCAAGTTTTACGCCATGCTTCTTTTCAAAAGCATCTTTATAGCGGTTGCGCAACTCAATCACTGGCAACATATTCACTTCATTAAAAGTAGTAAGAATTGCGGCATTCTGTTGCGATTGCAGCAAACGTTCGGCAATGCGTTGGCGGATGCGAGTCATCGGCACGCGCTGTTCCACACGCCCACCCGCTGTGGGTTGCGGAGCTGCGGGTAGCGGCACAGCTGCTTTTTCCTGTACCGCTGCTTTTTCCTGCACTGCAATCAACACATCTTCCTTGATGACGCGCCCGCCACGTCCGCTACCTTTAATCGCAGTAGTATCCACTTTATTTTCTGCCGCAATTTTCTGTGCCGCAGGCATCACGGCGGCTTGCTCCTTGGCTATCACATCTGGTTGCACGGCGCTAATTACATCAGGTTTTGCATCGGTATCCAGTAGGGCGATCACCTCATTGCTGGTCACCTTGTCACCATTTTGCTTGATAATTTTGGTCAGCACTCCAGATTTGATCGCGGGCAACTCTAAAATTACTTTATCGGTCTCAATTTCTATCAGACTCTCACCTTCAGCCACAGCTTCACCAGGCTGCTTGTGCCAAGTTACCAGAGTGGCTTCAGAAACTGATTCGGAAAGCTGCGGCACTTTCACTTCAACTTGCATGGTGTCTTGCTCCTGATTTAATTTCGAGATCGCAGCGGAAAGCAGCGTCTATCACTGCCTTTTGTTGTTCATTATGTACTGCTAAATAGCCCGCTGCGGGCGACGCAGAGGAAGAGCGCAACGCATACGCAAGTTTCATGCCGTCACGCATATGGCGCAGCAGATAATGCTGAATGCGATGCCATGCACCCTGATTGCCCGGCTCTTCTTGACACCACAGCAATTCCGTCGCATTTGGATAATTGGCAACCTGCGCCTCGAAAGCATCATGCGGAAAAGGATAAAGTTGTTCCAGTCTGATAATCACCGCCTTTTCCGGTGACAAGGACTGCGGTGAAGTATCTTGAATACTGAGTTCGCATCGCGCTGCCTTCAGTCCATAATAAATTTTCCCGCTACATACAATGATACGCTGCACCTTGGTAGCTTCCATTGCATCCACCTCTCCAATCACTGGCTGAAATAATTCCTGAGCCAACTCATTCAGCGGCGAAGATGCATCCTTGCTGCGCAACATGCTTTTAGGCGTAAACACAATAAGTGGCTTGCGTATCGGACGCAACATCTGGCGGCGCAACAAATGAAACATTTGAGCTGGAGTGGAAGGGATACACACTTGGATATTGTAATCTGCGCACAGCTGTAAATAGCGCTCAATGCGCCCGGATGAATGTTCCGGCCCCTGCCCTTCGTAGCCATGGGGCAAAAACATCACCAGCCCACACATGCGTCCCCACTTGGCCTCCCCCGACGAGATGAATTGATCAATTACCACCTGAGCACCATTAGCGAAATCGCCGAACTGCGCCTCCCATATAACAAGCGAATGGGGCTCAGCGCTAGCATAACCATACTCAAATGCCAGCACCGCCTCTTCCGAAAGAATGGAATTAATCACGATGAAATCGGCCTGATTCGGCGCAATATTTTGCAATGGAATGTGATAACCCTTATCCCACTGCATGCGGTTTTGGTCGTGCAGCACGGCATGGCGATGGAAAAAGGTGCCGCGAGCGGTGTCCTGCCCAGACAAACGAACCGGGATACCCTCAGCTACCAAGCTGGCATATGCCAGGCTTTCTGCCATGCCCCAATCCAAAGCTAATTCGCCATTACCCATGGCACGGCGGTCAGTGATGATTTTTTCCACGCGCGACTGGAGCATGAAATCCGTCGGTACTTCTGTCAGCCGCTGAGCCAATTTTTGCAACTGTTCTAGCGGTACGGCAGTATTCACCGTTACGTCCCAAGGCACGCCACTCCTGAATTTAGACCAGTTTACTGCTAATGCCTTATTCAAATCATTCATTACTGGCTGGATCGGATTAATACCCTCATCCATCGAGCGACGATAGGCCGCGATCATCGCCTCCGGATCCCCTTCAGCTATCACATTTTGTTCTAACAGGCATTTAGCATACAACGCACGTGTGCCCGGATGCTGGTTAACATAACGGTACATAAACGGCTGCGTAACCAGCGGCTCATCCTGTTCGTTATGACCCAGCTTGCGGAAACACACCATATCAATCACTACATCCCTTTTGAAAGTCATGCGGTAATCCAGTGCAATTTCGGTAATTAGCAATACTGCTTCAGGATCGTCTCCATTCACATGAAAAATCGGAGCTTCGATCATCTTCGCCACATCAGTACAGTGCAAAGAAGATCGAGCATCATGTATATTCGAAGTTGTAAAACCGATCTGGTTGTTAATAATGATGTGCACTGTACCGCCCGTGTAATAACCGCGCGTTTGGGATAAGCTGAATGTTTCCATGACCACGCCTTGACCAGCGAAAGCCGCATCGCCATGCAACAATACAGGCATGACCTCGCGTCTTTCCTTGTCGCCGCGACGATGCTGACGTGCACACACCGAGCCTTCCACCACCGGATTAACAATTTCAAGGTGCGAGGGGTTAAATGCTAATGCCAAGTGCATCGCTCCACCTGGCGTAGAAATGTCCGAGGAAAAACCTTGGTGATATTTCACATCGCCGGAAGTCAGCTGTTCACGGTGCTTACCTTCAAATTCAGCGAATAAATCACTCGGTAGTTTGCCTAATGTGTTCACTACCACATTCAAGCGCCCTCGATGTGCCATGCCGATAACAGTCTCGCATATCCCCTGCGTGCCTGCGCGTTGCAATAAATGTTCGAGCATCGGAATAAGCGATTCGCCACCCTCCAGCGAAAAACGCTTCTGGCCGACAAACTTGGTATGCAGATAGCGTTCCAACGTTTCGGCTGCAGTCAGCCGCTCCAAGATACGACACCGCGTCTCAGCGCTGAAGTTTGGCTGGCCGCGCACGCTCTCCAGACGATTTTGGATCCAGCGCTTTTGTGCAACATCATTGATGTACATATACTCTACACCTATGTTGCCGCAATAGGTCTGGCGCACCAGCTGCAGAATTTCCCGCAGCATCATGCGTGGCGACCCTACCAGAGATCCTGTCTCGAATGTAACATCCATGTCCGCCTCCGTGAGACCGTGAAAGGCTGGATCCAATTCGGGCACTTCAGGCTTGGAATGCCGATTCAGCGGATCGAGGCTGGCGCGGTACACGCCGAGGAAACGATGAGCATTGATAAGTTGCATTACTGCCACCTGCTTGCGCGCCATATCAGCTTTTTGGATTACGCCTTGTGCATCCGTTAACGGCAAGGCAGCAAAGGCACGCACCACCGGGCTATGCGGAAAATCTTGCAGCACCGCGCTCGGTATATTTTGCAGGGCGTCAAAGTAAGCACGCCAACTATCCGAAACCAAATCGGGGTCGGTCAAATACGTCTCATATAGACCTTCAATGTACGGCGCATTGGCACCGAACAACATAGAGTTGCCCAACATGGTTTGCATTACCGACGTCATGTATTATTACCCATCTGTGTATGTCGCCATGTCTTTGCGCTTCACAGCTTCATCAAACTGCCGCGCTGGGGTGTCAAATATCTTCAATATGATATGACGCCAAAGAGCATGAAGACCCTCCAGCCTCAATTTTTCCATGTGTGCGTTTTTTCGATCTGGCTTCAGCGCTTGGCAAGCGGTATAAAATCCCGCTGCGTCGCACCTTGATACAACTGACGTGGTCGAGCAATTTTACGCTCGCTGTCGGCAATCATTTCATTCCACTGCGACACCCAACCTATGGTGCGTGCCACAGCAAAAATTACTGTGAACATATTGCTAGGGATACCCAACGCGCTCAGCACGATTCCGGAATAAAAATCCACGTTGGGGTATAGTTTACGCTCTATGAAGTACTCATCCCGCAACGCAACCTGCTCCAACTCCAGTGCCATTGCAAACAGAGGATCCTTCTCCAGATTCAGTTCTTTAAGCACCTCATAACAAGTAGCGCGCATTACTTTTGCGCGCGGATCCATGTTTTTGTATACCCGATGACCAAAGCCCATCAGTCGGTATTTTTTGTCCTTCACACCCTTCATAAAATCCGCCACGCGTGACACATCACCTATCTCTTCCAGCATCTTCAGCACTGCCTCATTCGCACCACCGTGTGCTGGTCCCCACAGCGCTGCAATGCCGGAGGATACACAAGCAAATGGATTTGCTCCACTGGAACCAGCCAGCCGTACAGTCGAAGTCGAAGCGTTCTGCTCGTGATCAGCGTGCAGTATAAGAATACTCTCTAGTGCACGTACCAGCTTCTGGTTCGGCACATAGTCTTCTGCTGGAGTCGCGAACATCATGTACATGAAGTTTTCCACGTAGCTGAATTCATTCTTCGGATACATAAATGGAAAGCCGGTGTAGTATTTGTATGTCATTGCGGCTATGGTCGGCACCTTTGACAGCAAGCGTAACGCCGAGATTTCGCGATTTTCCGGGTTAGTAATATCAAGCGAATCATGATAAAAAGCCGACAGCGCGCCTACCACCCCAACCATTACCGCCATCGGATGAGCGTCGCGGCGGAAGCCGTTAAAAAAACGGGCAAGCTGATCATGCACCATGGTGTGCTTCATAATCTTTCCCGTGAACTTGCTTTTCTGTATCGCATTCGGCAACTCACCGTTTAGCAGCAAGTAGCACACTTCAAGAAAGTCCGATTTTTCAGCCAATTGTTCAATGGGATAGCCGCGGTAATAGAGCAACCCGGCATCACCATCAATAAATGTGATATCGGAAGAGCAACTGGCGGTGGAAATGAAAGCTGGGTCGTAAGTAAATATGCCGAGCTTACCCAATTCACGGATGTCGATCACATCAGGACCCATAGTGCCAGACAATATCGGCAACTCGATACTACGACCATCATCCAGCATCAGTGTTGCAACACGTTTTTTTTTCATCTCGCCTCCTGTTTTTACATCTTTATTTAGTAGCAGATAACACCACTAACGCTCAAGGCGCTCTCAAACTGTCTGAAGTAATTTCAGCACCGCACACTGCTCACTTTGCAGCGGCGACGGCCACTTATTAGCAATCATATCCCAGAGTATCGGGTCGGGCATATCCAGCAGCACATCAAATGCAGCCTGCTGAGTCTTACTCAAATTTGCATAATGCTGCTCTATGAATCGACCCAGCACAATGTCAAGTTCCAACAGACCGCGTCGACAGCGCCAACGCACTCGTTCCAGCTCTTTCATACCGTACGCTTCACCATAAGCGCTTTAATTTTTCCAATGGCAGCTGTGGGATTCAAACCTTTGGGGCATACATCCACACAATTCATAATCGTGTGGCATCGAAACAATCGGTACGGATCTTCCAGATAATCCAATCGCTCGTTCGTTGCCTGATCGCGGCTATCGACGATAAAACGATAGGCTTGCAGTAAACCGGCAGGACCTACAAACTTATCCGGATTCCACCAAAATGATGGGCAAGCAGTAGTGCAGCAGGCGCACAAAATGCATTCATACAAACCATCCAACTCCGCGCGCTGCGCTGGCGACTGCAAGCGCTCTGTTTCCGGAGGCGGATCGTTATTCACCAAATAAGGCTTGATCGAATGGTACTGCTTGAAAAACTGCGTCATATCCACGATCAGGTCACGAATCACTGGCAGGCCGGGCAACGGGCGCAATTCAATTGGTTGTTTCAAACTGGATAGTTGCGTGATGCAAGCCAAGCCATTGCGCCCATTAATATTCATGGCATCTGAGCCGCACACGCCTTCACGACAAGATTTGCGCAAGCTCAGACTGTCGTCCTGCTCTCTGATAAGAAGCAGCGCATCCAGCAACATCATATCGCCCGCTTCTAGATCCAGCTCATAATTGCGCATATAAGGCTGCTCGTCAGTTTCGGGGTTATACCGGTAAATTCTGAATTTCATGGTTTCACTCCTCTGCTAATCACTTCGAGTCATCTGCCTACACCATCCCGTACCTAAGCTAACCACCCGCCTCAAGATTTTGCAGCCGATTTCCTTTAAGTCCGACAGGCTGTTAGCACTTTCAAAATCGTAATTATTTCCTGATACCTGTTTTTCCAACTTACACAGCGGAAAGTAGTCGCGCTAATATTTTTAGCAGAAAATGCGCTACGACATTCATCATCACCATGGTAAACAAATTGCATTATCTCCATCACAGCTGCCGCAGTACTGACATCGCTGCTTGAAATTTTTTGTGCCACTAAATAATAAATACTTGCTTATTTATTCGTCGGCTGGCTGCCAATTACGATGTAACGAAATGAAATCGCAATGCAATTGCATAGCACACGCTCGAAGTCACTGGCAACTAGCATTCGATGTTGCTACAAGCAATAGAAGAGGCTGGCGCACTCGAGCCAGTGCAAGTCAAACATGCTCTTGGAGATCAACAGGCCATTGTGATGACTCCACCTGGGTAAGTGACAGATAGGCATTCATATCCTCTTCCATACCCTGCAACAGCTCAACAACTTCCTCACGGCTCGAAACATTGGAGCGTATGATTCTAAAAAGTTCGAATTGTCTGACAAAAATATGGCGGCTACTCAAGTACACCAGCAAAAAATCGGGGAAGTTTTCACGACCCAACAGGTAACCATTGCTTCTCAGCGGTCTTCCAGCACTTTTATTTCATGCAGTTAATCCTTATCACCGTACAGGACAGAAAAAAGTTGGTTTATCAGCAAATCTGCTAATGAGGTATCCGCTAACCTAAGCCATTACTGATCAACTTACGAAAAATATTATTTTCCGTCTTAAAATTGGCTGCCGACACACTTCTATCTCCTGATCAGTACACCCTCGCCTTCAGAGGAAATGATTCTACAGTCAACGGCTTCAGCCGAACCGGCTTGTAATCCAGTTTTTGTCCTTCGCTAAAATATAGTGAATGTTTCAACCAGTGGTCATCGTCGCGTTGCGGAAAATCATCGCGAGTGTGACCGCCACGGCTTTCTTGCCTCGCTGCAGCGGAAACCATGGTGGCTTGCGCTACTTCGATAAGATTATCGAGCTCCAATGCCTCCACACATGCAGTATTGAACACCTTGCTCTGATCATTAATCATGGTATTTTGAACGCGCTCTGCCACTGTACGAATTTTTTCCACGCCTTGAGCCAGCAGGTCAGGGAACCGGAATACACCACAATGATTTTGCATCACACGTCGCATCTCTGCCCCTACTTCGGCCACACTCTCACCATTTTTTTGAGATTTCAGTCTTGCAAGACGCGCCAACGGACGCTCAGTGGCATCGTGTGGCAATGGTTTTGGATGAGGGTTACGCTGCAAGTCCTCAATTATCTGCCGCGCCACTTCACGCCCGAACACCAGCAAATCAAGCAATGAATTACAGCCCAGCCGGTTGGCACCATGCACTGACACACAAGCGCATTCACCCACCGCATAAAACCCCTGCACCACTTCTTCCGGCCCGGTTTTGTAAGGTGCGACCACTTGGCCATGATAATTAGTGGGAATGCCACCCATCATATAATGCGCAGTGGGCACCACTGGAATGGGAGCCAAGGCTGGGTCAACGTGCGCGAACTTCAGGGAAATATCACGGATACCGGGCAGGCGCTGGCGAATGACAGCATCACCGATGTGGTCAACCTTCAATAAAACATGATCGCTATTTTTACCGCAACCACGCCCTTCCTTAATCTCAGTAGCGATGGCTCGTGACACCACGTCGCGGCTGGCGAGGTCTTGAGCGGTTGGCGCATAGTGCGACATAAAGCGCTCACCGTCCTTGTTGAGGAGATAACCACCTTCACCGCGTACACCTTCTGAAATCAGCACGCCCGCGCCATACACACCAGTGGGATGAAACTGGAAAAACTCCATATCCTCCAGCGGAATACCGGCACGAGCTGCCATACCCAAGCCGTCGCCGGTATTAATATAAGCATTGGTACTAGCTTGAAAAATGCGCGCCGCCCCCCCGGTAGCAAACAGCGTGGCGCGCGCCTGTAAAATCATCACTTCACTGGTTTCAATTTCCATTGCTACCACGCCAAGCACGTCGCCATCTTCGTCGCGAATCAAATCCAGAGCCATCCATTCCACGAAAAAAATGGTATTGGACTGCATGTTTTTTTGATACAGCGTATGCAACAAAGCATGGCCGGTGCGATCAGCAGCGGCACAGGCGCGCTGCACCGGGGTCTTGCCATAGTCTTGCATGTGGCCCCCGAATGAGCGCTGATAAATTGTGCCATTTGCCAAACGATCAAATGGCATGCCGAAGTGTTCCAGTTCGTACACCACTTCTGGCGCAGCGCGACACATGAATTCAATGGCATCTTGATCGCCAAGATAATCCGAACCTTTCACCGTATCGTACATGTGCCAATGCCAATTGTCCTCGCTGATATTGCCCAATGATGCAGCAATCCCACCTTGCGCCGCTACCGTATGCGAGCGTGTGGGAAAAACTTTTGACAATACCGCCACCTTCAATCCTGCCTCAGACAATGCCAAAGCCGCACGCATCCCCGCGCCACCCGCTCCCACAATTACTACGTCAAATGTGCGTTTCGCCACTGCCATCACATTCCCCACAAAATTTGTACTGCCCAAATCGAATACAGCAGCAACGCCATTATCACCAACACATATATAACAAGGCGTATTCTTGCCGACTTGACATAATCCATAACAATATCACGCACCCCAATCCATGCATGGTAGAAAACGGCAAACAAAAAAAGCAATGAAAACGAGCGCATCACCAAGTTCGAAAACAACCTTGTCCAGGTGTTGTAATCAAGACCAACCCAGGTATTGCTTACATAACGGGAGTTCAGCACCACATAGCCCACGACAACAAGAATATAAGCCACCATCAGAACAGCGGTAACACGCTGCACCAACCAATCCCGCAACCCATAATGCGCGCCGGTTACGATGCGATCTACCATAGCCACGCTCCTATTAGCAAAGTTAAACCCAAACTCACAAACAATACCCACTTGCTGCTGGCACGTGCCTGCGTCAACCCTACGCCGATATGCATGTCAATCGCTAGATAGCGTATTCCGGCGCAAAGGTGGTGTAAAAATGCCCACAGCAGGCTGATTAAAATTAATTTACTTAAGGGATATCGCAGTACCGCGACCAATTGAGTATAAGTTTCGATAGAAAGCAGGCTGCTCTGCAGCATCCACAGAAACAGCGGCAAGGCCAAAAACAGCAACAATCCGCTAACACGATGCAGAATAGATACGAAGCCTGGCAAGGGCAATTTGATCAAGCGCAAGTCAAGATGTATAGGGCGTTTTTTATTCATTGGCGCACACGACGTGGAGTAATAGACCAATTTTTATAATTTTACACCTGATGAGTGATTAATCATAAGTCAGAAATACAAACGACAAATGGATAACTGAAATAAGAAGCCAAGCACCGGATATTATTAGCGATGAACTACGTGTGCCTGACCATACATTTTCGTGCCTTTCATAATTTTTCAGAACGGTGACCAGAGTTTTGTATAAACATAATTTAATTTGTTAATACTGTGACATCCGTTCTCCGAACCGAATAATAAAGCGATCAAATACAGAGCAGATGGCTGATATTTGCGGTTTGCATGGCAATAATTGAACGTTGGCGCAATGCTATCATACCGAGCAAATATTCAAAAAATGCGCAGAATCATGGACAAGCACTACCTTGACACGACACTCTACGCTCGCCCATCCATCGGCCTCAATACCACCTTCAACATAGGCGGTGCGAACGTCGGAAACACTGCGTTCATTCCCAGTCCAGCGCACTGTGCACCACGATCCTGGATTGGGCGCAGAGCAACGAAGGTTGAAAGCTGATTACCCACTCTATTTTACATAGAGCAAAATTTTGCAGGATAGGTACCAATAAAATCAACAGATCCTCGGCAATTGTTCACCTGCCAGCCAATCGACGATACGACGACCACCTAGTTTGGTGGTCATTTGCACGAATCCATGGGCATCTTCAGTAATTTCACCGATGATGGCCGCCACTCGAGCCAACGGATGAGCGCGCATCACTTCAAGCAAGCGCCCTGCATCCTCCGGCGCACAAATAGCAACCAACTTGCCTTCGTTGGCGACATATAGCGGATCCAGACCGAGAAACTCACAGGCTGCTTCAACCGGCTGATTCACCGCAATGGCGGATTCATGCAGCAACATGCCCACACCGGATTGTTTGGCGATCTCATTAAGTGTCGTCGCCAACCCGCCGCGTGTCGGGTCGCGTAGCACGCGCAACTTTACTCCGCTGTCCAGCATGGCTGCGACCAGCCCATGCAATGCCACCGTATCCGACACAATTGGCGCATCGAAAGTCAGGTTTTCACGTTGCGAAAGCACCGCCATGCCGTGATCCCCTATTGTGCCGGACAACAGGATTATGTCGCCCGGCTGCGCAAGATCACCGGACAGAGTGATACCCTCGCGTGCCACACCAATTCCAGTAGTGGTGATGAATACCCCATCGCCCTTGCCCCGCTCCACCACCTTGGTATCACCTGCGACGATAGATACACCCGCTAATCTTGCAGCGTTCGCCATGGACGCGACGATGCGTTTCAGATCGGCGAGAGGAAAGCCTTCTTCGAGAATGAATGAAGCCGCTAGATACAACGGCCTCGCTCCCATCATCGCGACATCGTTGATGGTGCCATGAACAGACAGGCAACCAATATCGCCGCCGGCGAAGAACAACGGCGACACAACATGACCATCGCAAGACATCACCAGCCGCCCGGCGATTTGCGGCAACAACGCACCATCGTTGCCCTGTGTCAGATATTCGTTATCAAAATCGGTAGTGAACAACTCGGTGATCAATTGCGCCATGGCGCGCCCACCGGAGCCGTGCGACATATCCACCCGTCCCTGCTTGAAATCAAGCGGGCGCGTGTAATTTGGTTTGACCGTATTCATGGCTCTATATCAAATACAGTGGGCATTGAACTTTCAACCTCCCGCAGAACAAGTAAATCCGTTCGTCCTGAGCACAATCCACTATGCATCACATAGAGCCTTATTCATCAAACAGAATCCCGAAAACGTCCATAACTGTAATGCGCGGCACACGCGCCTTCTGATGACACCATGCAGGAACCGATTGGGTTGTCCGGCGTGCACACCGTGCCGAAAATCTTGCATTCCTGCGGACGCTTTTCGCCGCGCAAAACAGCGGCGCATTCGCACGCCTTGTGATCGCGCACGGCTACATAATCGATGCTGAATTTTAGCTCCGCGTCGAATTCAGCGAACGCAGGCCGCAGTTTCAAGGCGCTGTGGGGCAGACTGCCCAAGCCTCGCCACTCGAACACCTCACGCAACTCGAACACCTCTTCAACCAATGCCTGTGCCTTAAGATTACCTTCGCGTGTCACCGCGCGTGTAAATTCATTTTCTAATGTTGCACGCCCCTCGTTGATCTGCCGTATTAACATAAGTATTGCCTGCATCACATCGAGCGGTTCAAATCCGGCAATCACCACCGGTTTACCGTAATCATCAGCGAACACTTCATACGGCTTGCTGCCGATAACGGTGGAAACATGCGCCGGACCTATGAACCCATCCAGTTCCACCCTGCCATTCACAGTCAGAATCGCGTGCATCGCCGCCGGAGTCAGCACGTGGTTGCATAGAATGCTGAAATTCTTCAGCCCCTCGGCTGCCGCCCGTTTGACCGCCACAGCCGTGGGCGGGGTGGTGGTCTCGAAGCCGATAGCGAAAAATACGACCTGTCGATTCGGGTTATCCCGCGCGATCTTCAGCGCGTCCTGTGTCGAGTAGATCATGCGCACGTCCGCTCCGCCCGACTTCGCGCGCATCAGGGTAAAATCATCGGAACACGGCACACGCATGGTGTCAGCATAGGTGCACAAGATCACGCCATGCTCACGCGCCAGCCGTATCGCCTGATCTACACGACCGATCGGCAGCACGCAGACCGGACAACCCGGCCCATGAATCATACGCACACTGGCTGGCAGCAAGTCCGCAATACCATAGCGGGATAGAGCGTGGGTATGGCCACCACAAAATTCCATCAGGCGATAACCGGATGCAGCTGTCGCTTCGAAGGCGATGTTGGCGGCAATATTCATGCCCAATTCACCGTCACGAAACTCATCTATATATTTCATGCTTTACCACCATCCAAGTCATCCATCGTGCATATCTCGGCAAACAACGCCAGCGTGTGTGCAGCTTCTTCCTGGTCAAGCTTTTGCAGCGCATAGCCGACATGCACAATCACATAATCACCCACCGCGATATTTTCCACCAAGGCAAGCGAGACTTCCTTGCGCACTCCGCCCAGATTAATGATAGCGCTGTCTTCAGCGATTAGATGTTCGATGCGGGCGGGAATGGCCAGGCACATATTCAGACTCCTTGTTTGATCAAAAAAACTATTAAATCTGCTTTCAACCATGGGCAGCGCAGCTCACAGGTTTTAAAATTCGTGCTTGGGGACAACTTTGTAAACGCAGTTCGAACCATTGAGAAATTGAATATATATCATATGCCTTTCTGAATTGTATCCGACGGCACTTTTTTTAAAATTAATGTAGGTTTCTTCAGTTCCGACCACTGATCTCGTATTAAGTTAAAACTGGGCGCATTTTTTTCCAAAGCTTCGAGGCAATTGAGTCAGAATTCATCGCAGCATTATTTGCAAGGAAAAATTTAATCCGCGAAGAAGTGCGAATGAGTTCTTCACTGACAATGGCCTCCCCTGTTCGAATTTTGCTGCTTAACATCAATCAAGCCGACAAACCTGATTGGTTAATGTGTGAACAAATATATGGCATGCTGGGTTCAAAGTAAAAGTAATCGTCGTATGCCAAGAATGTTGCGCAAAGTAATAACGAACAGTTGACTCGATTTTATAACCGAGGAAACACCGCTTCGGTTATTGGAGAGAAAGAATTCGTTAAATGGTTAAGTGAGAAAAAATACCACAGCTCAAAGAAAGCAAAATAGCGAATTTAATTATCCCGTTTGGCTTGTCGATTGAACAGATTGTCAAAAATACCGCCGCTTATTATCATAAATCGGTAGTGTTGCTCAGACCATTAACTCAACTTTAGACATCCAGCCCTCATCCTTGCGTCACCGGAACGATGGCACAATTGGGACTGTAGTGCTGCAAACCGTACTTCTTACTGCTGATCAAGAAGCTACCCTCGAAATCTGGG
>Ga0209344_10001256_pt1 | contig 34380 bp, 28 predicted proteins | sample Cruoilmetagenom6_FD_187293 | JGI IMG/M metagenome (GOLD analysis project Ga0209344, IMG submission 187293) | Oil polluted marine microbial communities from Coal Oil Point, Santa Barbara, California, USA - Santa Barbara Oil Seep Sample 6 (SPAdes)... | ecosystem: Environmental > Aquatic > Marine...
TCCGAACAGGGAAGTTAAGACCGTTTGCGCCGATGGTACTGCTATACCAAGTGGGAGAGTAGGTAGCCGCCTTTTTCGAAAGCCCTTTACAGTAATGTAAAGGGCTTTTTTTATACAAGAAAGTCAACGTTGAAATAGGAGGATGTCCTTGAAATAATTCTGGGGGTAGCTACTACTACTAATAATAACTTATAGATTGATTGAATATAATACTTGTAGTTTAATCAAGGTTATACGGCGTTATAAGAAGATATATTGGGCTTATTTCTGACTAACTATAATTGCTCAATAGTGGTGAAACGTATGAGTAATCGCTATATACTAATTATCTGTGTAAGTAATAACTAACTATGTTTAAGAGAATCATGTATTAAATATACTATCAGATTCATTCCATTAAACGAAAAATCGCCAACTAATGATTTAGTTGGCGATTTTGATATTATGTGATGTATTTGTTATACTCTTGGCAAATCACCTTCTCCTTTAAGCGGTAACGCAGTTTCACCCATTAAGTATTTATCTACATGGTGAGCAGCTTGTCTACCTTCAGAGATTGCCCAAACAATTAAAGATTGACCTCTTCTTTGGTCACCTGCGGCAAATACACCTGCAACATTAGTTTTATAGTCATTGTCAGATGCTTTAATATTGGTTCTAGCATCCATTTCTAAACCTAGCTGACTAGCAACTGTATTTTCAGAGCCGGTAAAGCCTAAAGCTAATAATGCTAATTCACATTTCCATTCTTTTTCAGTACCCGGAACTTCTTTAAGTTGTGGACGTTGTCCTGGAGTTTTAATCCATTCTACTTCAGAAGTTACTAAACCTATTAAATTGCCATCGGCATCCCCTAAGAACTTTTTTGTTGATATACTAAAGAAACGTTCAGCACCTTCTTTATGAGATGAGCTAGTTCTTAATCTCATTGGCCAAAACGGCCAAGGCTGACCTTCTGGTCTTTCTGTAGTTGCCATAGGCATAATTTCGAAATTGGATACGGAAGTTGCTCCATGGCGAAAAGAAGTACCAATGCAGTCTGATCCAGTATCACCACCACCGATAACGACAACATCTTTACCTGTTGCTTTAATTTCTTCTCCTAAATCTTTAATACCGTCTACACGTCTATTATTTTGACCTAGAAAATCCATTGCTTGTACAACACCTTTTAAATCGGAACCCTCTATTGGTAAATTTCGTCTAATAGTTGCACCACCGGTTAATACAATAGCATCATATTCTTCTTTAAGAGTATCGGCTTTAATATCCATGCCAATATGTACTCCACATTTAAAAGTGATACCTTCTTCTTTTAATACTTCTAAACGTCTATCAATAACGTTTTTCTCCATTTTAAAATCTGGAATTCCATAGCGTAATAATCCGCCAGGTTTTTCATCTCTTTCAAATACGGTAACATCGTGGCCTGCTCTATTCAATTGCTGAGCAGTTGCTAGTCCCGCAGGACCTGAGCCTACAACTGCAACTTTCTTTCCAGTTTTGTTTAAAGGTGGTTTTGCAGTAATCCATCCTTTCTTATAAGCGGTTTCTACTATATTTTTCTCAATATTTTCTATAGTAACAGGGTCTTCATTTATACCTAAAACACATGCTTCTTCACACGGTGCAGGGCATAATCTTCCTGTAAATTCAGGAAAGTTGTTTGTGGAATGTAAAATTTCACTCGCTTTTTTCCATTTGCCACGGTAAACTGCATCGTTGAAATCAGGAATTAAATTTCCTAAAGGACAACCGCTATGGCAAAAAGGTATGCCACAGTCCATACAACGAGCACCTTGTTCTTTTAAATCCTTTTCAGGTAACGGTACTGTAAATTCCTTATAATTTTTTAAACGTTCCTCAACCGGTTCGTATGTTTCAATTTTTCTATCGAATTCCAAAAATCCTGTAATCTTTCCCATATTCCGATCTTAAATAGTTTGTAAATTTTCTTCCTCTAATCTGATTAAAGCTTGTCTATATTCTTCAGGTAAAACCTTAACGAATTTAGGTAGATAAGATTCCCAATTTTCTAAAATACGTTGTGCTAATGGACTTGATGTAGAGTTGTAGTGACTTTCGATTAAGTCTTTTAATTGCTTGATATCATTGTTCTCTGTAACTTCTAGAAGATTGAGTCCTTCTATGCTACATCTCTTTTTAAAAGTTTTATTACTATCCAGTACAAATGCTATTCCCCCACTCATACCTGCTCCAAAATTTCTTCCTACCTCCCCAAGAATAACAGCAACTCCGCCAGTCATATATTCACAACCATGATCGCCAATACCCTCTACGACAGCTTTGGCACCTGAATTACGTACACAAAAACGTTCTCCAGCTTTACCGTTTATATAAGCTCGACCCGCTGTGGCACCATACAAGGTAACGTTACCGGTTATTACGTTATTTTCTGGAACTATGGTGGATTTTTCTGGAACTTTAATTACCAATTTGGCTCCAGATAGTCCTTTACCCAAATAATCATTAGTGTTACCGTTGACAATCATGGTCAGTCCTCTTGTTGCGAATGCTCCAAAACTTTGACCTGCAGACCCCGTGAAATTTAAACGTAAAGTATTAATTGGTAATCCTTCCGCACCGTAAGTTTTAGAGATTTCATTACTAATAATGGCTCCAACAGCACGATCAGTATTGCAAATAGGATAATCTAAAGTTAATTTCTCTTTTCTAAATAATGAAGGGTTAGCTTTTGCGATAATATCAAATTCTATTGATTTATCTATATCGTGTTTTTGTTTTTCTGTATTGTAAAATTTAGTTCCTTTAGGTACATCAACTTGATGTAATATAGGTGTTAAGTCTATTCCAGCAGCTTTATAATGATTAATTGCTTTTTTACGATCCAATTTTTGAACTTGACCTACCATTTCATTGATAGTCTTAAATCCTAATTGAGCCATAATTTCACGTAATTCTTGAGCAACAAAATACATGTAGTTTACTACGTGTTCTGGCTTGCCTTTAAATTTCTTTCTTAGCTCTGGATTTTGAGTTGCGATACCTACCGGACAAGTGTTTAGATGACAAACTCGCATCATAATACAACCAGAAGCTACTAAAGGAGCGGTTGCAAAACCGAATTCTTCGGCACCTAAAAGACAGGCAACGGCAACATCCCTACCGGTTTTTAACTGTCCGTCACATTCTAGTACTATTCTATTTCTTAAATCATTTAGTACCAAGGTTTGTTGGGCTTCGGCAATACCAAGTTCCCAAGGTAGACCGGCATGTTTTAAAGATGTTAAAGGAGAAGCTCCTGTACCGCCATCAAAACCAGATACTAAAACAACATCAGCCTTTGCTTTAGAAACACCTGCGGCAACGGTGCCGACACCAACTTCTGAAACAAGTTTTACGTTTATTCTAGCTTTTCTATTTGCTGATTTTAAATCGTAAATAAGTTGAGATAAATCTTCAATAGAATAGATATCGTGATGCGGTGGCGGTGAAATTAAACCTACATAAGGGGTCGAATTTCTGGTTTTAGCGATTTCAGGGTTTACTTTTGGTCCAGGTAATTGTCCGCCTTCGCCAGGCTTAGCACCCTGAGCCATTTTAATTTGAATTTCTTTTGCGTTGGTCAAATAATTTGAAGTAACACCAAACCTACCGGATGCAACTTGTTTAATGGCACTGTTTCTCCAGTCACCCGTAGAGTTTTTGTAGAATCTATTTTGGTCTTCTCCACCTTCTCCTGAATTACTTTTACCACCGATACGGTTCATGGCGATTGCTAAATTCTCATGAGCTTCTTTACTTATAGAGCCGTAGGACATTGCTCCGGTCTTAAATCTCTTAACAATTTCTGTCCATGGTTCAACTTCTTCTAATGGAATTGGGTCATAGTTAGAGAATTCAAAAAGACCTCTAATAGTCATTAGGTTTTTCGATTGCTCGTTAACCATATTGGAATACTCTTTATACGTATCTGGTTCATTATTTCGAACAGATTTTTGGAGTTTAGCAACAGATAAAGGGTTAAACATGTGTTTCTCCCCATCTCTTCTCCATCTATATTCCCCGCCAATTTCCAAATCTAAATTTGCATCAATATGTTTTTTGCTAAATGTCTTGTGATGACGTAAAGCAATCTCTTTTTCAATTTGATAAAGACCTATACCTTGAATACGTGTTGGTGTATTCGGGAAGTATTTTTCAACTACCTTAGTATTGATTCCGACACATTCAAATAATTGGGAACCTCGATAAGAATTTAGGGTTGAAATACCGATTTTATTCATCACTTTTAAAATTCCCTTGCCAACAGCTTTATTGTAATTTTTAATGGCATCTTCAAATAAAATCTCTGTGATATCATGTTCTTCTATTTGCTCAGCAATAATTTCATTGACCAAATATGGGTTAATCGCACTTGCTCCGAAACCGAATAATAGCGCAAAATGATGTACCTCACGTGGTTCTGCAGATTCAATAATAACACTTAGCTTAGAACGCTTACCTAATTTTTGCAAACCGCTATTTACAAAAGAACAAGCTAGCAAAGCAGGAATAGGAGCCATGTTTTCGCTTACATTTCTATCGGATAGTATTATAATATTGGCGCCACCATCAACAGCTTGAGAAGCTTGGTCGAGTAATGATTGCAAAGCATCCTCTAGTCCGTTATGACCTTGTTTAATAGAATATAACATTGGAATTAAAACCACCTTGTAATCTGGACTTACATCATAATTTTTAATTTTATCCAAATCCTCTTTTGAAATAACAGGATTTTGAATTTTTAACTTACGACAGTGTAATTCTGAAAACTCGAATATATTATGGTCGCTACCTAATGTTAAGCTAATATCAGTAATTAATTCCTCACGAATACCATCTAACGGTGGGTTGGTAACCTGTGCAAATAGTTGTTTAAAATAATTATAGATCAATTGAGGGCGCTGAGATAATACTGCTATAGGTGTATCTGAACCCATAGACCCAATAGGTTCTTTACCGGTTTTTGCCATTGGTAATACAATAGTATTGATATCCTCTAATGTATAGCCAAAAACTGCTTTTCTTTTTTCAAGTGTTTCTTCACCTAAAAATAAAGGACAATCATTATAAGGAATATCTTTTAGGTGGACCAAGTTATTGTCAAGCCATTTCTTATAGGGGAATTTTTGAGCGATATCTTCTTTTATTTCTTCATCGTTTACAATTCTACCTTCCTCCATATTTACTAAGAACATTTTTCCTGGTTGTAATCTTCCATGAAAGTCTATATTCTCTGGAGTTATGTCTACAACACCGGTTTCAGATGACATAATTACGTAGTCGTCTTTTGTTACCGTGTATCTTGAAGGTCTTAGTCCGTTTCTATCTAATACGGCACCGATAAAATTACCATCTGTGAAAGGGATAGAAGCAGGTCCGTCCCAAGGCTCCATCATACAAGAATGGTATTCATAGAATGCTCTTTTAGCTTTTGACATTTCTGTATTCTTCTCCCAAGCTTCAGGTACAAGAATCATCATTACTTCTGGTAATGATCTACCAGTCATCAATAATAATTCAACAACCATATCCATAGTCGCAGAATCAGATTTACCAGGTAATATTATAGGAAGTACATTTTTGATTTCATCACCAAACATATCGCTCTCTAGTAATTCTTCTCTTGAAAACATACGAGTAACATTACCTCTAAGGGTGTTTATTTCACCATTATGGCACATGTATCTAAAAGGTTGCGCCAAATCCCATGTTGGGAAAGTGTTTGTTGAGAATCGTTGGTGTACCAAAGCTAATCTGGTAACTACTCTAGAATCCATTAAATCTGAATAATAAAGACTAATGTCCAAAGGCATTAATAAACCTTTGAAAATAATTATCTTGGTTGATAAGCTAGGTACATAAAAGAATTTGCTTTCAGATAGTTTTGAATTTATGATGGTATGCTCTGTAACTTTTCTTGCTATGAAGAGTTTTAGGTTAAAATCAAAGTAACCTTGCTCTTCATTTTCTTTTACCACAAATATTTGTTTTACAAAAGGTTCGGTTTCAGCAGCAATTCTACCTGGTATAGACCTGTTTACAGGTACATCTCTCCACCCAAGTATTTTTAAACCTTGTTTTTTAATGTTTTCCTCAAAAACTGATATACAGAAATTACGTTGGTTCTCTTTACGAGGAAAGAATATGTTACCAACAGCATAATCGCCGGATTTTGGTAAATCAAAGCTACAAACAGCCTGAAAAAAATCATGAGGTATATCTACTAATATACCTGCTCCATCTCCTGTTTTACCGTCGGCGCTTACTGCACCCCGATGTTCTAAACGTTCTAGTATTTCTAACGCCTTATGTATAATGTCGTTGGACTTTTTTCCTTTAAGACTGCATATAAAACCAGCCCCACAATTATCATGTTCAAATTCCGGTAGATATAATCCTTGCTTCTTCAGTGTCATCCTTTGTGGTATTTCCTCAAAAATATCAATTTAATTGAATTATATTTAATGATTAAATCAAATTGAATTAAAAAATTCAATGAAATAAATAAAAGCTTAAAAAATCGATAATTATTGATTTATGAAACCCTCAATTTATCAGATTGATAAATTTAAGTTAATAATACCGAAAACAGTGGATGTTATGGGGGTAAATTTTAGTTTTTATAACTTTCTAACAATTGAGTCTAACTTTATTTAGAGGGTAACAAAGTAGAACCTTGTTTTAAATAAAATCACCCCTACGAAAATTAGGGGTGATTGAAAAGTGTATTATTTTTTTACTTTAAAAGACTTCTTGAAATGACGATTTTTTGTATTTCAGAAGTACCTTCATATATCTGAGTAATCTTGGCATCTCTCATTAAACGCTCTACATGATATTCTTTAACAAAGCCGTTGCCGCCGTGAATCTGAACAGCTTCAACCGTGGTTTCCATTGCTACTTTAGAGGCGTAAAGTTTTGCCATTGCGCCCGATAGATCATAATCTTTTTCGTTATCCTTATCTAATGCAGATTGATATACGAGTAAACGTGCAGCTTGAATTTCTGTATGCATATCTGCAAGTTTGAATGCAATAGCTTGGTGGTTGCTAATTTCAGTACCAAAGGCCTTACGTTCTTTTGAATATTTTAAAGCCAATTCATAAGCACCTGCTGCAATACCTAAAGCCTGTGCGGCAATTCCTATTCGACCGCCTGCTAAAGTTTTCATGGCAAACTTAAATCCAAAACCGTCCTCGCCAATTCTATTTTCTTTTGGCACTTTTACGTCATTGAATATTAAAGAGTGTGTGTCACTTCCTCTAATTCCCAGTTTGTTTTCTTTTGGTCCGATTTCGAATCCAGGTGTATCTTTTTCTATTATCAAGGCATTGATACCTCTGTGTTTTTTCTCTTTGTCTGTTTGTGCAATTACTATGTAGGTACTTGCCGTTCCGCCATTGGTAATCCAGTTTTTGGTTCCGTTCACTATATAATGGTCGCCCATATCTATAGCGGTTGTCTTTTGCGATGTGGCGTCACTACCAGCTTCAGGTTCAGAAAGGCAGAATGCGCCAATTTGCTCCCCTGTGGATAATTTAGTAAGGTATTTTTCTTTTTGTTCATCCGAACCAAATTTTTCCAAGCCCCAACATACTAGTGAGTTATTGACCGACATGACAACAGATGCTGAAGCATCAATTTTTGAAATTTCTTCCATTGCCAAAACATAAGACAGAGTGTCTAATCCACTTCCTCCATATTTCGGATCGACCATCATTCCTAAAAATCCTAGTTCGCCCAATTTTTTAATTTCCTCTTTAGGAAATCTTTGTGCATCATCACGCTCTACCACTTCAGGTAATAACTCGGTATGTGCAAAATCACGAGCAGCTTGTTGTATAAGTGTCTGTTCTTCATTTAATGAAAAATCCATCTATTAAGTATATAAGTTTCTTCTCAAAGATAAAGATATCATAGTTATATATTCAATTATTATAGTGAGTATTGTATTATTATCTAACTATATAAAGTTGATGTTAAAGGGTAGATAGATTTTTAACATTTTGTTATGCGTTAAAATTTTAACTGTTAGATCTTGAAATTTTGATATTAGTATGGTTTAAGTATTTGGATGTCAGATAACTTCGGTATTATTGTGAATTGATTAGGAATTCACACACAATTTTAAATATATTTGGATGAATTAATTTATTGTACACAGACCCTATATTTGACACTATTATCAATAGATATTAAAAAAACCAACGAAAATGGAAACCATTATAATTATTGTTTTTTTGGCAGGATATCTTGCCATTACTTTAGAGCATAATCTTAAAATAGATAAACTGATACCGGCATTAGCCATGATGGCTATACTTTGGGCATTGATTGCCCTTGGGATAGATGGCTATGAAAATTGGTTTGATTCTGCTCAGCAGAGCCTCGTTGATGGCTTTTCCAATTTTGAGCATTTAGATAGAATGCATCTTATGGAGGAATCTCTTTTACATCATTTGGGTAAAACAGCAGAGATACTCTTTTTTCTTCTTGGGGCAATGACTATAGTTGAAATCATCGATTATTTTGATGGGTTCGCAACTATTAAAGGTTTTATCAAAACAAAGAAGAAAAGTAAATTGTTGTGGTTGTTTTCTATTTTAGCTTTCATTCTCTCTGCCATTATAGATAACCTTACAGCTACTATTGTATTGATTACGATTCTACAAAAAGTGATAAAGGACCGCGAGACTAAGTTGTATTTCGCAGGTATGATAGTAATAACTGCTAATGCTGGCGGGGCATGGTCCCCGATTGGTGATGTTACAACTACTATGTTGTGGATAGCCAACAAAGTAAGTGCGGGTCAATTGGTAATTCATGTGCTTCTGCCCTCATTGATTTGTATGTTGGTTCCGGTTTTAATAGCTGGAAGGTTCAAAATTTTTAAAGGTATGATCGATGGTGACTTAGACGACGAAAGTCCAAAATCTAAATATGGAGGAATCATGTTATATTTAGGTCTAGGCGCAATTTTGTTTGTACCTATTTTTAAGACTGTAACACATCTTCCTCCGTATGTTGGTATGATGTTGTCTTTGGCAGTGGTAGCGACTTTTGCTGAAATTTATAGTAATAAAAAGTTTAATATATCTAGTTTAGAAGGGGAAGAAGACGATAATGCAGGTCATCATAGCCCTGTTCATCATTCTTTATCAAAGATAGAATTACCTAGTATATTATTCTTCTTAGGTATCTTATTGGCAGTAGCGGCTATGGAATCATTGGGTATTTTGTTTAATGCAGCAGGTGCTTTAAATGAAGCAATACCAAATACCGATATTGTTGTAATGTTATTTGGGGTAGGTTCTGCGGTTATTGATAATGTTCCTTTAGTTGCAGCGAGTATGGGTATGTTCAGTGAGCCTTTAGATAATCCATTATGGCATTTTATAGCATATTCTGCTGGTACGGGTGGTAGTATGTTGATCATCGGTTCTGCGGCTGGAGTAGTAGCTATGGGTATGGAGAAAATCGATTTTTTCTGGTATTTGAAAAAAATTGCTTGGTTAGCATTGGTAGGGTTTGTTAGTGGTGCTATAGTATTTATATTATTGAGAGATTTCGTTCTGCATGGATAATTTAATTCGCAATTCATCGTTATAAAGGCAAGTTCAATACTTAAAGCACACTATGTTATTATTCCAGGATTTGGCTCAAGAAACGAGCGATGAATTATTGTCTGAAGAGAAAACTCTTTCGGTTATAGATTTAATATTTAATGGTGGCACCGGTAGTGTAATAATTATTACGGTTCTGTTTGTCATGTTGGGTGTAGCTCTATATATCTATTTTGAGCGTCTACTTGCTGTAAATGCTGCATCTAAAATAGATAAGAATTTTATGAACCAAATTCGAGATTACGTTACTTCTGGTAAATTAGATGCAGCCAAGATATTATGTGCTCAAACAGATTCACCTGTTGCGAGATTAACGGAGAAAGGTGTATCTCGAATTGGCAAGCCACTAGATGATATTAACACAGCAATTGAAAATGCCGGCACCCTCGAAGTTTACAAGTTAGAGAAAAATGTTAGTATTTTAGCGACTGTTGCAGGTGCTGCTCCAATGATAGGGTTCCTAGGTACCGTAATTGGTATGATTCTTGCCTTTCATGAAATGGCCAGCAGTGGTGGTCAGGCAGAAATGGGTTCGTTGGCTTCTGGTATTTATACGGCGATGACAACTACGGTTGCAGGTCTTATTGTTGGTATTATAGCTTATGTAGGTTATAACCATTTAGTGAACAGAACTGATAAAGTGGTTCATAAGATGGAAGCTAATGCCGTAGAATTTCTAGATCTATTAAACGAACCTCTTTAATTTTATACTATGAAATTAAAAGGTAGAAATAAAGTTAGTCCAGACTTTAGCATGTCTTCAATGACAGATATTGTATTCTTGTTATTGGTGTTTTTCATGCTAACCGCAAACTCGCCTAACGCTTTAGATTTATTACTGCCTAAATCCAAAGGAAAATCAACTAATACTCAAAACGTTTCGGTAAGTATCGATAAAAATTTACAATATTTTGTGAATGATGAGCGAATTAATGGAGAGTATATTGAAATAGAATTGAAAAAAGCTTTGGCTGGTCAAGATAGCCCGACTATTATCTTGAGGGCAGAAGAAAGTGTAGCGATTAAAGAAGCAGTAAATGTTATGGATATCGCCAATAGAAACAATTACAAGATTATTTTGGCGGTACGCCCAAATTAAATGGCATTTTTAGATACGAGACATAAAAAGAAATCATTGACACTTACCACTTTGCTGTTAAGTGCTTTGTTATTGGTTTTATTTTATATTGGTCTAACATATATGGACCCACCAGAGGAAAACGGAATTTCAGTTAATTTCGGAACAATGGAATTTGGCAGTGGAAAAGTCCAGCCAAAAGAGAAAATACAATCAAAGCCTTTAGATACTCCTCCAGTTGAACCAACACAGCAAGAAGTAGCGGAGGCAGTAGAAGAGCCTGTAGAAGTTGAAGAGGCTTCGGCAGAGCAAGAAGCCCCAGCAGAAAAACTTTTGACTGCAGAGAACGAAGAGGCTATAAAAATCAATCAAGCAAAAGAAGCAAAAAGAAAGGCAGATGAAGTTGCTGCAGATGCCAAGAGAAAAGCGGAAGCTGCAGAGAATAAGAAAAAGGCAGAGGCAGCTAGAATAGCTCAACAAAAGAAAGATGCCGCCGAAAAGGATCGTCAAGAACAAGAGGCTAAGAAAAAGGCTTTAGATGAAATGATGGGGGGGCTAAATAAATCTGACGGAACAGCTTCTGGTAGTGAAGGAGATGACAATAGGAGTGGAGATAAAGGACAGCCAAACGGTGATCCGTATGCTACAAGCTATTATGGTAGCCCAGGTAGTGGAAGTGGAACAGGTGGTTATGGATTAAACGGCCGTTCGTTGGTCAATAAAGGTAAGGTGCAGCAAGAATGTAACGAGTCAGGTAGAGTAGTGGTTAAGATTGTTGTTGACCGTAACGGGAAAGTTACCAGTGCCGAACCTGGAGTGAAGGGAACAACAAATAACAACCTGTGTTTGTTAGAGCCGGCAAGAAAGACGGCGTTCATGCATAAATGGAATTTAGATAGTAACGCTCCAAGTCAACAAGTTGGTTTTGTGGTTGTTAATTTCAAGTTAGGAGAGTGACCTATATAGAGACATTAGATTGGATGTTCGCCCAACTTCCAATGTATCAGAACAAAGGTAAATCAGCCTTTAATTCAAAACTAGATGGTATAACTTCATTTGCAGCCCATTTAGATAATCCGCATAAAAAATTTAAAAGCATACATGTTGCTGGTACAAATGGTAAGGGTTCTAGTAGTCATATGGTTGCTTCTATTCTACAGGAAGCAGGGTATAAGGTGGGTTTGTATACTTCTCCTCATTTAAAAGATTTTAGAGAGCGAATTCGTATAAATGGAAAAAAGATAGGTGAAGAATGGGTTGTAAATTTTATAGAACAAAATCAATCTTACTTTTCTAAGAATAAGCTTTCCTTTTTTGAAATGACGGTAGGTATGGCATTTTCTTATTTTGATAAGGAGGATGTAGATATAGCTGTTATTGAAGTCGGGTTAGGGGGACGGTTAGATTCTACCAATATCATTGTGCCAGAGATAAGTTTAATAACAAATATAGGTTTGGATCATACAGATATGCTGGGCGATACCATCCTTAAAATAGCTTTGGAGAAGGCGGGAATAATTAAGCCGAACGTTCCAGTAGTCGTTAGTGAGTTCGATAAAGAAACAGCACCAATTTTTAATGAAGTAGCTGAAGGATTGAATGCTCAAATATTTTTTGCGGATGATCATATATACCCTGATTATAAGATAGGCTTGCTTGGTGCATATCAGAAGAAGAATGTAAAGGGTGTTTTAGCTGTTTTGGATAGGTTATCTGGGTTTAATATAACAGAACATGATATTGTTCATGGATTAGAGCGGATAATCGAAAATACCAATTTAATGGGGCGCTGGCAAAAGTTAGGTGAAAATCCGACCATAATTTGTGATACTGCGCATAATAAAGAAGGAATTTCCCTTGTCTTAAATCAGTTAAAAGAACAAATATATGACGAACTTCATATTGTTATAGGGTTTGTAAAGGATAAAGATATTACGCAGATTTTACCGTTATTTCCAAAAAATGCTACTTATTACTTTTGTAAAGCAAGAAATTTTAGAGGATTAGATGTAACTGTTCTAGCAGAGATGTTTCACAAGTTAAATTATAAAGGAGAAATTTATGAATCTGTATATGAAGCATTCGAAGCTGCAAAAAAACATGCTGAAAAAAGAGATATTATTTATGTGGGGGGTAGTAATTTTGTCGTAGCAGAAGTTCTTTGATTTTTTATTGATTTTTCTTTTGTGGAATGTAAAAGTATTTTATATTTGCACCCCCATTGGGGCTCTTAGCTCAGTTGGTTCAGAGCACCTGCCTTACAAGCAGGGGGTCACTGGTTCGAATCCAGTAGGGCCCACAGGTAAAAAGGCTTTCATGAAAATGAAAGCCTTTTTTATTCTCGTATAAAGCAAAAAATTCAAGACCAATTTTTTGCTTAAGTACAACAATTGGTCTTGAACTAAGAAAAATATTAATCTTGAGCTTAACTAAGCATATATTAAAGATGGTCAATTGAGATTATTTTGAAAAAAAATAACAAAGCCCTATAGGCTTGCCCTGGAGATTATTTACTAAGGGATATTAGCTCAGTTGGTTTAGAGCGCTGCCTTGACAGGGCAGAGGTCACCGGTTCGAATCCAGTATATCCCACATCATTTTTTTATAATAAATCTAACACTCTTTCCAAAGCCATACCTCTGGAGCCTTTAATAAGTAGGGTTGAGTTTGGTTTAATATTATTTTCTTTCAAGTGTATTTTTAAATCGTCGAAAGATTTTAGTTTATGATAACTAGTTGAGGTTTTATAAAAATTTTCCCCAATAAATAATACTTCTTCAAAATTCAGTTTTTCAGAAAGAGAAACAATATTTTGATGTTCTTCTTTAGCAGAGTCCCCTAACTCGAACATATCACCAAGAATTACTATTTTTTTCTCTTTTTTCAATGAACTGAAATTTTCAAGTGCAACTTTCATACTTGAAGGATTGGCATTATATGCATCTAAAATAATATAGTGCCCATTTGTATGTAATATTTGAGATCTGTTGTTGTTAGGGGTATATTCTTCTAAAGCATTTTTAATATCTTTCAGGTCTACATTAAAGTATTTACCCATAATTATTGCTGCACAACAATTAGGAAAATTGTATGTACCGATTAAGTTAGTTTTAACCATAATATCTTCAACCTTTAAAGTGACAAATGGTTGATCTTCTACTAGTTTAATGTCATAATATTTCGAATTCTTAGAGCTAAATCCATATTTTTTGGTATACATAGAGAGCTTTTTCATCTGAATAGTGTCATCGGCATTCAGGAAGATAGATTTTTTATTAGCGGTTAGGTATTCATATAGTTCACTCTTTCCCTTAATAACACCATCAATTCCGCCAAAACCTTCTAAATGTGCCTTGCCAAAATTAGTGATGTAACCATAATCAGGTTCTGCAATTTTACATAGAAACTCTATTTCTTTTAAATGATTTGCACCCATCTCCACGATAGCAATTTCGGTATCTGGTCGAATGGTTAGTAGAGTTAAGGGTACTCCGATATGATTGTTCAGGTTACCATTTGTTGCGATGGTATGGTATTTTCTGCTTAGTACTTCACTAATTAATTCTTTGGTAGTGGTTTTACCATTACTTCCAGTAAGACTAATCACTTGAGCTTTGCACGCTTTTCTATGAAAATTAGCTAGTTGTTGTAAAGAAGAGAGTACATCGTCGACTAGTATCGTTTTATCATTAATGTAGTATTTGATTTCATCAATAATAACTAAGCTGGCACCACTGTTCAAAGCTTTTTGTGCATATGCATTACCATTAAAGTTATCGCCTTTTAATGCGAAGAAAATATCATTCTTCTTTATTTTTCTAGTATCAATACTTATAGATGGGTTGGCTAAAAAAGTAGTGTGTAAATCTTTAATTTTCATAAAATCGAAGATAAAAAAAAGCCCTTAAAGAAAAGGGCTTTTTTAATTTGTAGAGAGAAAAACTATCTAGCTTTCTTTCCTCTTACTGTTTTGTTTTTTGTTTTTGATTTGGAGCCAACTCTAGACATTGCACATCTAAATCCAATATAATCTGTAGCCATATATTGTGGTAAATATCTTCTTTGAGCGGGATCTAGCCAATAGGCTCTATCTCGCCATGAGCCACCTTTGTAAACTCTTACTTCATCGTTGATAAGTGTAGTTCTGTCGTTAGAGGCGTCATATCCTTTAATAAGGTTTCCTAATGAATCTCTTTCAACAGAATGTTTAGGGGAGTTGTACATTTTTTTCTTTGAACTCTCTTCTTCGTCTTCACTAAATCTATCGTAAAATCTAGAAGAACCTGCGTCACCATCTCTATAGCCTCTGTTATCACTAGAAGAGAAATTTGTTCTTAAATAAGTTTCTTCTTCATCTACAGGAACCATTTTAATTTCACCAGGTAGGTTAACGGCAACTACCTTTCCGTTAGGTAATGTATCGTAAACAATAGAATCTCTGAGAATGTTTACTTTACCATCTTCGCCAATTGCACTCTTCATATAGATGTTACCTCTATAATAGTTGAAATCACTAACTTCATCATCAACTATTGGTCGGTATACATCGGCAACCCATTCTGCTACGTTGCCGGCCATATCATAAAGACCTAAATCATTTGGCTTGTAGGACATAACTTCTGCTGTGATATCGGCACCATCATCTGACCAACCTGCAATTCCGCCATAATCACCTTTTCCTTGTTTGAAGTTCGCTAATTGGTCACCTCTACCAACACGCTGTCCGTTACGAGTGTAATCACCTTCCCAAGGATATTTTTTTCTACCTCTATAGTTGTTATACTCTCTTTGTCCTACTTGAGCTTGAGCAGCATATTCCCATTCCGTTTCGGTAGGAAGTCTATACTCAGGCATTATAATGCCGCTACTTCTCTTTGCAAATGTGGAAACACTATCTTTCTTCTTTTTTCCTTGTAAAGAATCAATTTGTCCGTTATAAACAGATTCAGGTCTGTTTAAGTAAGCCTCAGTACTGAAGGTACCTTGAACTTCTCCTGTTGCTGCTTGATATTTAGCTTCTTCTGATAAGTAGCCTTCTCTTTCTAGCATTACCTCGTTTACACGATCTGTTCTCCATTCGGCAAATTGCGTCGCTTGGATCCAGTTTACACCAACCACAGGGTATTCTGCATATGCTGGGTGTCTCAGGTAATTATTTGTCATAGTTTCGTTAAAGCCTAATCTATTTCTCCATACCAATGTGTCAGGTAGAGCACCTACATATATATTGGTGTATTTAGGGTTTTCTGGTGGGTAAACACTTTTTAGGTAATCAAGATATTCCAAATACATTACATTGGTAACCTCGGTTTCGTCCATATAAAAAGATTGAACGTGTTGTGAGGTTGGAGTGTTGTTCCAATCGTGCATAACATCATCTTGCACTTTACCTTTGGTAAACGTTCCTCCTTCAACAAAGACCAAACCAGGAGCGGTTTCTTGCTCTTTGAAGTCGGTATTATACTGAAAACCACCTTCTTTGGCATTTATTTTCCAACCTGTAGCTCTAGACGTGTTTTTAGAAGAAGAGGAAGATTTTGAACAGCTGCTTACAGATAAACCTCCTACTATAACCGTGCATGAGAGTACAACTTTTACTAAATGTTTTTTCATAATTAGGACTTGAATTCAATTGTCATATTCAATAGTAGTTTGGTAGCTATATAAATATGATACTGTAATTTCTTTTAATTTGTTTGTCGCTTTCGCTCAATAGAACGGTGTTTTTGTGAGATTATTTTACAATTGAAAATAATTTTAAAAATCTCAAAACGAACGGTCAATAAATTTAGGCTCGCTTAAATAGATAAACGCTTAAATCAAATAATTAGTATGGTTTTTAATAATTCTTTTGTAAAGTGTTAATTGTCGTTATAATTCACGTTGAGCTAAGAACAGGTAAGATTCGAGTTGCCTTTAAAAATATAATCTTATGAAAAACTTGATATTCATGCAAGATAACGGGAAAAAGTACGTTTACATGTAAAATATTAGAGTCGAGAATAGTGTTGTTGTTATATTTCGACTTTTAAATTTAAAGAACAAATCTAAAATGAGAAAAATTTCATTAATTTTCTTTGTATTGGTTATTGGTAAGGTATTTGGCCAAGACGATCAACGTGTAATTACCACGGCAGTACCATTTCTAACGATAGCTGCAGATGCAAGGTCTGCAGGAATGGGTGATATAGGTGTAGCAACTTCTACGGATGCTTTTTCTCAACAGTGGAATCCCGCTAAGTTTGCCTTTGCAGAGCAAAAAATAGGTATAGGAGTTAGTTATACACCGTATTTAGAAAGTATAATTACAGATATTTCTTTACTGAACGCTAGTTTTTATAATAAACTCGATGAGCAAAGTGCTTTTGCAGTTAGTTTACGATACTTTACTTTAGGTGAAATAGAGTTAAGGCAATTTGCTAATGATCCGGGAACTATTGCTAAACCAAATGAATTAGCCTTGGACGGTTCGTATTCTTTGAAATTGAGTCCGACTTTCTCAATGGCAGTTGGTGGTAGGTATATAAGATCTAACTTGAAATTACCACAGAACGGATCTGAAGATTCTCAAGCAGCAGGATCTTTTGCTGTTGATGTTGCTGGTTATTATAGGTCTAGGGAAATAGCTTATAATAATTTTGATGGTAGATGGAGAGGTGGTTTCAATCTTTCTAATATTGGAGGTAAAATTCAATATGACGAAGGTGGTCAAGAAAACTTTTTACCAAGCAAGTTAAGTGTTGGTGGTGGTTTTGATTTTATCTTGGATCAAGATAATGTTATAGGTATAACAACAGAATTTACCAAGTTACTCGTACCAACACCACAAGATTATGATGGTGATGGTGATGTAGACGCTGCAGATAATGATATTTACCAAAACGAAAGTGGATTCAGTGGAATATTTAATTCATTTTCTGATGCACCAGATGGTTTTAGTGAAGAATTAAAAGAATTTACTTGGGCGTTAGGAGCTGAATACGTATACCAAGATGCTTTCATGATTAGAACCGGTTATTTTAATGAGAGCGAAGAAAAGGGCTCTAGAAAATTCTTTACTTTGGGTGCTGGGTTTAAATTTAAAGCAGCGCAAGTAGATCTTTCCTATTTATTTTCTACGTCACAAGTAAGAAATCCTTTGGAAAATACATTACGTTTTTCCCTTACTTTTAATTTAGGAGAAGAATTTTATAACGATTAGTTTACCAAATATTGAAATAAATTAAAAACCTGCAAAAAGCAGGTTTTTTTATGAAGTAACTTTTTATAGTGAATTTATATATACGCCAGATATATATTTGTAGATTGATAAATAAAATATAAATATGGTCAATCAAAAAAAGATAAGCTTTGATATCACGGTATACGATTCCTTAAATGAATTGACAAAAGAAGACCGGAACTTAATGTCAGCGGCCGTAAAAGCTAGAAAGCGTGCTTATGCTCCCTATTCTAAGTTTAATGTTGGGGCTTCGGTTTTGTTGGAAAATGGAGAAATTATTGAGGGTAATAATCAAGAGAATGCATCTTATCCTTCAGGTCTTTGTGCAGAAAGGGTAGCCGTTTTTTATGCTGGCGCAAGATATCCAGGTATGCATATAAAGGCAATAGCGATTACGGCAGCATCTTTAAATCATGAGGTTAACGAGCCTGCGGCACCTTGTGGTAATTGTAGGCAAGCGATTTCTGAATATGAATTTAGACAGGGAAAACCAATAAAGATGCTGTTAATGGGAGAGACAGGTAGTATAATTGAATGTAAATCTTTATCAGATTTGTTGCCCTTGGGGTTCAATAGTAGCTTTCTTGATTAATTATTATTGCAAAATGCATTGTAAATAAACACGTTATATGCTTTATTTGTTAGGCGCATAATTTCTGGATCGATTTGTTTCTATAATTTTTATCGATTCATTTATATGTGTATTTTTGTTCTTCTTGGATACCTAGGTCATACTACCTTTGTTATCAATAAAGAAATTTAAACCTTTAGTTAAAATTGATGGAAAAAATCACCAAGGAAACATATTTGAAATGGTATGCAGACATGCTGTTTTGGAGAAAATTTGAGGATAAATTGGCAGCTGTATACATTCAGCAAAAGGTAAGAGGTTTTTTACATTTGTACAATGGGCAAGAAGCTGTTTTAGCAGGTGCTCTACATGCGATGGATTTAACTAAAGACCGTATGATAACCGCATATAGAAATCACGTTCAACCAATTGGTATGGGGGTGGATCCAAAAATGGTTATGGCAGAACTTTATGGTAAAGTAACCGGGACCTCTAAAGGCATGGGCGGTTCAATGCATATTTTCTCTAAAGAGCATCGTTTTCATGGAGGGCATGGTATCGTTGGAGGGCAAATTCCTTTAGGTGCCGGTATGGCTTTCGGTGATAAGTATGCCGGTAGAGATAATGTTACCTTATGTTATATGGGCGACGGTGCTGTAAGGCAGGGTTCTTTACATGAGACTTTTAACCTGGCTATGTTATGGCAGTTGCCTGTAGTTTTTATTTGCGAGAATAACGGCTATGCAATGGGTACTTCTGTAGCTAGAACTTCTTTTTCTACAGAAATTTGGAAATTAGGTTTAGGTTATGAAATGCCTTGTGGACCAGTCGATGGCATGAATCCCGTAACTGTTGCACAAGAAATGAGCAAGGCAATTGAGAGAGCGCGTAATGGTGGAGGTCCAACTTTTCTTGAAATGAAAACCTATAGATATAGAGGTCATTCAATGTCTGATGCTCAGCATTATAGAACAAAGGATGAAGTTGAAGAATACAAGAAGATTGATCCAATTACTCAAGTGTTGGATATAATTAAAGAAAATAAATACGCAACTGACACTGAAATCAAAGATATTGACAAGAATGTCAAAGTTATGGTTAAGGAATGTGAAAAGTTCGCAGAAGAATCAGATTACCCACCAGTAAACCAATTATATGATATGGTTTATGAACAAGAGGATTTTCCATTTGTTGAACATAAATTTTAATTAGATGGCTATAGTAGTAAATATGCCCCGTTTAAGCGATACCATGGAAGAAGGTACCGTAGCTAAATGGTTAAAAAGCGTTGGAGATAAAATAGAAGAGGGAGATATCTTGGCGGAAATCGAAACTGATAAAGCGACGATGGAGTTCGAATCTTTTAATGAAGGTATCTTATTGCATATTGGCATTCAAGAAGGGGATACAGCTCCTGTTGATAGTCTTTTGGCAATTATTGGAGATGATGGCGAAGATATTTCTGCTTTAATTAGTGGAGGCAGTGCTTCGACTTCAGAAAAGGAATCATCAGAAAAAATGGTTGCTGAAGACTCTTCGGAAGATGAGGAAGCACAAGGTTCTGGTGAAATACCAGAGGGAGTTGAAATCGTAAAAATGCCTCGTTTAAGCGATACCATGGAAGAAGGTACCGTGGCTAGTTGGTTGAAAAAAGTCGGAGATGATATTGAAGAAGGCGATATTCTGGCTGAGATAGAAACGGATAAGGCTACGATGGAATTTGAGTCTTTCTATACTGGTAAGTTGTTATATATAGGTATACAAGAAGGTGAGTCTTCGCCTGTAGATACTGTTTTGGCCGTTATTGGTCCTGAAGGTACTGATGTTGATGCCGTATTAAATAATAAATCTGACGGCAGCAAAAAGAGTGCTACGGTTCAAGATAAAAAAGAAGAAAAATCTACGAACGACACTACAGAAGAGGAAGAAATTTCTAATTCTGTTACAGACGGAGAAAGGATTTTTGCATCACCTTTGGCTAAAAAAATTGCTGCTGATAAAGGCATAGATTTGTTAAATATTTCTGGTTCTGGTGATAATGGTAGAATTATAAAAAAGGATATTGAGAATTATACACCTAGTGTTGATGTAGCGCCTGCCACTTCAGCTAGTGCAGAGACAAAGAGCGCGGCTGGATCTCAACCTGTTTCTATGGCATTACCGTCAGGTGAAGAAGGAACCGAAGAAGTTAAGAATTCTAATATGCGTAAGGCTATAGCTAAGGCATTAGGCAATTCTAAATTCAACGCTCCCCATTTCTACCTTACGATTGAGGTAGATATGGATAATGCTAAAGCTTCACGTGCTCAAATAAATAGTTTGCCAGATACTAAAGTATCATTTAATGATATGGTGTTAAAGGCATGTGCTATGGCGCTTAGAAAACACCCACAGGTAAATACATCTTGGAGTGCAGATACTACAAAATTTCATAAGCATATTCATATGGGTGTTGCTGTAGCTGTAGATGAAGGTTTAGTGGTGCCAGTTGTGAAGCATGCAGATTTGTTAGGCTTGACTCAAATTGGTAGTGCTGTAAAAGATTTGGCGGGGAAAGCTAGAAATAAGAAAATTGCTCCGTCAGAAATGGAAGGCAGTACATTTACCGTTTCTAATTTAGGTATGTTCGGTATACTTGAGTTTACAAGTATTATCAATCAACCAAATTCAGCTATATTATCAGTTGGTGCAATTGTAGAAAAACCAGTTGTTAAAAATGGAGAAATAGTAGTAGGTAATACTATGAAGTTGACTCTTGCTTGTGATCATCGAACTGTTGATGGTGCTGTAGGAGCTCAGTTCCTTCAGACATTAAGATATTTTGTTGAAAACCCTGTTACTATGTTGGCATAGAAATCGATTTTAAAATAGAATTGTTAAAGCATCCTTTCATCGGGATGCTTTTTTTTATCTTTAGATTCTAAACTAAATAGTATTATGAAATATATTTTTGCAGTTCTCTTCAGCTCTTTACTTTTAAGTTGTGGTAGTGCAAAGATTGATCAGTCGGCCGTTTTGAACCCTACTGATTCTATAGGAGCAAATGGTTCTATATTGCTAGAGGTGAAAAAGTTTGAAGGCGAAAATGAATTAAGGGCATTAAATTCAAAAATTGTGGGCAATACCACATCCCAGGATATTAAGACAAGCATGGTGTTTCTAACTTCTGATGAATTACAAGGAAGAGATACTGGTAGTGAAGGTATTTCTAAAGCTGCTAACTTTATTCAAAATGTCTTCGAAAATAATAATGTTCAACCATATTTCGCATCATACAGAGATACCTTGGAGAATTATAGTGGTGGTGTCGCATACAATGTAATTGGTGTGTTGCCGGGAACTGATTCGGAATTAAAAAATGAATTCATAATTGTTGGTGCTCATTATGATCATATAGGGCTGATTAGTGGAAATACAAATGATAATATTGCCAACGGGGCAAATGACAATGCATCAGGTACAACGGCAGTTTTAGAATTTGCAAAGTATTTTGGTAAAGAGAAAATGAATAAACGAAGTATTATTTTTGCATTGTTCACTGCAGAGGAAAAAGGTTTGTTAGGGTCTAAGCACTTGGCTAAAAAGTTAAAAGATGAGAATATCAATTTGTATGCGATGTTAAATTTTGAAATGATTGGTGTGCCAATGGTCGATAAAGATTATAGTCTTTATTTGACCGGATATGAATTGTCAAATTTAGCTATGATTAGCAATAGATACGCAAACAAAAATCTAGTTGGGTTTTTGCAGAAAGCAAAAGAATTTAATTTATTTAGGCGGTCAGATAATGCTCCTTTTCATGACGAGTTCAATGTTCCTTCACAGACCTATAGTTCTTTTGATTTTACCAACTTTGGTGAGTATCATAAAGTAGGAGATGAAACTTTATTGATAGATTTTAATTTTATGGCAACAATTGTAAATGAGTCTATACCTATGTTGGAAGGTATTATTAATGCACCGGTTAAAGAAGTAAAATATAATTAATGGAATACATTATTGTAACAGGTACCAGTAGAGGTATTGGTTTTGAATTAAGTCGATTGTTAGCAGATGCCGGATATAAAGTATTGGCACTTTCAAGAAACGAAAAGCCAATTTTAAGTCTAGCTCACATAAATATTGAAGCTTTTTCTTTTGATGTTTCTTCATTAAAAGATAGGGAAAAGTTATCTCAATATTTAAAAGAAAATAATTGCAAGGTTGTAGCTTTGGTGAATAATGCCGGTAAATTGGTAAACAAACCTTTTCTGGAAATTACTGAAGAAGAATTTAAATCGGTTTATGATGTAAACGTTTTTGGAGTAGTATCAATGACTAAACTTGTTGTTCCATTTATGAATAAAAATGGTCATGTACTTACAATAAGTTCGATGGGCGGTATTCAAGGTAGTGCTAAATTTCCTGGACTTTCGGCATATAGTTCCAGTAAAGGTGCAGTGTTGACTTTGACAGAATTATTAGCCGAAGAATTTAAAGAAACAGGTCCGTCTTTCAACGCTTTGGCATTGGGTGCGGTACAGACCGAAATGTTCGAAGAAGCTTTCCCTGGCTATAAAGCTCCTGTAAGTGCAAGAGAAATGGCAGAATATATAATGGATTTTGCTTTAAAGGGACAAAAAATGTATAATGGTAAAATTTTGCAAGTAAGCATTAGTACTCCGTAAGAATGCAACAAACATTAACTAAATACCTTCCAGAATTAGCGGTTAATCCATGTTTTGAACTAATTAAGAATAGCCAGGTGCATTTAAAGATAGTAAATGAACGAGTAACTAGACACGGTGATTATAGAAGAAGAAAAGATGGGAAACATCAGATTACGGTTAATGCCTCGTTGAATAAGTATAGGTTCCTGATTACATTAATTCACGAAATAGCACATTTAATTGCATTTGAGAAATATGGAAGAAATATAAAACCGCATGGTTTGGAGTGGAAAAAATGCTTTCAATATTTGATGCTTCCATTTATACGCCCAGAGATATTTCCGTCACAATTATTGCCGTTATTGGCTAAACATTTTAAGAATCCAAAAGCAAGTAGTAGTACCGATACTCAATTATCTATAGCTTTAAAGCTGTTCGACGAACAGCGATCAGAAAAATCTTATGTATACGAATTGCCAATAGGTTGTGTATTTCGTATTTATAACGGAAGACTATTTAAAAAAGGAATTAAACGAACCAAGCGTTATGAGTGTTTGGAAATATCTACAGGAAGGATGTTTCTTTTTCAACCAAATGCCGAAGTAGAATTAATAAAAAGTTGATATGAATAAAAAGTATTATGCCGTTTTAATGGCAGGAGGAGTAGGTTCTAGATTCTGGCCGATTAGTACGAGTGAAAACCCTAAGCAATTTCATGATATGTTAGGTACGGGTGATACACTTATACAGAAAACGTTTCAGCGATTGAACAAATTCGTGCCGACTGAAAATATTTTGATTCTAACCAATGAACGTTATAATGATTTAGTGTTAGAACAGTTGCCAATGGTAAAACAAGAACAAGTAGTTCTTGAACCGGCAATGAGAAATACTGCGCCATGTATTTTATATGCTGCATTGAAAATTCAGAAAATGAATGAAGACGCGGTAATGATAGTGGCACCAAGTGATCACTGGATAGAGGATGAAAAGGCATTTGCAAGAGATGTAACGGCATGTTTTAAAAAGTGCGAAACCGAAGATGTTTTATGTACCTTAGGTATAAAACCTTCTTTCCCGAATACAGGATTTGGTTATATAGAGTATAATAAAAATGATGCTGCGCCAATAAAAAAAGTAAATCAGTTTAGGGAGAAGCCAAACTATGAAGTAGCTAAGGATTTTCTAGTCCAAGGTAATTTTTTATGGAATGCAGGTATATTTATGTGGAGTGCCAAAACAATAGTAAATGCATTTCAAAATTTCCAGCCAAAACAATACGCTTTATTTAGAGATGGTTTGGTGTGTTATAATACTGATGATGAGAAAAAGTTTATATCTGAAAACTATCCAAAGGCTGAGAATATTTCTATCGATTATGCAATTTTAGAAAATTCTGAAGCAATTTATGTAAAAGAGGCTACATTTGATTGGAATGATTTAGGTACCTGGGGATCTTTGTATGATAAGTTAGATAAAGATGAAAATAATAACGCCATTGTAAATGCTAAAGTTTTGGTTCAAGATGCAAGTGGTAATATGATCCGGTCTAAAGCAGGTAAAGTTGTTGTGGTAGATGGTCTTAATGATTATATCATAGTTGATAAAGAAGAAGTACTTTTGATTTATCCAAAGACAAAAGAACAGGATATTAAACAGGTTTTAAACAAGGTGAAAAATACCTTTGGTAATGAATTCGCTTAAATATGGAGAACAATCTTAATCAAGATAACATTACCCCTACTAGCAATGAAGATGGTGGTGAAAAAATAAAAAAAGATTTTCAGGGTCTTTTAGGTAGTGTTAAAAAGTTTCTTTCAGAACTATTGGATATAAGAACCAATACCGATCAGCAGGCGACCAAAGAAGCTATTATTGCCGATATTCCTTTTAAGGGGCATACTTCTTGGATTTTGATTTGTTCCATTTTTATTGCATCCATTGGTCTCAATGCCAATTCTACAGCTGTAGTAATCGGTGCCATGTTAATATCACCACTTATGGGGCCTATTTTAGGAATAGGGATGTCGGTGGCAATTAATGATATTGACACCTTAAAAAGATCATTAAAGAACTTTGCCGTAATGGTAGTTCTTAGTGTCGTCACTGCATATTTATTCTATCGCTTTTTTCCTTTAAGGGACGAATCTTCAGAGCTTTTAGCTAGAACCGAACCAGATATTAGAGATGTTTTAATAGCATTTTTTGGTGGTTTGGCATTAGTGATAGCTCGTGCTAAAAAAGGTACTATTGCCAGTGTTATTTTTGGTGTTGCAATTGCAACAGCATTAATGCCGCCTTTGTGTACGGTAGGTTTTGGTTTGGCGATTGGTAATTGGAATTACGCATCTGGTGCTATGTACCTCTTCATAATCAATACTATATTCATTGCCTTGGCAACTTTCTTGATTATTAAACTTTTGCGTTTTCCAATGGTTCGCTATGTGAATTCGCAAAGGAGAAAATTAATAGGAAGGTTGGCATCCTTGTTGGCAATTTTAGTAATGATACCTGCAGGAATCACTTTCTACAACGTATTTAAAAAGTCATTATTTAATAGAGATGCAGAAGCTTTTATCGCGGAAAAAATAGAACCATATCAATTTACTGGCGAAGGAAAGTTTCTGAATGATTTTAGTGAGGTGGCTTACGATGATAATGGTAATTCTAAAATTGAATTGTTTTTTATGGGTAATGAAAGTGTGCCAGAAAATGTAATTGCGACATGGCGCACCCAAATGGCAGAATATAAGCAGTTAAAGGGTACTGAGCTTGCAGTTGTTCAAGGGTCTAGAAGTGGCGAGGCAACCGAACTTAAATATGTAAATGAGTTGTATGAATCTCAGAAAAGTATTTTAACCAGTAAAGATGAGAAAATACAGGTTCTAGAAACTGAATTGATGCGTTTAAATCAAATTTCTTCAAATCAAATTCCTTTTAAAGAGATTAGTCTTGAAGCAAAAACGAATTACGAAAATTTAGATCGAATAGGGTATGCTTATTTAATTTCTACAGATTTCAAAAAGATTGATAGCATACCGTTATTTGAAGTTACATGGAAAAAGGAAGCTAAAAGAGCCGAAACAGTTAAGGATATGAGTAAACTGGAAGAATGGTTACGTCTTAGGTTGAATAATAAGAATATTCAGATAAAGGAAATACTTAATGATTAGTTTTGTTCTTGAATATACATTTGGCGTACTTTCTTGAAAAGTTCAGATGAATACACAAAATTCGTTACCGCTTCATTATCGGTTTTAAAAATCTCATTTTTAGTCCCTTCCCATTCTAGAAGTCCGTCTTTGAGGAAAATTATTTTTTCTCCAATTTGCATCACCGAATTCATATCATGGGTATTGATGACAGTGGTAATATTATATTCTTCGGTAATTTCTTTGATGAGGTTGTCAATAAGAATAGCTGTTTTGGGATCAAGACCAGAATTTGGTTCATCACAAAAAAGATATTTCGGGTTCATTACAATTGCGCGTGCAATAGCTACGCGCTTTTGCATACCACCAGATATTTCCGAAGGGAATTTATGATGTGCATCAATTAGGTTAACTCTTTTCAAAACTGCATCTACACGATCTTTCATTTCAGCTTTAGACTGCTTGGTGAACATTTCTAAGGGAAACTTAACGTTACCTTCAACCGTCATGCTATCAAATAGGGCGCTGCCTTGAAAAACCATTCCCATTTCTTGTCGTAAATCGCGCTTCTCGTCGTCGGTATGCTCAGAATATAGTTTACCGTCATAAATAATACCACCTTTTTCAGGTTCAAATAGACCCAAAAGACATTTAAGAAAAACTGTTTTTCCCGAACCACTTTGTCCAATAATTAAATTGGTTTTTCCTTTTTCAAAAGTGGTAGAAATACCTTTAAGAATATGAGTCTCGCCAAAAGATTTGTATATGTTTCGTACGTCTATCATTATCCTAATAAAAGTTGGGTTAATATGTAGTTTAGTATGATGATTGCAACACTCGTCCAAACAAACGAAGTTGTACTTGCCTTACCTACCTCTAACGCTCCACCTTTCATATAAAAGCCATGAAAAGAAGGAATCGTTGCAATAATAAAAGCAAAAATCAATGTTTTTACAAAAGCGTATGCAATATGAAAAGGGACAAAATCTGATTGTAATCCTGTGACAAAATCTTCACTAGTTAAAAATCCACCAAATACACCGGCCATCCATCCACCGAATATTCCGACATACATAGAAATTGCTATAGCAAAAGGGTAAAATAACATTGCAATTATTTTTGGAAAAACTAAATAGTTTAAAGAGTTGACGCCCATTACTTCTAAGGCATCTATTTGCTCGGTAACACGCATGGTGCCAATACTAGATGTAATATAAGACCCAACTTTACCTGCCATAATAATAGAAACAAAAGTGGGAGCAAACTCTAGAATGACCGATTGCCTTGTTGCGAAACCAATTAAATTTTTTGGTATTAAAGGGTTGGTAAGGTTAAGTGCGGTTTGTATGGCTACAACGGCACCAATAAAAAAGGAGATAAATATAATAATACCCAATGAGCTAAAAATTAGCTCGTCTATTTCCTTGAATATAAGTGACTTCATGATCCTCCATTTAGTAGGTTTTTTAAAAACCTCACGGATCATAATTGCATAGCTTCCTACAGATGCTAAATAGTTCATTTATTAAAAATAAAAATGTTACCGTAAAAATAACAATAAAGGACATGATTTAACCTGGGTTTAATCTTTAAAGGTGTAATTTATTTACATTTGTGTTTCAATCTTATTACGTATGAAAATGAAAAAATATTTTATTACTTCGTTGTTTGTCGGAACATTGTTGGTAGCTAACGGTCTAACCGCGCAAAAGAAAAATAAGGACAATACAAGTGATGATTTGTTGAGGGTGAAACCTAAATTGGTAGTGGGTATTGTTGTAGATCAAATGCGTTATGATTACCTAACGCGCTTTTATGATCAATTTGGTGAAGACGGATTTAAAAGGTTGGTTGAACAAGGTTTTAATTGTAAGAACAATCATTTCAACTATGCGCCTACGAGTACAGGTCCTGGGCATACTTCGATTTATACAGGTACATCGCCATCGGTACATGGTATAATTGGGAATATCTGGTACGATAAAGAAATAGATGCAAGTGTGTACTGTGCCAGTGATGAAACATATACTTCTGTAGGTACAACTGCAGCTGCAGGTAAGATGTCTCCGCATAGAATGAGTGTTACTACGATTACGGATGAATTACGATTACATACACAAATGCAAGGAAAAACCATAGCGGTTGCATTAAAAGATAGAGGTGCGGTATTGCCAGGCGGACACACTGCTAACGCAGCTTATTGGTTTCATGGTGCCGATGAAGGCAAGTGGATAACTAGTTCATATTATATGGCGCAATTGCCTAAATGGGTGAGCGATTTTAATTCATCAGGTATGGCGCAATCATATAAGAAAGTTTGGAATACGCTAAGGGATATTAAGGAGTATAAAGAGAGCGGAACTGACAATAATTTATTTGAAGGTAGATTTGAAGGAGAAACAACAACTTCTTTTCCGCACAACCCTGCAGAGCTCTTAGATAAAACCAAAAATTTTGATATAATTAAAGCAACTCCATTCGGTAATTCTTTAACAGCAGATTTTGCTATTGAAGCATTACGGCAAGAAAGCTTGGGCAAAGATGATATTACCGATTTCCTTGCAGTTAGTTTTTCAAGTACAGATTACGTAGGGCATATGTTCGGTGTAAATTCAAAAGAAATTCAAGATACTTATTTAAGGTTAGATGAAGATATCGCAAGATTGTTCAAAGCATTGGATAAGAATGTGGGAGAAGGAGAGTATACATTGTTCTTAACTGCAGATCACGGTGCTGTCGAAGTTCCTGCGTATTTAAAAAGCGAAAAAATACCGTCTGGTTATGTAGACACGGAAGCAAACAAAAAAAGATTGGCAGAATTTTTACAGTATAAATATGGCACAGAAGATATCATTAAAAACTATTCTAATGATCAAATATTCTTAGACCATAAAATTGTAAACAACCTCGACCTTAGTGTGGCAGAAGTACAAGATGAAATAGCTCAAGAAGTTTTAGGTTATGATGCTATAGATAGAGTATATACAGCAAATCAAATATGGAAAAATAACTATACATCAGGAATTCCTTATATATTACAGAATGGTTATAATCAAAAGAAATCTGGTGATGTGTTGGTGGTTTTGAGACCAGGATATATTTCATATAGTAATACAGGGTCTACACATGGGTCGCCTCAAATTTATGACACGCATGCACCATTATTATTTTATGGAAAGGGGATTAAACCTGGTTCTACGGTAAACAGAACAGAGATTCCTGATATTGCTCCGACTATGTCAGCTTTGTTGGGTATTTCTTTTCCAAATGGTACAACCGGTAAACCTATTACAGAAGTGTTAGAGTAATATGGATGAAAGGCGTATAGGTATTTTTGATTCAGGAATCGGAGGAACATCTATTTGGGGAGAAATTCAAGAGCTTTTGCCAAGTGAGAGTTGTGTTTATTTGGCTGATAGTAAGAATGCACCCTATGGTGAGAAATCTGAAGAACGTATTATAGAGCTTAGCATCAAAAATACCGAATACCTCTTGAACAAAGGTTGTAAGTTAATTGTTGTTGCCTGTAACACAGCTACGACCAATGCAATAGATTATCTTAGGGAAAACTATAATGTTCCTTTTATAGGTATTGAACCGGCAATAAAACCTGCAGCCATAAATACAAGGTCAAAGATTGTAGGCGTGCTGGCAACAAAAGGTACTTTATCCAGTAGTTTGTTTCATAGCACTTCTAAAAATCACACAGCTGGAATTACAGTATTAGAACAGCGAGGTACAGGTCTGGTAGAAATGATTGAAAACGGTAATGTAGAAAGTAAGGTACTATATCGTCTTTTAGAGGGTTATATTACGCCTATGCTTGATAAGGGAATGGATTACCTTGTTTTAGGATGTACTCATTACCCATACTTAATTCCGGTGTTGAAAAAAATGTTGCCAGAACATGTTACAATAATAGATTCTGGACAAGCGGTAGCGCGACAAACCAAAACAGTTTTAGAAGCCAGTGACTTATTAACGAATTCTACAAACTCAGGTGCACATCATTTTTACACAAATGGCGATGTAAATGTTCTTGCATCTATTCTACATAAGGCTAAAGCTGATCACATAGTTTCTTTTAAAGATTTTTAAAGGCATTCTCTTTTTTAATGTATGTTAAATAAGTGAATGAAAGTTTGTGTTTCTCGTCAGTTGGATGAAATTCTTGCTTGGTCAACACCCAATAATCTTCATCAATTTCAGGAAAAAAAGTGTCGGCATCTTCAAAAATACCATGTACTCTGGTAAGTTCGATTTTGTCAGATTTTTTTTCGGCTTGCTCATAGATTTCCCCTCCGCCAATAATAAATGCAATTTCATTGCCTACTAAATCAATAGCTTCATTAAGAGAATGTACAACTATGCATTCATCATAATCTACAGAATAGTTTTGGTCTCTGGTAATGATAATATGAGTTCTGTTTGGTAAAAGCTTATGGAAACTTTCATATGTTTTTCTACCCATGATAATTTTATGTCCAGACGTTAATTTCTTAAATCTTTTAAAATCATCTGGCAAATGCCAAAGCAAATCGTTGTCTTTGCCTAAAGCATTGTTTTCTGCAGCGGCAGCTATCATAATAAGTGTTCTCAAAGTAGTTTTTTTTTCGGTTCTGGTTCAATTGAAGTAGGCTGCTTTATTTTCTGTTCAATTTCTTTGTCCATTTCAGCAATACGTTTCTTTTGCTTCTCTACTAATCTCTCTCTTTGAGAGCGTTCCCAGTCATTACCCATGAATTTATTGGTAATAAAAACGTTGAATATATGTAGAACAAATAGAAATCCCCAAAAAGTAATTGCCCAGATGAACCAATTATATTCTTGTCCGTATTTTAAAATTTTATTGATGAGTACTAAGAAAGTACTGCCAACTAAAAAGACTACAAAATGCGTGTAAAGACGTTTTTTTTGTTTAACTCTTTTTTGAGCGTTCTCTAACAGCTCATGCTGCTCTACATTTAATTTGGATGTATTTTTATTTCTAGAAAACATACTCTTCCTATCTTTGGTATAAAGATACAGCAATTGTAGTATACCCTATGACCAATGGAAAAAATTAGAAAAGAATTCCCAGTTTTACGAAAAGGTATTTATGCTAATACAGCAGTTTATGGTCCGCTATTTGAATCACTGCTAGACTGGCGTCAAGAGCATGATTTAGATTTCTTAATATATGGTAGTGATATGCGAGAGAAGTCCTTAAAAGTTATTTCGGATACGCGGACTACGGTCGGTAAGTTCTTTAATTGTAAGCGAGAGAATGTTGCATTGGTCAACAATTTTTCTACAGGAATCAATGTACTTTTAGAAGGATTAGATGTAAGAAAGAAAGTACTACTTGTTGAAAATGACTACCCTTCTCTAAATTGGAGTTTTGAGAATAGAGATTTTGAAATTGAGTATGTGAAAATAACAGCTAAACTAGAGGAACAGATTCAAAAAGTAGTAAGGAATGGGCAAATAGATGTTTTGGCTTTAAGTCTCGTACAATGGTTAGATGGGTTTGCAGTTAATCTTGACTTTTTGAAAGAGCTGAAAAAACAACATCCTAGTCTAATTATTATCGTAGATGGTACACAGTTCTGTGGTAGTGCCAGCTTTGATTTTGATAACTCCGGAATTGATGTTTTAGGTGCCAGTGCATATAAATGGTTATTAGCAGGATATGGAAATGGGTTTATGTTATTCTCTGATCAAATTAAAGATGAGATTATTTTAAATAATATAGGTTTCAATGCAGCCGATGGTGATTTTGATAAAAAGGATTCGATTCGGTTGGCAAAACGTTTTGAGTCTGGGCATCTATCTTCCTTAAACTTTGGAAGCTTAAAATTCTCTATCGAATATTTTGAAAGAATAGGGATGGATAAAATTACAGAACACAACCGTAAGTTATCGGAGAATGCAAAAAACGAATTTGAGAAACTAGGTCTTTTGTCAAATGAAATAGCAGGAAGAAAGAAGCACAGTACTATTTTTAATATAAAAGTGGATGAAGCAATTTTTCAAAAATTAAAAGACAATGATGTCTTCTGTGCTCAACGAGGTGATGGTGTACGTTTAAGTTTTCATTTCTATAATACTGAAACAGATATAGATGCCATTGTAAAAATCTTAAAAACAAGATAGTAATGATTAATGATAGAGTGATTTTGTAGGGTTATATTTCGTTGTAACCCTGTAAAAGGTGTAAATATTACGGATTTGATAAAAATGTGTTATCTATTGTAAATGAGTAGTTTATTGTGCTAATTTTGTCTAAATTATTAAAATTCATTATCATGGCAATTGCAAAAAAATATTTAAAAACAAAGCCAGTATGTAAGGTCACTTTTACAGTACCTGCAGACGATGCAAAAGAGGTAGCTGTTGTAGGCGATTTCAACAATTGGAATGCAAAAAAGAGCGCATTGAAAAAACAAAAGAATGGTTTTTTTAAAGGTACATTTGACCTTCCAAAAGAGAATTCTTATGAATTCAAATACATTGTTGATGGAGAATATGTTAACGATAGTGCTGCTGATCGTTATCAATGGAATGATTATGCTGGATCAGAAAATGCAGTTTTAGAGTTGTAAAAGATGATTTATAGCTATAATAAAAAAGACCTATTATTTAAAATAACAGGCTCTTTTTGTAGCAGTTAATTCTTTTAAAAAACTAAGGTTTTTTGAACACACAATTTTTATAACCGTTTGTGTTTTATCGGTAGTTAGTGGTCATTGCTAAACCAGATTATTTAGCTAACCAACTTATTATATCGTCATCATACTTTTGATAAACTTCTGTGTGTATGGTTTTCCCATTGTTTAAATTTAAACGTTAGATCTAGCTTCAATTCTAACGCTTTTCTCAATTTTAGAGAGCAAGTGGCTTTTTGCAGATTTAGTTTCAGGGTTATAAAATTTACTATGCAAAAATAATCTGAATCAAAATTACCATCTAATTCGGTATTTATTCTTGTAAGAACATTTTATTGAATACCGCTGTTATTCCTTTTGGATTATTATAGGCATTCAAAAATTGTTTGCGGATTTTCTTTTGGTCGAATTCTATAAAAAGTAAATCATATGAGACCATAAGTTGTTAAATTTTCTTCATAAAACCAACTGCCTGTGCGTGTGCTAAGTTGCCAATGTTAAATCTTAGGCATAATATAATTTTTCTATTTTTACGACTATTTATTTCTTTTAATGCTTCAAAATATGTTCCTTGAATAGGCTATACTTTAACTTTGGGTAGTTTTTTCAATAGAATTATGAAACTGGTTTAGTATATTCTCACTAATATCAAAAGGAACATATGTAAAATCGATCAATCAAGAAATTAATACTATTAAAGCTTGAAGTTAATAGGGATAGAGTATGGCATTTTTATAGGTTCGCCATTATGGCGACCAGGTTTAAGTTTTGGGAGTAAAGAAATGATTCTAATAGCTTCGTTTTCTAAAATTGGAGAAGGACCTTTGGTTCTTATATTATCAACATATCCTTCTTTATCAATATAAAACAAAATACTTACTCTGCCACTGATCTTTTTGGCAATGGCCTCTTTTGGGTAATTAAAGTGAGAGCCAATATGTTGTTGTATTAATAAGTTAAACGTTCTTCTATCCGATAAGTTATCAATTCTTTGTTGATTAGGGAATAATGGTGTCTCTTCAATTACCCCACCTTTTAAAGTACAATTGCTATCTAGCGGAATTTTACTTAGTTGTTTATTGGTAGATAGATAATCGTAATTCAAAAAGTATTTTGGTCTGTAAGTAGCGGGCTTTTTATTGTCAACTCTTAAAACATGTAGGTCGTCAATTCTTTTACTAAGTTCTCTGTGGAATTTTTTATTTATTTTTTTATCATTGATTGAAGAATATACCCTTTCCTTATTAATCTGATTCAAATCATTTAATTGAGTTATACGCTTATTATCTGTTTTATTTGATTTTGATATATTGGCTTGCTTTCAACCATTCTATTTATCGTTTTATGAAAGATGCTAGTTTTAAATTGAGAGCGGTTAACTCTAAAACAAAATTCATCAAAGTAAGCTTGA
>Ga0209344_10001257_pt1 | contig 34379 bp, 30 predicted proteins | sample Cruoilmetagenom6_FD_187293 | JGI IMG/M metagenome (GOLD analysis project Ga0209344, IMG submission 187293) | Oil polluted marine microbial communities from Coal Oil Point, Santa Barbara, California, USA - Santa Barbara Oil Seep Sample 6 (SPAdes)... | ecosystem: Environmental > Aquatic > Marine...
CACAGTCCGCAACTCCAAGTCACGCTGAGCTAGCTCTCAACAAAGCAATCCGCGCAATCAGCATTGCTCCATATGACGCAGATCAACGCGAACGCGCAGCACGCGTCGCTCTCATCATCGGAGATTTGGAACAAGCAAAGCATCAGATCGAAGCACTCGTATTACTCGAACCCGATCGATCAGTGCATCAACGAAGACTCGAGGCTCTCAACAAACGTCTCAATAGCTCAACTGAGCCTTAAGGGCACCCATTGCTATACGCGTTAAGAAACTCTGTGACATCTGCAAAATCATGGATGCCGTTATTGTCGAAATCTGCTTTCAGGTCCATCGTTAAAAACGCACTGATAAAAGCCGACAGATCAAAATAGTTCAACGAACCATCTCCTGTAATGTCCGCATTGCAAACTATACATCCCAAGTCATACACAGAGACGGAACCAATATTCTCATCCGCTCGAGGCGATGCAATCATCGCAGTATCACCATCGAGCCCCATCCTTGCTCCAAAGAGAGAATCTGATTGAGCACTCGGATTCTCGATCGTTGCAGACTGAATCCACACTCCATCAATCAAACGATAGATGAAAACAATCCCAGCGTTTTTATCCGTAAATGGAGCTCCAATAAGCATCAGCTCATCTTGATTAACAATTACTCCGCTCCCGAATCCGCTGACATCTCCTGCAAACTCAGGAATCAATGTCTGGGTTTCGCTCCAAGCACCATCCACATACGCAAACACAACAACTGCTCCGAATAGGTCCGCAACATAATCACTTGGATCACCAACGAAGATCAAATCTTCAGAGATTGCAAGCTCGAACCCAAAGCTGCGATTGAAATCAGAAACAGCAGGTTCCAACTTCGCAGATTGAACCCATTGAGAATCATCATACTCAAACACATAAACCGATCCGTGTCGAGTAAACAACTCGTCTCTGTCCCACGGCGCTCCGACGATCAATCGATCTCCTCTGAGCTTGGGTGATATCCCGAAAACATCACCGTTCTCGCCGTCGGATGCTGTGATCTTCTGGACTTCATTCCATGCTTCGCCGTCAAACTCGAAGATATATATCGCCCCAGGACTGTTGCCAGAGACACTTCCAGGCGCACCGATCACTACGCGTCCATTCTCTTGTTCGAGAACACCGAATCCATCCTCTGGAGCTCCATCCGATGCAAGAATCTTCTGAATGAAAACCCATTCCTCGTCGATGAGTCGATATGCATAGACCGATCCTGAGTTTTCCCCCAGATCATTATCTCTCTGCGACCCAATCAACAACGAGTCATCTTCAACTGAAAGCCATACCCCGAAGATCTGTCCCGACTCGCCATCCGTAGGCGAAATTCGATCTTCAAAGACCCAGTTCTCCCCATCAAATCGAAAAAGATGAACCGAACCAGATTCAACCCCATCGACAACATCCATGTACACACCCACAAACGCGGTATCACCTGAAACTGCAACCGAAGACCCAAAGACAGATTGCTCTCTCGGTTCAAAGTTATAAAGATGCTCAACTAACTCGGGTTGACACATCTGTCCCAAAACAGACGAACAACTGAATCCACACATACAAAGAATGAACACACTCAATCGCTGGAAACACATCATCTGAAATACCTCGGAGTTCTCGCACCAAGTTAGAATCCAAAGAATCTATCACAAACCAGGTACTGATTCATGATTCGAAGTTCTGATTTGCACATTTACCCCAAAATCGAGTACACACTCGAAACAATCACAGGCAAAAAGAATGTCGCTAACAGCATCGCACCGAGATACCAATGGTTGATTCGAATCTTTGATTGCACAAATGCGCCAACTTCCAAATCACATTCCGGACAACGCTCAAGTTCATCAACACTGTACCCGCAACGGATACAAGAACACTTCTTTGCCCCTGGTTTACAACGAACCTTCAAACCTGCGGTCCCAAGTACACAGTACAAATACATCACAATGAACATCGCGCAATATGCAAAGTAAGTCAACGATCCTAAACGAACGACGAGCAATGTAGACCAATAATTACGATCCCATGCCTCGCTTGCCCAGAACAATCGACCGATCTGAAAAACTAAAACGAGTACGAGTAAATTGACTGACGACCGCAATGCCCGTTCACCCAATGATCGACTCACAGTGATCTCATGAGACCCCCTCTTCATATTTTGAACAATGAGAGGGAGTGAGAATACACACATGATATGTATCACCAAAGGAACGACAAATGGAACCGGCACTCGCCAGCCAAGCAAATTACGAGAATCAACAAATGGAATCCACAATGTTCTCCGAACTACCTGACGAATCGGTTCGTTGTCATACATACTGTTAAACACACCGTCCGGCTGCGAATAGACCCATGGCTCATTGAGTTCTCCCCAAATACCAATCGATGGATAATGTATCCTATTACTCGCCTTACCTGTCATACTCGAATAGTGAGTAATCATCCCATTGATCGAAGTCCTCATATGTCTTGTTGCTAAAGCTGAAAACAAAACAAAACCTACGATAATGATCGCTACAAGACCTATCCAGCAAGCAATATCCGATTGACGAACTTTCAAGAGCATACGGTCCCCAATGCTTGCTCTGATCTTGCCTAAAACTCTCTGCAACGCGGATTTCTGTGAATGCATTTTTGACGCAGGGAAAAACGATTGATTACACTCATCGTAATCAGTGGAATTGATACCATATTCACATTGGTCAAGTATAAAATCCCTGAAGCATGATCCTCGAATAAACCTCATGCTTCCGACACAATTTTCAATGCTTGCAGTGAAAAAGCAAACCATAGAGAATCCATTGCAACGAATAAATACTTAAACAAGATATGCTTGCTTATGAATTACACATTATCATGAATATTATAAATTCGCAAACTAAGCAATCTGTCGAACATCACTGAGCAAACTCTCTTCGCTTACTTCAATGCATTCGTCAGGTTCATTCTGCTCCATCCAAACGCTGTATCGTGAGTGAAGATCTTGTGCGATCTCTGCGTTGCTCATCCCAGAATCAGAATAATCGATCGGATTCATCACACGCACTCGAGTATTACTCCGAGTCCAAAGCGAATCCCAAGCATTGGGCGCTGCAGTCGGAGTTCCTTCGATCAAAACCGGAAGAACCCTCGCGCCTGATCGTTTCACAAGCACCCCAACTCCAGGTGCAAACTTGAGCAGTTGCTTCGCAGGACGCTCGATTTTCCCTTCAGGGAAAATCCCGATCACTCCACCCATATCCAAATGAGCGCGAGCTTTGCGAAGACCTGTCCGTCCATGGCGATTTCTCGCAACGAAGATCACTCCGAGACAGTTCCACATCCAGTTGAGACCTTTGAGTCGCATGTCGTCAGCCATCAACCAACAGATTTTCGTAGGGACAGACAAACTCACAAGAATCGGATCGACCCCGGCCGTGTGATTGCAAACTACAATCATCGGCCCCCCAAGATCATCAAACGCACCATCCTCGACTTCGACCTGTAAATCATGCATTCCGCGAGCATATCCATACCCGAACAAATACAATAATCCTTCAAATGGACCGAACGCTGGAATCCACTTTCGCCCATAGGCCATTCCAGCAAAAAAACAGACTAAAAAAGCCGTGATAATGCCCAAAATGACCCAAAAAGCGATTCCCATGCGTATTAATGTTAGCAATTACAAAGCTAGTGTTCCACATGCCTTATTAAAATATGGCATTTTCTCAACAATCTGATCACTCCAACCACTTACTTGAATGACTCACACCCATACACTTCCCGTATGGATGATCTCTGGAAGGCCAATAGACAAACCGCGGTTGACGCCATCGCCCCACTTGCGTCGAGAATCCGACCGACAACCCTCGATCAAATTGTCGGCCAAACACACCTTCTCGCCCCAGACAAACTCTTGCGACGAATGATCGACGCAGACGCACTGACCTCAGTCATCCTCCACGGCCCTCCAGGAACCGGAAAAACCACACTCGCTGAAGTCATCGCTAAAGCGACCAAACGAAGATTTATACGTGAAAACGCCGCATCTGTAGGCGTGAAACGAATCCGTGAGATCATCGACGATGCATATAGAGTCCTCGGAGATTCTGGAAAACGCACCATCCTCTTCCTCGACGAAATCCATCGGTTCTCCAAATCTCAACAGGATGTTCTCCTCGCAGATGTCGAACGCGGATTGATCACACTTATTGGCGCAACAACTGAGAACCCACTCTTCGCCGTCAACGCAGCACTCATTTCTCGCTCCACACTCTTTCGCCTTGAATCGCTTTCAGAACAAGAAACCGAAGAGCTCATCGAACGCGCACTTAAAAACCCGCTCGCTTTTCCCAATCTCAATATCACAATCGACGAAGATGCAAAACGCGTCTGGGCAATCAAATCCGAAGGCGACGCAAGACGCGCACTCACCGCGCTCGAAGTCGCGATCGGATCATCAAAGGAGCAATCACATGGGATGGGATATCTGCGCCGAACTTCTGTATTGGATAAGCGATCTGATCGTGGATCTCATCATGTGGATGTGGCCGTGGAGTCATCGCGACGACAAACAAACCAAGATGAGCAAACGACAAGATCGCAAACGAATCCGACAACGAAATCGTCAACAAAAATAGAACCAAAAGATCTCAGCAAACCTTCGATTCACATCGATAAGAAACTTGCAGAAGACTCCATCCAACAAAAAGTCGCAAACTACGGCGACGACGGACACTACGACACAATCTCCGCGATGATCAAATCCATCAGAGGATCAGACCCCGACGCGGCCGTCTATTGGATCGCCAAAATGCTCGACGCAGGAGAAGATCCTCGCTTCATCTGTCGTCGACTCGCAATCCTTGCATCAGAAGATATCGGAAACGCTGATCCGCGAGCGATCATGATCGCACAAGCCGCGTGGAACTTGGTTGAACGGATCGGGATGCCCGAAGCACGGATCACGATCTCTCAATGCGCTACCTATCTCGCGTGTTGCCCCAAATCAAACGCGGCCTATGTCGCGATCGATGCAGCGCTCGACGATGTCCGCAAAAACAGAGTGCTCCCAGTCCCGATCTATCTCCGAGACTCCAACACTTCGCCTCAAGCGAGCGACGATGGGTCAGGACAACGAATCCGTGATATCGAAACTGAAAAATACGAATACTCTCACGCCACTGAGAATCAACTCACCGGCCAAGATTACCTAGGTGTCGACAAACAGTACTACGAACCCAAAGACGTCGGTAGCGAAAAAATTCTCAAAGCATACCTCGAAGAAGCAAGAGCGAAAAAAGATGCTCGTCGCAAGTCCTGAGCTTGTGTCTTATGGACAACCTGCAATGTAAGAAGTAATGAAATCGCTGACATCAAAGAAGTTGTATCGCCCGTCATTTGTAAAGTCCGCCGCTCGATCTCCATCCATTAGCGCTTCCATGAACTCGCTGACATCAAGATAGTTGAGTGAACCATCTCCATTGAGATCCGCTTCACAAATCTGTGGAACAGTAAACACATACGCAGATCCCGAGTTGATGCCATAACTGTCGTCATAAATCGCACTAACTACAACTCGACCTTGAAAGATATCCAATGATCTGCCGAACTGATCTTCCGGCGCGCCATCACTCGGTAACAATTTGGCGATCTGTTTCCCTGTCGATGCGAGAAAGAGGTATGCAGATCCAGAGCGGACACCGAAATCGCTGTTATCATCAGCGCCGACAGCGATGATCCCATCGGAGATCGCGACAGCCGATCCGAAAACATCGTATTCATCAGCGTCGCTGGCGTAGATTTTGTCGAGCTGCTCGCCGCTATACGCATCAAAGATATAAACCGCGCCCGAGTGATATGCGCTGTCATCGTCACCGAATGCACCGACTACGAGAAGCCCGTCCTCAAGCGCAACCGAGCAACCAAAGAAATCTCGACTCTCGCCGTCTTCTGGAGAAATCTTTTGAATAAGCAATCCGCTCATCGCGTCATAGACATGAACCGATCCGGACCATTCGCCGTGCACACTATCCCGAGTTGCACCAATCGCGATGAGTCCGTCAGAGACAGCGACTGTTTCACCGAATTGACAGCTTTCCGTTTCATCAACCGGAAACACTTTTTGGATAGACAAACCCGAATCAACATCGAAGACAAATCCTGACCCTGAGTCATTTCCCTGATCATTGTCCCAAAGTGCGCCGACACCGATCACACCATCAGACATTGAGATATCCGACCCAACACCGTAAGCACCATTTTGACCTTGTCTCTCCTCATCAGTGAGTACCCAGATCTCCTCGCCGCTCAGTCTATCAAACAAGAAAACCGCTCCGCGACGATACCCATTGACACCACCAATATCGAGATTCGTAAACGCTGCGCCAACCGCAACAACATCTCCATCGATATCGATCGAGTTGCCGAATTCCATTTCAAAATGACCAAGGCTCGGAAGAAGTTTAAAAGTCATCTCACCAGTATTTAAATCAAACAGATATGCTGATCCCGAAGCATCTCCTAGATCGTCGTCGAGAATCGCCCCGACCACGACCGTATCGCCTGAGATCGCAACGGACGCTCCGAAGATATCACGCTGAACCTGCTCAGGAACATTGAGTCTCATATCCTCATTGATGACTTGTCCAATCACAGAGTTTGAGCAGAACAATGCTGACACGACGATCGGACAAGACAAGTGATTCATATAGAACATGTGCGTCTCCTTGAATGATTCAATAAACATAATGTGTACCGTCTATGATCGGAATATTACACACAACTAATACATCAAATTCTATTTTCTACATGATATAACTCATTAACCTACTGCCGAATGTTCGAGCCTTCTACAAATAGACCTGCTCCTCCCCGATTTGGAAACCAGATACAAACACTCTTCGAATATTTTGCAATAACGAACCCCCCTATCATCCCTCGTGCCCAACTACTCTTCCAAACTCGATCTGCGAAAGAAAATGAAACAGCGCCTTTCGCTTGTCTCTATAGACAACCGCATCATCGCAGCGAATCAAATCCAAGAACATCTAATCGCTTCTGAGATCTACCAATCCGCATCGACGATCCTCGCATATGCCTCACTCCCTTCTGAACTGGATCTTGATCCGTTCATCACACAAGCTCTCTCAGATAACAAATGCATCTGTGTCCCCCAGATTGATTGGGACTCCAAATCAATGCAACCCGCTCGGATCTCAAATCTGGATACGGATCTAGACATCGGCCGATACGATGTCCGGGCGCCCTCCCAAGCGTGCCCATTGGTGGATAGAAAAAACATTGACCTTATCCTCGTCCCAGGGCTCGCCTTTGATCAAAACGGGCATCGCCTCGGCCGCGGAGCAGGGTTCTACGATCGATTCATCGATTCCCTCCCGAATACAAACCGCCCCCCACTCGTCGGCGTATGCTTCGGGTGTCAGATTGTGCCCAAGGTACCAACCGAATCGCATGATCACCCAATGGATTTCGTTTTGAGCGAGCATGGATTCCTCGATCTCAAAGCACAATGCAGTTCCAAAGACAGAGGAAACACGGATGAGCCTGCCTAGCCAATCTTCAAGAAACGCAACAAGATCATCACAGGTTCACTACCGCAGATCGAGCGGCGGCCCGATGAAAAAAATCATCACCGCGATCATTGTCATCGCCGTGGTATTCCTCATCTGGTACACACTCATTCGCCCGCAAGCGAACAAACTCACTACAGATCCACAAACAAACGAGCAACAGAACTCAGCGATCGACAACTCTTCGAACCCGAACCCGGATTCGAATCAACCAGTTGTCATCAGCAATGCTCCTGAATCAAACACTCGACCACTACCTGGAGCTGGAAACCGCCCTGATCCATCACAAGAGATTGATCGAGTCCTAGATAACAGGAACTCAAACCAAATCGACTCAACCGTCGCCAACAACCCAAGTTCGAATAATCCAAAGAGTTCTGACGACATCCTTTCCGCGGCCGCAGATCAAGCGAATCGCCAAGCGAGAGATAATCCTCAATCGACTCCCCAAACCGGACAACCAACACCATCAGGTTCTCCAGCAGGAATCCGTCTGCAGCTCGATTCCGCTCGCAGACTCATCGCTGAGAACAACCGTGTACAAGCTCGTAAACTGCTCTCGCAAACCCTGCTCAACGCAGACCTTTCGTCATCCGAAGCTCAGTACCTTCGCGATGAGCTCACGATGATCAACAACCAACTACTCTTTAGTCCAGTTGTTGACCCTAAAGACAGGATGTGTGAATCCTACAAAATCCAATCAGGAGACTCACTCTCCCGAATTGCTTCACGCCGAGAACTTGCAACTCACTGGAAACTCATCGCTCGCATCAATCAGATCGCGGATCCTGCGAAGATCAGACTCGGACAAAACCTCAAACTCGTCCGAGGCCCATTCCATGCAGTAGTTCACAAAGGAGAGCATCGTCTCGATCTCTTCCATGGATCACCTAACGATCCACAATCTTGGCTCTACATCCGATCATTCGATGTCGGACTCGGTTCAAACGACGGCACCCCAGTCGGAGATTTCGTAGTCTCAGCAAACAAACTCGAAAACCCAGGATGGGTAAACCCACGCGATGCAAGAGAACAGTATCTCGCAGATGATCCTGCAAACCCAATCGGAGAATACTGGATCGGACTCACTGGAGTAGGACAATACGCATCCCTCACGTCTCTAGGAATCCACGGCACAATCGACCAAGACTCAATCGGAGGCAACCAATCAATGGGCTGCGTCCGGCTCGCAAAAGGAGACATCGATACTGTCTTCGAGTTCCTTGCAGAGCACATCTCACGCGTACTAATCAAACCTTAACGCGCTCGCTATCCATCAATCATTCACCAAGCGTACTCATCGAAACCGGAGGCGTTGGTTCATCCGTGCGCGATGCTTGAATCAATCTCTGAGCAAATATCCGACGATTCAATACCAACGGAATCGCGAAATAAGTTGGAGTAAAATCCTCTGGGAACGCTTGCCCGTGAGGCCAACGCTTCGCTTGCACAAGACTGGGTAATGCTTCTCCAACTTCGCGTTCTGGTTCGAGCGAGATAATGTATCCACCAAAGTCGACACATACTCCAACTTTTCTTAGATCAAAACTCTCAACATTTGCTGCTCCAGAGCCCAAGAACCCATATCGAAAAACATCGATTTGTCCAGGGACCAATCGAATATACACCGGCCAAATAACCTCCGCGATAACCACACCACCCAACAACATCAATCCAGTTAGCGCATACCCCATAATTCCTATCGAATCGAGCAAACCGCGCCACCCTCCAAAGAGAAATGTCAGCGCATACAAAACTGCAAAACCGACAACAACAAACATGATTGCACAAGTCCACCAATAGACTCGATCTCTTTTCACACCAAACCATGGACGAATGATCAAAGGCTCAAACCCGCCACGAATCATGGTGAGATCATCCTCAGTAACTTTCTCTTCATCGCGAAGAGCTCCTTCCGACGCGAGTTGTACCCAACGATGGACTCTCGAATCCCTCTGCTTTTTTGGAATTACGACCCGAACTCGATACCGAGAATCACTCTCGCTCTTGAAATAACTTCCCTGATTCCGATTCACTTTGTTGATCCTAAACAAGAACATCAATCCAATAGTCACAAAGACAACTGAAATGACACCTGCAAAGACCCCTGCGATCCAAGGCGCAACTCCAAACAAGTTCCGAAGCACAAAGAATCCAAGGATCGGAAAGATCATCATCGCGGCGAAGACCTGAGTCCCAACCAACCCAATGACCATCCCTGCAGACCCTGTTCCTGCAAACTCAACCCCAGGCTTAGAGCAGACATACATACCTCGCCCAAAATCGGCGTTTTCGTCTATATTTTCAGTATTATCCGCCATCAGAATATTCCCAATTAGAGCCCAAGTTTGTCCGCCTAAAAACAAGCAAAACAACCCGTACGCTCCTATGATTCAATACCAGAAATTGGGACGAAAATCGTCCCCCGAAAACAAGATACCACACATAAGTATTCCTCGTTCGGTTCTGCTAATTTCACCCTTGCCGAACAGGTAAATATAAACACATCATGACCGACCAACAAGATACACCAGCGAAGCCAAACGCAGCATACTCGTCCGACCAAATCAAGGTCCTCGAAGGGCTCGAAGCTGTCCGCAAACGCCCAGGCATGTATATCGGCGGCACCGGAATCGGTGCTCTCCATCATCTCGTTTATGAAGTTGTTGACAACTCCATCGACGAAGCAATGGCAGACTTCGCAACATTCGTGTCAGTCACGATCCAAGCGGACGGATCAATCAAAGTCACAGATGACGGCCGAGGAATCCCAACGGACCCAGTCAAGAACGATGATCCAACAGTCAACGGAAAACCAGCGATTGAAGTTGTTCTCACAAAGCTCCACGCAGGTGGTAAATTCCAACAAGAAGACTCCGCATACAAAGTCTCCGGCGGCCTCCACGGCGTAGGCGTCTCCTGTGTAAACGCACTCTCTTCGTTGCTCGAAGCAGAAGTCTGGCGCGATGGCCAAATCAAAGCAATCGTCTTTGAACGAGGAGTCGTTACCAAACCACTCTACGATGTTGGACCAATCCCAGAAAACGCGACTCGCGAAACTGGGACAACGATCGTCTTCAAACCCGACCCAGAAATCTTCGAAGACACAACATTCGACTACAACACTCTTGCTCATCGACTCCGCGAACTCGCATACCTCAACCCTGGGGTTTCGATTCGGTTTACTGATGAGCGAGTTGGACCCGATGGGAAAATCAAACACGAAACATTCAAGGCCGACAACGGACTCCTCGAATATGTAGTACATCTGATGAAGGGGAAGACCGCGATTTCATCTCCTATTTTCCTCCAAAAAGAGATAGAAGCTGAAAGCATGATCTGTGAGATCGCACTCCAGTATCACGACGGATACTCAGAGAGTCTTCTCACATTTGCAAATAACATCAACAACGCCGACGGCGGAACACACGGGCAAGGTTTTAAAACCGCGCTCACCCGCACACTCAACGGCTACGCGAAACGACTCGGATATCTCAAAGAGAAAGACCCAAACCCATCAGGAGACGATCTCCGAGAAGGCTTGATCGCAATTGTGTCAGTCAAACTCCCTGACCCACAGTTCAACAACCAGCCCAAAGAGAAACTTCTCAATCCTGAAATCGAGAGCTTTGTTTCAGGCTCTCTCCAAGAAGCACTCAACGCTTGGCTCGAAGAGAACCCCGCAGAAGCAAAGAAGCTCTGTCTCAAAGGTATCGTTGCAGCTCAAGCACGCGAAGCAGCTCGAAAAGCTCGCGAGCTTACTCGACGAAAAACCGCGCTTGACTCAGGATCGATGCCACACAAGCTGCGAGATTGTAAAACCAAAGACCTTGATCGCGCCGAAATCTTCCTCGTCGAAGGCGACTCCGCGGGCGGTTCCGCAACCCAAGGCCGCGATGTCGAAACACAAGCCATCCTCCCACTCAAGGGTAAAATCCTCAATGTCGAACGAGCACGCATCGACAAAGTTCTAGGGTTCGAAGAAATCCGTACACTCATCGGTGCACTCCGCTGTGGTATCGGAGGCGATTTCGATATCTCAAAACTCCGCTATGGCAAAATCATCATCATGACCGATGCGGATGTCGACGGATCCCACATTCGCACACTCCTCCTCACCTTCTTCTTCCGTCATATGAATGAGCTCATCCGAAGAGGACATATCTACATCGCTCAGCCCCCACTCTACCAAATCATCAAGGGTAAAAAATCTCAGTACGTCCTCAACGAAGGCAAACTCGATTCAGTGCTTACCGAACTCGGACTCGAAGGCTCTTCTCTCCTCGTTCGTGATATTGACAACACACGACTCGGAGAAAACCCTGAAACCATTACCGAAATCACAGGAAACGATGCGAAACGACTCGTCCGCTCGCTTGCGCGTCTCTCTGAGCTCTCAGAAATCGCTGAGCGCCGAGGTGTCAAGTTCGTAGGCCTTCTCGAATCTCGTAGAGATGGAGCCCTTCCAACTCACAAAGTCGCGACCCTCGCAACGGGTGAATACGCATGGTCCGAAGCTGAAGCTCTCGAAATCATTGCAAAGAACAACTGGCGCCACGCCGACGACATCGAAACGGATGCTGAAAAATCAACAACCGAAGAGATCGAATCGCCAGTCGCAACCGTTCGTGAACTCCACGAGAACCGCGAGCTCGCTGTCATCTTTGATGAACTCAACGAACTCGGGATTGATATCAACGATTACGGACTCATCCAAGAAGAATCCATCACCGGCGACAAGCTACCCGCTCGGTTCGCTTGGAGCACGACAAAGACAGCCAAAGTCATCAAGCCTGAATCCGACGACTCTGATAAATCATCCGATACTTCAAACTCGAAAATCGTCGAAGCAGAAAACATCCCATCCATCCTCGAAGCTCTCCACGAAATCGGAAGACGCGGAATGGAAATCAAGCGATTCAAAGGGCTAGGTGAAATGGACGCGATCCAACTCTGGGAAACCACAATGGATCATGAAGTCCGATCAATGTTCCGTGTCCAATGGGATCAAGCAGGAGAAGCAGACAATCTCTTCTCACTACTAATGGGTGAGCACGTCGAACCACGAAGGAAATACATCGAGGATCATGCTCTCGAAGTCAAAAACCTCGATATCTGATCCACATCCGACAACTCAGCACTCCAAGAGCGCCCGTATTTTCGGACGCTCTTTCCATCTGCGCTATCCATACCTGTTATTTCAGCTTCTTTGAATGACTTCGCGTATACAGAGACACTACACACAAGCACGCACTCATTTGGAACGATACATCCTTTGAATATCCTTCCTAATTTCGATCATAATCGAGGCCACGATGAGCAACAAGAACACTAAAATGAATACCATCCGCCTCGGCCAGCACGATCTGCACAAGCTCCTCGAGCAGTTCGACAAAGACCAAGCAGAGAACCAGTTCCCGGATCGCGAGTTCGTCCGCTGGTCCTTCAGAGTAGAGACGGTAGATCTCACGATCGAACACGCCACTGGTTCAAAGGTAACTCTCTCTGTTGCAACACGAAACATCTCCAGAGGCGGAATCTCAGTACTCCACTCTGCATTCATCCACACCGGAAGCCGATGCGTAGTCACGCTAAACTTACCAGGTGGAAAGCAGGAGCTTGTATCTGGAAAAATCGTGCGATGCAATCATCTCCAAGGCCGAGTCCACGAGATTGGTATCGCATTCGATGAACAAGTATCTACGAAAGATCTACTTGGTTTAGACCCACTTAATGAAGCGTATTCTCTCGAGCGAGTCGAACCAGACCGCTTGCATGGATCAGTCCTCGTCGTCACTTCAACAGATCTTGATCGTGATCTCATCCTTATGTTCCTCGAAGATACAAATCTCGATATGAGCACCGCTGACTCAGTTGAAACCGCGATCTCAAGAGCTCAAAAGGGCGCAGATTTGATCCTAACTGACTTTCATCTTGAAGATGGTTTAGGACCAGAGCTGATTCACGCGCTTCGTAAAGAAGGCTGCGAAATGCCCGCCATTATTATGACATCTGACAAATCCGAAGCTGCACTCGATGCTGTTCGAGACGCTGAAGCAGCAGGTATTCTTTCAAAGCCGATCACCAAAGATCGCCTGCTCCAAGCATTCGCAGAGTTCCTCCACGCTGACGGCGACGGCGGCCCACTCTTCTCAGAACTTGGAAACGATAATCCCGCATTCCCGCTGCTCGGAAAGTTCCTGACCGATGTTACAAGAATGGCGCTTGATCTCGAAAAAGCACTTCGAGACTCCGATGAAGAAACTTGTTCAAAAATTTGTCGATCACTCTGCGGCACCGCTTCGCCGCTCGGGTTCCCAACCATCTCAGACTTTGCAATCATCGCTGAAGATAAGATTTCAAAGAAAGGATGCAAAGAAGCATCAAACGAGATCCGCTCGCTCATAGTTGCATGCCGAAGAATCAAATCCAAGCCTGCTGCATAAACGTGTAGAGCCACACTTGGATGCCTCGTATCTGTGGAATTCTCTCGAAGTCTGACGAAGTCGTGTCACATCGGTTGTCGAGACAACATTTGCTCAAAGCGATCTCCGATACCATGATTCAATGGGATCTGAACAAACGAGTAGACAACCAATAAGCAACCAACGCAACTCACTGAGTCTGAGTACCCCTGTCTATCACCAACTACTCAAAAAACTCAACATCAATCCGAGTCCTACTTCCACATCACATCCCAGCCGATGCTTTACTCGACTTGAATACGTCGATCCATATCTAGAGCTCACACTCACGAGTCCGGACAACGGCCACCGGAGCAAGATTACCGTTGCGACCAGGAACATCTCTAGAGGCGGAATGTCCGTACTCCATTCAAACTTCATTTACTCAGGAACCGTAATCCAAGCACAGCTACATAGAGAAGACAAATCTACCCAGCTTGTCTCCGGGGTTGTTCGCAGATGTTCCCACCGAGGTGGTATAGTCCACGAAATTGGAATCAAGTTCAACGAACAAATCATTATCCAAGAGTTCGCCCAATCAAACATTCACAAAAGCGTTCGATCTCTCGAAACTGTGAATCCAAACGAACTCAACGGCTCAATCCTCTTCGTAGGTAATGACCCCCAAATCATCCCTGCCGTACGAGAATACTTACTCGACACGAGTCTCAAATTCGGATTCTCGGAAACCGCAGAAGATGCACTATCTAAGAACTTCCGTGATCATGATCTCATCTTTGTTTGTCTCGATGCAGGAGACAAATCAGGTTCAGAATTCGCAAGAGCACTCCGCGTCGCAGGATTCAATCGGCCCATCATTCTCTCTGGTATATCTGATTCCCAAGCGATCAAACAACAAGTGGGAATCTCATCCGCAGACATGTTCCTCGAATCACCTTTTACCAATACAACTCTGTTTTGTGCGCTTGCAGAGTTTCTACTCTTCAACTGGACCGATCAACAGCTCGAACACTTTCGAGTCTCTTCGAGCCTTGAACAGCTTGACGAAATGCTTAAAAATCTAGACTCACTTGGAATAACACTCGATCAACAAATCAAAGCGAATGACCCTGTCCAAATTTATATCACAGGCACAGAAATCCGAAAAGCCGCCCTTGCCTTAGGATTGAAATCTCTCCATGATCTCACTCTCAGTGTGTGTGATGAAATTGCCCAATCAGGGGATCTCTCAGCATATTCCAACGAGCTAAACCGAATCAGACTCCTTTGCATACCCAAAAAAGCGGCCTAGCACGCAAATAACACGCCCTAGATCATCAATTCTTGCTTGATGTTGCTCCAGATATCACCGATATCTCAAATGGACACAAAGTCCAATCTGAGTCGATAACTTCAAAGATGAGTTTCTAGCGTGATGCAAATCCTTCATAAAGATCAAACGAGCTCCAGTATTAACAGGAGCATCACCCGCTTCCGCTGGCTCGCTCTTGGGCTTGTCTCTATAGTTGCTGTCCTCTCGACTGCAATGATTTACAATATTACTGAATCACTCGATGACTCAGCAGCAGCAAAGATTAACCTCGCCGCAAGTCATCGCGCACTCGCACAGAGAATCCTTACCAACGCACTACAGATTGACACCGCTGCACGAACTGCGCAATGGGACAAGCTCGAACCAGCTGCTACTGAACTCAACAACACAATAACTCAACTGCGAACCTCTCACGATGAACTCATCAAAGACTCGCATGTAAGCACTGCAGATCAGACAAGCTTCGCGATCGAAGAACGTGAACTTTTTATGGCCGCCGAGCTCCAGTTCAAAAAGATGATCAGTGCAAGCGAAGATCTCAGCAAGCTTACAATCAGTATGATTCGACGCTCGCCCTATATCGATGCTCGTACATTCGAACGAGTCACATCAGCAAAGAATGTCATCAATGAAACTCACGGCATATTCCTTCCAAAGATGGAAGCCATCGTGAGTTTGAATGAAGTAGCATACGCTTCTGAGATCAGAAGCAGTATCCGCAATGCCAAAGTGGGCATCTTCATCATCATCACTGTCCTAATCTGCGCCATCCTCTTCATCATCGAACCCACAATCCTAATTATCCGCAGACAGCTTCTCGATCTTGATAAAGCAACCCGACAAGCAAAGCGCGCCGATGCGATTCGCTGGCGTCTTCTCAACAACATGGGTCATGAGTTCCGAACTCCAATGAATGCAATCATGGGTTTCGCGAGCCTCCTCAACGAAGACACTCTTTCAGAATCAGAGCGATCTCAGCTTTCATCATCGATCCATGAATCGAGCAGAGAGCTCAACAAACTCATCGAATCAATGCTAGATCTCTCTGCGATCGAATCAGGACAGCTCAGCGTCGTGAACAGCGAATGCTCAATCCACAGTATCATCACTCAGATCAAAGTTGATACCGCTTCGATTATCCATAGTAAGAATCTCGAACTCGAAATCTCCTTTGATTCTTCGTGTCCGGATCAGATCACAACTGATCCCAAACGCCTCCAGCAAATCCTTATCAACCTTGTTGATAACGCGATCAAGTTTACTGATAAGGGCAAAATCACTATCGAAGCGAGAGAAATCGATCACAATGTAAACTCATTGATCGAAATCAAAGTCACCGATTCCGGAATCGGTATCCCTGAAAATAAGCTCGAATCAATCTTTGATCCATTTACTCAAGCCCAGGACAACCTCACCCGAAACTTTGGTGGCGCCGGACTCGGACTCGCAGTCTCAAAGGACCTTGCCAAAGCACTCGGAGGCAATGTTAAAGTCCAATCAACAGTCAACAAGGGCTCTACATTCACACTGACAATTCTTGCGAACACTCAGCAATCACAAGATGCACAGCAACAGGCTTCAGAATCTAAACCCAAAGCCCCTTCGCTTGATTCGCGTAAGATCCTGATTGTTGACGATGCAAAGGATAACCGAGTACTGCTACAACTCATCCTCAAACGAAGCGGAGCTTCAACCGAGTTTGCACATGATGGACAACAAGCGATCAACGCAGTCAACAACGCTATCAAAGATGATGCTCTGTATGATCTCATCCTGATGGATATGCAGATGCCTGTCCTCGATGGGTACCACGCGACTGTCCAGCTCCGTGAGCAAGGATTGACGATTCCAATTATCGCAGTTACCGCTCACGCTCTCGAAGGCGACCGCAAGCACTGCATCGACGCAGGTTGCGATGAATATATGAGTAAACCAGTCGATAAAACCAAGCTCATCGAAACTTGTATCATGCTCATTGAGGAGAGCAAATCAAAATCAAATACCAAACAAATGGCTGCTTGATTTCTAGCTCAAGAAGAGCCCAACCAATGTTAAAACCAACAACAAGTCCAAATAAACAAAGACCGCCGCAGGTAAACTCCGCGGCGGTCATAAGTAGTCTGTCAAACTGAAAAAGGGTGAACGACGGGGCTTGAACCCGCGACATCCTGGATCACAACCAGGTGCTCTACCAACTGAGCTACGTCCACCATCAGATCAGACAAAATGAACTCGTCCAACTGTACCGGAAATATAGCATACCAACCACCCCAAAGTCTGCACGGAACCATGCAGAATTCACAACATTTACGAGCTTGAGGGCTACCATTCCCTCCTGACACATCGGCGCCGGAGATGGAAAGATTGATCACGTTGAATCAATCTTCTCGACGCCAGCAATTCAAACAATCCCCACGATTGAAGAAACAATTCGGGGGGGCAAAGGGGCAAAGTGTGCCCCTGAGGAGCCTGTCATGAGTGCTGTCACTGACCAACTCAACCTTTCACCCGATCGTACTCATACCAACTGCTCCTCTGCTGAGCTCATGGAAAGAGTCATCCGTCGTGGCGAAGGACAACTCGCAGCAAACGGATGTGTCAGCGTCAACACAGGTGACCGCACCGGACGCTCACCAACAGACAAATATCTTGTTGACTCCCCTGCTATCCACGACAACATCGACTGGGGCAAAGTCAACCAACCAATGACACAGACTCAGTTCGATACCGCTCTCGATATCGCAACCAAGTACATCAACTCACAAGATGAAGTCTTTGTATTTGAAGGATTCACAGGCGCCGATATCTCACGACGCCTCGGAGTGAAAGTCATCACCACAATGGCATGGCACTCACTCTTCGCACAAACACTCTTCATCAAACCAGGATCTGCCTCAGACGCAGGTGACGGCTCATGGAACCATGACTGGACCGTCATCAACGCAGGTGTTCATAAGCTCACCAAAGAAGAGCAAGAATCACTCGGAGTAACTTCCGAAACCTTCATCGCTCAATCACTCGAACAAAAAATCGTTGTGATCCTCGGAACCGAGTACGCAGGAGAAATGAAGAAATCACTCTTCTACGCGATGAACTACGACATGCCAGATGTTGGAGTCTTCCCGATGCATTGCTCAGCAAACATCGCGAAAGACGATCCATCAAATGTCGCTCTATTCTTCGGCCTCTCAGGCACAGGCAAAACAACACTCTCCGCAGACGAAAACCGAGCACTCATCGGTGACGACGAACACGGCTGGGGCCCAGAAGGTGTATTCAACTTCGAAGGCGGCTGCTACGCAAAAGTCATCGGACTCACACATGAAAAAGAACCACAGATCTGGGACGCAATCCGCTTTGGTTCAGTACTCGAAAACACCGTGATTGACGATGCAACACGCATCCCTGATTACGACAATGTTTCGATTACGCAAAACACTCGTGTAACCTACCCAGTAGACTTCATCCCCGGCGCACAGATCCCATCTGTTGGAGGCCATCCAAAGAATGTAATCTTCCTTACCGCTGATGCATTCGGAGTATTGCCCGCAATCTCAAAGCTCACCCCAGAGCAAGCGATGTACTACTTCATCAACGGATACACCTCGAAACTCGCAGGAACCGAAGAAGGCGTTACAGAACCACAACCCAACTTCTCACCATGTTTCGGCGGCCCATTCATGCCTCGTCGTCCTGCGGAATACGCACAGATGCTTTCAGAACGCATCAAGGATCACGGCGCAAATGTCTGGCTCCTCAACACAGGTTGGTGCGGCGGCCCCGCAGGCGCAGGAGGAAATCGCTTCTCACTCCCATACACTCGCGCAATGGTCACAGGTATCCTCAACGGATCACTCGACAACGCTCCAACTGTTGAACACCCAGTCTTCGGGCTCCACATGCCAACAGCTGTCGAAGGAGTCCCATCAGACATCCTCGATCCTCGTAACATCTGGGAAGACAAAGCTGCATACGACGCACAATGCGACAAACTCGCGAAGCTCTTTAGAGCAAACGACGCGAAGTTCGATCTCTCAGATGCAATCCGCTCAGGTGGACCAAACAACTGATTGTCTTCAAATCATCGAATTCAACCGTATCCAAATGGGTACGGTTTTTTTCTATGCTCGCTCCTTGACAAACCCAAACAAAATCATACCATGAGCTCGAAGAGGGTCATCCAAAGGAGAGTGAACATGAGCACAACCGAATTTATCAAATCCGCACTCGAAACAAGCAAAGGCTCCATGATGGGACTCTTTGATGACCTCAAAGACGCGCCATTCGCCCAGCCAACCACCACCGGAGGCAACCACGCACTCTGGATCCTCGGACATCTCGTCTGCTCGGAATCATTCGCGATTCACCAAATGGTACTCGGCGAGCATTCAAACCCCGTCGCAGATTGGCAACCACTCTTTGGAATGGGATCCTCCCCACTGACCGACCCAACACTCTATCCGACCTACAAAGAACTCCAAGAAGCATGGGAAGAAGTCCGCGCCCACACACTTAAAACACTCGACACCTTTACCGATGCCGATCTAGATACTCCAGCCCCCGGATGTCCCGAAGAATGGGCTTCATGGTTCGGAACAATCGGTAAGGTCTACACCGCAAAGATCATTCATCCAACCATGCATTACGGCCAACTCACCGATATCCGCAGAGCATTGGGTCGTGACCGACTCATGGCCTAAACATCGTTTCAACTCAGAATATCAAATACGAGAAATTTCTTTCACACATTTACTTGACACAGTGTAAAGTTAATCGTATATTTTCCACCCAATCAATCCAGAGGAGTATGAAATGAACACAGTACAATTTATTAAAGCAAACCTTATTAACTCATCAAGCTTCGCGATCAATCTCATCAATGACCTGAAAGACGAACCCCTTGCCCAACCAACCATCAACGGCGGCAACCACGCACTCTGGGTCCTCGGACATCTCGCATATATCGAATCATCTATTCTCCACAACTTCATCCATGGGAAAGAAACTTGCCCATTGATCGATCTCAAAGATAAGTTTGATTTCAAGACTGAGCCCTCAACTGATGCATCAGACTATCCATCGTTCGACGATCTGATGAATAACTATGATTCCGCGCACACCGAACTTCTCGAATACATCGATACCATTACTGATGAAGATTTAGACAAACCAATTGAATCTTGCCCTGAAGAGTGGGAATCTTTTTTCGGAACAATCGGAATGTGCCTTGGAACAATATGTATGCACCCCTGCATGCACTACGGCCAACTCGCCGACACCCGTCGAGCACTCGGTCGATCACCACTCATGGCCTAACAGACAAAATCAATATTCACACAAAGCTGCATCCTAGCGATGCAGCTTTTTTTGTGATTACTTCGTCTGCGCCTTCACCATTCGACTCAATACACGATCCGTCAATCCAGGGACCATCACACTGAACCCAAGCCCAAGCCTCGCTCCAGTGCTTGTCCAAACCTCACCTTTGGGTTTCGTCAAGCAACGTACGATCGCATCTGCAACCGTTTCCGCTGATTGCATCTTTGCTGAACGACCGATCTTCAACTTCCCACCTGAGTGCCTCGCGGCCGCATCATGAAATCCAGTCTTCGTCAACACCGGATGCACACTACTCACATGCACGCCGCTACCTGAGAGTTCCAATCGCATCGCACGACAGAAATGATCCTGCGCCGCTTTCGTCGCGCAGTACGCACCGTAATAAGGCAATCCGATCTTGCTCAAACCACTCGACACCATCATCGCATGACCAGACCCACGCTCGCGAAACTTTGCAACCATTGGTTGGACTAGATTCATTGAGCCGTAAAAATTGACCTCAAAGATCGCTCGAACTGCTTCAAGATCAATCGAAGCACACTCCGCTTCAAGCCCATATCCCGCGTTTGCGATCGCTGTATATACATCTCCGAACGCTTCTTCACCCTTTGCGATCAACTCTAAGTTTGCATCTGGATCTTGCACATCACCAACGATTGCGATTGCAGATCCGCCCTCGCTCTCGATTTGTTCTCGAACGCGTTCAAGCTTATCTTGTGATCGAGCAAACAACACAACAGGCATCCCGACCCGTCCGCATGCAATCGCAGTTGCCGCGCCAATGCCACTCGATGCACCAGTTACGATCACCGCTCGCCCATCAAGCACACGTTTAGCAGCATGCGTTTTTCGTTTACTCAAACTCATTCGCTGTTACTTGGATCGAGCGCATCCGCCGCTGAAGTGACATCTTTCGCAACCCCGCGAACAGTGTTACACGCGCTCAAGCCAATTGCAGCGATCGCAAGCGTGATTAATGTGATCGTCATCACTGTTCTCTTCTTACCTATACCTTGTGTGTTTTGAACATTCATATCCATCACCGCTGAACTCAGCGCTCCTTTATCCGTCATTGGACTGCGAGCTTGTCGATCGTGACAGCAACCAACCAAGCTCATCCATCTTCATCAATATCGACCAAACCCCATAAACTACTGCACCCACCCCAGTCAGCACCACAACACGCAGCAACTGCCCGCTCCACGCTTCAGGATTTCCGTAAATACTTGAAACGCCCCAAACGACGCCCCCCATCGCGATCGAACCAACAAAAATCATCCCATACGCTCGTGTCCCATCTGACAAAAGCTCAAACCCAAGCTTCCGCTTTGCCGCAAGTACAAGCCCGACAGTTTGCCCTATCGCACATATCGCTGTAGACCAAGCTAATCCCGCTTCTCTGAACCACCAGATCAGAACTACATTCAAGCACACATTGAATCCAACCATCACGAGCGCGATCTTCATCGGAGTTTTGGTATCACCGCTTGCATAGAACGCTCGCGTGAAAAGCTGGTTTAACGAGTACGCCCAAACCGCGATTGCATATCCTAATAAAACTGCACTTGCGCGAATGATTCCTTCATCAGAGAATCCATCTCCGAATCCTGAATACATCACCTTGAGCAGATCCCCACCCACGATCATCAATCCAACACTCGCAGGCAACCCAATAAACAAGCTCAATCGAACTCCGCGACGCAACATCTCACCAAACCTCGCTGGATCCTTTGATACACGCGAAAGTGCAGGGAACGCCGCCGTCGCGACCGCAATCCCAAAGACCCCAAGCGGAAACTGGTACAGCCGCTGAGCATAAAACAAAATCGCATTCGACGCCTCATCAAGCGGGTAATCCCGACCCATGAATGTATCCCCGATCCAGTTCGGATACATCGCAATCACTGTATCTGCAAACGAGTTGAGCTGCAATGTCCCGAGCCCAATCAACACCGGGACCATCCGCCACATCATCGCCTTTGCATCGCTCCGCGCTTGTGAAACCCCGCAAGTCCATTTTACTCGACCGCGCAGCGCCCACATCGACCATGCAATCTGCAGACACGCAGAGACAACCGCCGCGATCCCAATTGGATACGCCCACATCGCTGGATCAGCGTCTTCAACAAAGAAGAACGGCGTCGCTGCTATTAGAATACAAACATTCAACAAAATTGGTGCAGCCGCCCATGGTCCAAACTTCCCATGACTCTGGAGCATCCCACCCAAAATCGCCGCAACACAAATCAAAGGCATAAACGGCAACATCACCATCACCAACTTAAGCGAATACGCCCGATCCGGATCATCACCAGACCAAAGCACCGCCCCAAGCAACCCAAGCTCGATCACCAAAGCAATCAACCCAGTCACGAACGCTAACAACCCAATCGTCAACGAAGCAAACGCGTCCGCCTTCATTGGATCATCATCCGCCATCCGCGTGTATTCAGGAAGAAACGCTGCAGACAGCGCCCCTTCACCAAACAGGCGCCGAAACATATTGGGAATCGCAAACGCTGCTGCAAACGCTGATCCGACCCCAGTATCTCCAAACACACGAACCGTCACTAAATCTCGTATGAGCCCAAGCACTCGAGACACCAGTGTTAACCCCGCCACAGTCCGGGTATCTTTTCCGATCCCATCGTTAGACGCGTCATCAGCACTTGTATCGAGTTGTGTGGATTGATCTGAACTCACGCCCACTCAATCGACCATTTCGCCCATTCCTCGCCTCAAATCACGCTCAAAGGGCTCATCTCAATAAAAACACCCACACAGTTCATCCGTGTGGGTGTTTATTTAATTTTCAAATGGGCTTAGACCAATCAGATCAACATCCAAGATCATCATCTTCGTCATACGGCATGACCCCAAGATGATGCCCACCATTCTGATCGAACTGCACCGCTTTCTTCTCAACTTTCTTCTCGACTACTCTGGGATACAACCGATCTCGTGCCTGCTCATATGCTCGCTTCGCATCTTCACGCGTCATATCACCGCTTTTCACGGCTGATTCGATCCGAGTCCGCACCGCTTGCCACTCACTGTTACGAACAGTTTCCCGTTTGGTACGCAACTCTGACAAGCTCGTGAGAGCTTCTTCCCGTGTAAGCTTGCCCGCATTAAACGCTTGAGTGATCTCATTCTCCAAGCTTGCCCACTGAACACGCTGCTCGATGCTTTCTCTAGCTTCTGCCATCCGAGCCTTACCGTCTTCTTCTGACATCTCACCTACCGCGACGAGTTCGCGAATATGGAGATCGAAGTTCGTAATGTATTCATTGATACGATCATTCAAACTAAGCCGCTGTTCGTTTCGGATTGCGAGATACGCTGCTTTCGCTTGCTCACTCGTCATCTCACCTTCTTCGACCGCGATCTTAATATCTACATAACGCTTCGTTTCAGTGAAAGACTGATACAAACTTTGCAACGACTCTTCGCAGTCACCGATCAGCGTCAAGGTCGCATCTAGATCAGTATTTACAACCTTGAGCGCCCCTGCATGTGCGACTTGCTCGAGCCAAATACGCTGAGAAAGCCCTGTCACAAAATGAATCTTGTTCGCGTCAAGCCCGCGTTTTTCCAGATAAAGCACCAAGCCTGGGTGAAGCTCAAACTGATCGCCTTCAACAATCATCTCTGCAATAATCCGATCCATTGCGATAACAACATCAGGAATCACCCGATCGGAGATCCCATTCTCTGCAAGAATCGCAGCGACCTTGGGCAAGAGATTGCCATCAGCGAATGCTTCCACTGTCTCATCATCCATATTCTCGACAATCATCCCGAATAGCTCATCCGCATCTTCCTGCGTCAACTCACCTGATGCAACAGTACTATCGAAATGCCGTCTCATGCTTTCAAGCTCTGCACGCTTTGCAATCAATCGACTCATTTTTTCGTAGACCAACTTCGACTCTTCATCTTGGATGTCATCCCCAGAAACGATCATCAAATCCAACTTGTTCTCAGTTGAACCGTTCATCTCAAGAATCTTCTGATTCAACTCTGCGTTCGAATCAGTTGTTTCATCTCCTCTCGACGCCGCATGAGCAATCCCTGCACTCGCGATCAATGCACCAACAGTCATCGCTGCAACTGTTCGAATGACTGCTGAAGATTGACGCGATTGTGTCGATTTTCCAAGTATCCGTGAAATCCGGTTCATAAGTGAACCCCCTTGATTAATCGCGAGCACCGCACGCGAGCTTGTTCTTGTCGTTTCCAAATCTGCCAATGCACGCGCAAACACCTTCGCATCGCCTGCCCATCGCACCGCCGCATCATCGCAGCAATGCTCGCGTTCCAACCTCGCTTGATGCGACATCCACCAAACCATTGGATGATAAAACAATACAGTCTCGATCAGCACTTGAATCGCATTCGCCAAATGGTCATATCTCCGTATATGCTCAAGCTCATGCACAAGCACAACACGCACATGCTCTTCGCGTAATGTCGACAGCATACTCAGCGGAACAATAACCAACGGAGATACCCAACCCACCACCATCGGGCTGTGCACAGTCGTACTCGCCAACATCCGTACACGCTTTGATACTCCGAGCTGATCACGAATCGATCCAAAGATCGAATCCCAGCGATCATCAATATCAACTATCCCAACAGTCCGAATCCGATGCGCAGCAACCCATTGATTCACAAACCGTAAACCAAAGTACACAAATCCGCCCGCCCACAGCCATGCAATGACCTCGAACAAAATTGACTCTTTCATAACACTCGTGTTCATCGGAATCGATAACCCAGCAAACACCGGGAACTCATGAATCATCCCATCGACCAATCTCGGATTCGGCCGCATGAAACTCATGAATGTCATCACAAACAACCCGAAGCTAACCAACATCGAACCGCACCAAACGAGATACCGAACCGATGCTCGACGAACCATCATCAAGACAACAGTTGCAACAATACCGACGAGTGCAATCTGCCATAACGATTGCAGTACTGCAAAACCAAGCGCTCGACTCACATGATCTATTAGATCCATCAATCCATTCATGACGCACCCCCATCAAGCGCATCGAGCATCTCGCGGATCTGCGCCAACTCTTCAGGATTCGTCTCACGCATACTCAGCGCCTGCAATACCAGATTTCCAGGAGATCCACGAAATGCGCCATCGAGCAAATGCCCAACCATCGCTTTTTGTGTCTGCTTCTGAGGCACCCCCGCAGTAAACACCTGAGGCCGAACCCCTGTGTCACGCGACAATAACCCCTTCTCAACCATGATCTGCATCAACTTAAGCACCGTCGTATATCCAATGTCCGATCGAGATGACAACACATCAAAGACTTCACGAACCGTTGCAGATCCACGATCCCAGATGACTCCAAGAATCGCCAACTCCGAATCGGTAGGCTTCCGAGCCCCCTTCTGAGAACCCGCCTTTGATTTACTCGTCTTCTTCGCCATCAAAAATCCTCCGGATAATCGTCTACACAACAAGACTACACGAAGACTTTCGTCATTGCAATCCCCAAAGTTCATCAATTGACGAAATTTTTCGTCAAACACCCAAATACATACCCACCATTTAGTTGGGCCCAGGACTTCTTCGTTGCAATTACAGTGTAAGAGTACAGAATAGATACTCATCAAAGGATACAGCTATGAAGATGCAAAGATTCACAACCGCCTCATTTCCGATCCTCTGCTCACTTGTACTTGCATTGTGCCCTTCGATTGCATGGAGCGCGCCACAAGATGTCCTGATATTAAACTTCTTTGCGAGAGACAATGAACTCCTGCTCTTCAACCGCAACTCGGAACCCACAAATCTCGATGGTTGGCGCTTCATGACCTCCAATGACACTGCCACAGGAATTACAACAGACCAACACGGATTCGAAGGAATCGTCCTCCCACCATTCTCAACCTTCATTATACAACTCGACAACGATGCCGATATCTCGCATGGATTAAACGCCCAAGACCTCGGCGCTATAGCAGACCATCAATCCGATGCATTCGCCATCACACTCTTCTTCCCAGACGCCAAAGGCGAAGTCTCATTCCTAGACGAAACACAAATCGCTGACCATATGCAATGGAGTCTCAACGGAAACCATCATCAAAGCGTAGAAGGACACTCTCAGCTCGCCGTCGATGGAGGTCTTTGGACAGAGCACGACGACTGGATCGATGTCCGCGAGCACACATACCTGCTCGACTTTATAGGAGACTCAACACAAAGACTCCACGGTCCAGATGATTATGACATCCTTATTCTCTTCTGCCTCATCGACATGAACCATGATGGCAACACCGACTTCTTCGATGTCTCACTCTTCTTGACCGCACTCGCACAAGAAGACCTCGCCGCCGACATCAATCACGACGGCGAATTCAACTTCTTCGATGTCAGCCAATTCCTCAATCTATTCATGAGTGACGATGGCTGTTTCTAAGTTTTTCCCAAGAATACAGCACCCCACACGCAACCAACACCCCGAACGTGTCCGCTGCTAAGTCCAACGGATCCGCAACCCTTGAAAACAAGGGTTGTGTCAGTTCATCGAAAAATGCAAAGCAAATCCCAACAACCCCAGTCCACGCGATCCGGCGCTTGAGACAAGCACACCCAAACCGTCCGCCGACCGCGATCAAGTGCGCCATAAATAACAAGCAGGTCCATACAAAGAACACACCCGCATGAATCACGAGATCAATCCGACTAAACGGCCCCTTCACCGCAAGCCCAGGCCAATGCGTCGCCGTCAAAAGCGCAAGTGTATAAAACACAAATCCAATACGGAACACAGTGCGCACACCACTTGTTGGTTTATTCATGACTCTCTACCGAAGCCTCAGCATCCGCTGGCTCTCGTTCAAGCATTGCTTTGGCGCCCTTGAGCACCCGGATCTCAGCCTCACTCAGATCCCCCGCCTTCGCGACCGCAAGCGCCCGATCCCATTCAGCCACGATTGTTTCGCCGAGTTTTTTGTAGTCCATTGCGCCCGGCGCCCACATCGCATACTGAAAAATTGTCTGTCCAAAGCTCGGACATTCCGCGAGCTTAATGTTGCGTCGAATCGCTGGGTGATACACCCTTGCGCTGCTCCACGCTGTCGGAGTATTCCGTTGACTCTCAAAGAAGCGCTCTAGATCTGCAACCACTTCCTTCGAATGCGAAGTCTGCGAATCATGCATGCACAAGACAACACCCGCAACGCGTAATTGCGAGTTGATCTGCTCGCGAACGAGTCCAACAGTTTCGAGCAGTTTACTGACACCTTGGAGCGCCAAGAAATGAGCCTGCATCGGAATGATCACTTCTTGCGCCGCCGCTAATGCATTGAGCGTCAAAAGCCCGAGTGCTGGAGGACAATCAAGCAAAATGAACTCATGATCCGTCGTCGAAGCTGCGATCGCGCGTGCAAGCCGTTGATTCCGATCTCCCTGACCTGCAAGCTCGGTTTCAACCGCCGCAAGATCAGTTTCCGCTGGAACAATATCAAGAAACTCATCCACATGACGAACACAATCGCTGATCTCAAACTCAGGATCAAGCAACAAGTCATACACCGTAGGCTGATCCGGATCATCCTCGCGTTCACCCGCAACATGCAATGTCGCATGCGCCTGAGGGTCCAAATCAATTATCAGTACCTTTCGACCCATCCTCGCAATCGCCGCCGCAAGATTCACCGTAGTCGTAGTCTTCCCTACGCCACCTTTCTGGTTCATCATCGCTATCACACGCACCGGATGGTCAGTCTTTTCGTCCATAGATTGGAGTATATCGGGGAATGAGCACGCAGGGATTGAGGATCAACGATTAGTTCTCCATTCCCATAGCTTTCCGACTCATCACCCCTCCTTCGCCAACAAAACTACACAATGCACTTCGATCGCCTCGCCTCTCCCGATCGAATCGACCCCCTCATGAGTCTTCCCTTTGATATTCACCCGATCGATCTCGACTCCGAGCCCTGCTGCAACATTCGCACGCATCAAATCTTTATATGGACTCAGCTTTGGACGCTCGCAAATCACCGTAATATCAATATTGACAACAACATACCCTCGTCCTCGCACCCGATCCAAAGCTGCCCCAAGAAACACACGCGAATCCACAGACTCATTGTGAGCATCATCATCAGGAAACAACTGACCAATATCAGGTTCACCAATCGCGCCCAATAACCCATCCGTCACCGCATGCAACAATGCATCGCCATCCGAATGAGCAATCGGCCCACGATCATGCTCGATCTCGACCCCTCCAAGCACAAACGCTCGCCCATCTCCGACAGGAGCCTGAACCTCCAAGCGATGCAAGTCGTACCCATGTCCAATGCGAATCAAATTTGCAATATCCATCGTCTGCCTCATTTCAATACCGTTTCCAGCACATGAATCCCTATCTTTATAGAGATCCGCCACCAATCTTACCGATAATCCCCAAGCATGCTCGATGATGTCATCACTGACCTACCATCTCATCAAGCATAAGCACGATTTTTCCGCTCCCAGAGCGTTTCGGAGATGAATAGATGAACTCAACAATGCGAACAACAACAAGTACATTCGTGATTCTGCTGATCACAGCACTCTTTTCAGTCGGATGCGTAAAGCAACTCATAACCAACGGCCCAGGTGGATCAATGCGTTCCACCGACTCATTTACCTACATCTCAACCCCCTTCGAGCCCCTCACCGTCACCCTATATGACCAAAGAGACAACGAACCACTCTGGACCGTCGATGTGCCAGTTGGACAAAAAGTCACTGTTCGTTTCCTAACCAACAAATCCAAATCAGGTACCACCCGCCGACCAGACATCATGCAATGGGAAATCTACGACCAAACCAAGCGTAGAGCAAACCTCACCAACAGCATGGCCGTCCCAGGCTCAGACTCAAGACTCCTCAAAGTCGCACTCCGTGACGGCGTTGAATACCCAGATGAAAAACTCGAAGACTTTGAACTCGACGATCCAAACCGTGAATGGGTCCCAGTCGAACCAAAAAGATACCGAGGAGTCCCTCTAGAGAACAACGCTCGCACTGGCGCGTACATCTCGGACGACTAAATCTACTCAAAGAAACCAACTCAATCAAAGAACGCCCCGCGGATCCGCAGGGCGTTCTTTTGTATAATCAAAACTGAAAACAAATAAGTACAATCCGTACTACAACTCATGATTAGGAAATGGATCGCATTCGCACTAAACCCAGGCTTCGCAAGAATGAAAATCCTTGCGACGCTTTTATATGTCGAACTCATATCACTCGCAAGTAAAGCGATGAAATACACAACCGGAATAGATGGATCTCTTGGAGGACCAATCTCTTGGATCGCAGCATTGCTGATGCTTGTTGTATTTGCAAATATGCTCTACCAATATGTTCATCAAGCAAAGCATGCAACAAAGCTACTCAGCTCAGGAGTGCTCCCCTGCACCAAGTGCGGCTACCCACTCCAAACAGATCAAACTCAACCCTGCTCAGAGTGCGGCAAAGTCGAATCTCGCTCAAATACGATCAACTATTGGAAAAAACGAAACTTCGTCAATCCATTACCAGAGAACATAGTGTAGATTCACTCTTCTTCCGCGCCCACATACACAACATAATCCGCAATCCCAAGATCCGAATCTTCACTCTCTTCGAGGACTTCCCCGTCTTCGCCGAGCACTTCATCGTTCCCTAAGAACAACGCTTGTGCATCGCGAGCAAGTGGAATGATCGTCACGATCTTGAGATCTCGATCACTGCGAACACGAATCTGATCAATCAAACCGCTCCCACCCTGTTCGTTTCCAAACTGCACATGGAAATAACCTACGACAAGTGCAACAGGAGATCCCATCTCCAGACCATCAACAACACTGTCTCCCATCGTCGCGTCCCAAACAGACTGACTCCGGAACATCCCTTCCGCAATCTCTTCGCCGCTATGTCCGCCCATGCCAGCCATGAGCCCCATGAACCGATCCTTGTACCCACCTTCTTGATCACCCATAGGCAACTCGAACATCCCACGCTGTAACCCACTCAACTCATCGAGCTTGTCATATCCTTGCTTGCGCGCCATCGTCACATATCGCCGAGGCGCATTCGCCGCAATCATCGGGCGCCCTGCTTCCTTCGCCGCTTCAATCATTGCAATGTGCCCCGCTGGGTTTCCCCCAGCATCTTTTTTCGCCGCTTTTTCAAACTTGGCGCGATCAGTCACATCATGAAAGTAATCTTCAATCGCAAGCTGTTGATCGCGTTCATAAAACTCCATGCTTAATACCGCATCAGGATTCGCAGCAAGCAGATCAATCCAGAGCTCTTGAGCAATCGCTAATCCGAGCGGATGACCGTGCATTTCTCCAAACAAAACAACATCCGCCGACGCCATGTCCGCGACCACATCATCCCAGCGTGCAACCCCGCTCCCATCGCCCCGAAGGATTTCCATCGACCTAGCTTCGCTCTCGATACTCGGAATCATCAGTGCGTTATCACGTGTTGTAGTCGTACAACCAACCATCAGCATCCAGCACAGAACTACACCAACAATTCCAATCTTCATCCTCAACTCCATTCAGTTCATCAACCCATCGAGATTCCAACCACCCTGAGTTTTCCTCAAGATCTGATCCACGCAACTACCGTGCATCCGTGAGATTGTAAGCACCAGAGCCCCAGCACCCCACAATCCCCAAAAAACACTCGCTCTGAGTCACAAAATACGCTATATATAGATATCTCTTCCAACATTCATATAATCCCATCAGCAAGATACAGTGCTTCCCGATATCAACAAAAGCATGCCAAAGATGAACTCGACGGACCACAACAATATGCAAAAACGAAAAACACAACGAGTCACACTCGCAAAGGTCGCTGAAATTGCAGGCGTCGCAGAGTCCACCGCATCCCGCGTCATCAACGGCTACACACACAACTTCCGCGTCCGCCCAGAAGTTCGACAACGAGTACTCGACGCCGCTGAAGAACTCAACTATCGACCAAACCCAATGGTTCGTTCGATCAGTGCAAAGAAAACAAACCTCGTCGCAGTCGTCGGTTGGGCATCCGACGGCGTAAACCGAACCGCGCTCTCAGAAGCAGTTCGTGTACTCCGCGATAACGACAAACACATCTGCACAACCTTCCTCGATCCAGACTACTCAGGACACGAACTTCCATCGTGGCGCGTTGACGGCGCTATCGCACTCCAAGTCCGCGACACGACAGATCTGAACGAACTCGAAGAACAGAACATGCCCTATGTCTCAATCAACGGGCTCGCAGGCCCAGGTGGAGACGCCGTCAACTTCAACGAACGACACGGCATGGATCAAGCGATAGATCATCTCCTCGAACTCGGACATACCCGAATCGCATACGCATACATCGAACACAAACGACTCAACCCAAGAGGCATCGCACACACTTCCGTGAACCTCCGTAAAGAATCTTACGAGTCAATCCTCAAACATCGCGGCCTAAAGCCAGTGCCTGGATTCGATCGCTCAGATCACACCGCGCTCTCATATTGCCAACTCGTTCTCCAAAAAGGGAACGCGACCGCTGTAATCGCTTACGACGACATCACCGCGATGTACCTCATCCAAGCAATGAGCACTCTCGGAATGTCGATCCCGCGTGACATGTCCATCGTCGCATTCAACGACGAACTCCCCGCGAAGATGGCAACCCCCCCGCTGACTACGATCGCACTCCCCGCTGCAGTCGCAGGAAAAACAGCAGGAGAACTCCTCACCGAACGCCTCGCTGCAACAGAGCCAATCCCATCAAGAACAGTGACCCTCGATGAGACACTCATCATCCGTCAGTCTACAACTTCCCCGAGAATCACTTCCTAACTTCTACTACATCAGCAATGACATAGACAATTCAACAACACCCAAACGCACTCAAACGAGTGCGTTTTTTAACAACATCTGCTCATCAAGATTCGGAAAAGACCAACAAGAAAGAGTTGAGCTAATCACAATCAACCCAAGAACGCACTCAACCGTTCTGCAAGTTGCTCGCCAACAATCGCTTCTTCATCTACGATCTCGTGCGCCCCGCTCTTTTCTAGATCGTCAACATGCCTGTTGTATCTTGCCCTTGCAATCACATATGTATCCGGCGCAATCGCACGAACAAGCCGAACCACATTACAAGCACCGCTCGGATCAGGAAGCGCAATCACAACTGCGCGTGCCCCCACGACCCCCGCATGCTCAAGCACATCACCCTGCGTCGCATCACCCACATACCCACGAAATCCAAACGCCCTTGCACGCGATCCAATCATCGGATTGAGATCGATTACCCCAACCCGATCACAAATCCCCTTGAGCTGTTCACCCACCGCTTGACCCGCAGGCCCAAACCCAATGATCACTACATCACGCCCGGACCCCATCGAATCTGATTCCTGAACTCCCACAGCCGTCCGAACCAACCCAATCCCGTGAAGCAAACCAATGACCCGCTTTGCAATCCCAGGACCACCAACGATCAAATAAGGTGTCAAGAACAAGGTCATAATTGTCACCGAGACTAATAAACGGAACAACTCTTCATCGATCAACTCACCACGACCCGCCGCCGCAAGCACAAACGAAAACTCCCCAACCTGCGCAAGTACAATCCCCGCGCCAAGCGCCTGCACATGAGGCACCTTCAACACACGCAACACACCCCACACAACCATTGCCTTACCAACAACCACCGCAACAACCACCGACAACACCAAAGGAAGATTCGCAAAGAACCATGCCGGATCACCAAGCATCCCGATCGAACTAAAGAACAAAGTCACCAACAGGGTCCGCAACGAACCAACATCCGCGCGGATCTGTGTCGCAAACGGAGACTCTGCCAAAAGCATGCCTGCAACAAAAGCACCAAGTGCAGGAGACAACCCAAGCTTGTGCGATGCCCAAGCAGAACCAAGCCCAACCACTATCGCCAACAAGATCGGTAGATCCCGATTCTGCTTAAACGAATCAGAACCAAGAATCTTGGGCGCTACAAAGTTGAGCACACCATACAACCCAATCACCAACACAATCGCCCCCGCGATTGCTTGGAACACATCTGCGCCGACCTCACTCATCGAACCTTGACCGCCGAGAATCGTCACCAACAAAACCAAAGGCACAACCGCAATATCCTGCATCAATAAAACGCCGAGCGCCAATCTTCCGTGCTCGCTCTCAATCTCTGATCTCGATATTAAAACTCGCAACACACACGCTGTAGAACTCAACGCAACAATCGCGCCGATCGCAATCGCAGACTTCAATGTCAATCCAAAGACTAATCCAACAACCGCGCCAAGCGCGACCGTGATTACGACTTGTCCTGCTCCCCCGCCGAGCGCACTGATCCCAAGCTTCTTAAGCCTCGGCCAAGAAAACTCCAACCCAATCGTGAACAGTAGCAACGCAACACCAAGCTCAGCAAGCGATCCCACTTGCTCGCCGCTGGATATCACCGCGAGCGCATTAGGACCAAGCAGTGTTCCCGCAGCCAAATACCCCAAAATCGCGCTCTGCTTGAGACGCTCACACAAAACCCCGAGCACCATCGCAGCACCCAACAGAATCAGAATATCAAACAACACATGCCATAGTTCCATAACCTATCTTATCAACCAACACGCAAACAAATCCCTTGTGCCCATCACGATATTCG
>Ga0209344_10001258_pt1 | contig 34347 bp, 34 predicted proteins | sample Cruoilmetagenom6_FD_187293 | JGI IMG/M metagenome (GOLD analysis project Ga0209344, IMG submission 187293) | Oil polluted marine microbial communities from Coal Oil Point, Santa Barbara, California, USA - Santa Barbara Oil Seep Sample 6 (SPAdes)... | ecosystem: Environmental > Aquatic > Marine...
ATCTCTCGGGGGTCATGTCCGCGAGCAGACGCCAGAGTGGCTTGTTAGCGCGGCGAGCAGCAAGGTCCCAGACGGCGTTCATCACGGCGGCCATCGCCAAGTGTTCGACACCCTTTTCTGGTCCGAGCCAGCGCAATTGCGAGTCAGACTTCAGCTCGCGGTAAATGCCACCGAGGTTGCCGACAATCTCATCAATATCCCGGCCGACAAGGGGCACTGCGCGCTGTTGAGCTGCGAGAACACAGATGTCATTACCGCGGCCAATCGTGAAAGTGAAGCCGTAGCCCGCGACGCCCTCTTCGTCAGTGCGGAGTACGACATAGGCCGCCGAGTAGTCGCCATCTTTGTTCATTGCATCTGAGCCGTCGGCGGTGAGCGATGTCGGAAAACGAACGTCGTAGACGTCAACGCTGGTGATGGTAGTCATGCTGAAGAGTTCTCCTTGCTCAGAACAGATAAGGGGTGTTGACGCGAGAGTGCGTCAAGATGCGCTGCGGTGCGCTGATTGGCGGTGCAGCTAGTTAGTCACTGTGAAATACCTCGGGAAGCTCTTTCCACCACTCGCCCTCCGCACGATCATCCAGCGGCCGTTGCAGCGGCTCTTGGAGCGCCCACCAGCGTTGCGTTTCGGGGTCGGCTGCGATGGCGGCCTGGTCTGCTTCGTAGTCATCGCCGGTGTACTCGAAGTACGAGAACAGCAGGTCGCCGTGGCGATAGATCGAATAGTTGTGGATGTTGCTGGCCGCGAGCCGTTCGAGGATCGTTGGCCAGACGGCGGCGTGGTACCGCTCGTACTCTTCACGGTTCTCGGGTGGCAGGCCGATTACCTGGGCGACTCGTTTCATTGCTATCCCTTCACCGCACCAACGGTTTGTCCACGAATCAGGAAGCGTTGCGCCGTGAGGAACACGATGAGCAGCGGGATCATCGACAGGAACGTCGCAAGCGCGAGCTGCGGCATGTACAGCTTCACGTCGAGGCCAGCCGCCACTGTCGCGTTGAACAGCGGGCTGGCACCGATGAGTTCTTGGATGCCGATCGAGATGGTTTTGTTTTCCTGGTTAGAGGTCAGCAGCGCCAAGGGCAAGAAGAAGTTGGTCCAGTTGGCCACGAAGGAGAAGAACGCAACAAGCGCGATGACTTGCTTCGAGATCGGAAGTGCCACATAGAAGAATGTGGAGATCTCGCTCAGACCATCGATGCGGGCAGCCTCAACGAGTTCTTGCGGCATGGTCGTCATGAAGTGGATGTAGACGAGGTAGGTGCCGAAGGGGAAGAAGCCCATGATCAGGGCGACCGGCCATAGCTGACCGACGGCACCGATCGCGTTCACTTCCAGGAACAGGGGGATGACGAGAACAGTGTTGGGCATCACCATCGCGAGCAGCGTGGCGAAGAGCATCACCTTACGACCGCGGAATCGCAGTCGCGCGAGTGCGTAGCCTGCAGGGAGCGCGGCGACCAGAGCGAGCACACCACCCACGACGGCAATGACGAGGGAGTTACCGACCCACCGAGTGAAGAGTCCGCCGGCGCCGGGACCAAAGCCATTGATCTGGCTCCAGCTGTAGACAGCGTTTTCCCACGAAACTCCGCCAAGGCCGAGGAATCCGTCGGTGCCTGCGAGCACACCTTCTTGACTTCGGAAGGCCATCGCAATGAACCCGATGATGGGCAAGATAAACGCGGCCGCGATGACCACCATCACGGTGATGCGGGCGATTCGACCGACAGTCCAGTGTTTTGCGCCGACGACGCCGGGAGCGCTGTTGCTCATCGCTTCTCCTCCTTCTCGTCGCCGAAGAGTCCGCTCTTCATCACGATGACAACTCCGATGCTGAGGGTGATCACCAGCAGAATGATGGACAGTGCTGCCGCCGCCGGAAAGTTGCGGTTAGTGAATGCGAAGGCGTACCCCAATTGGGTTGGCGCCCACTCGCCGGCGATCGCGCCCGAGGAGATTTGTCGCAGCAAGTACGGCTCCAAGAAGAGTTGAAAGCCGTAGGCCAAGTTCATGAGGGCGGCGTAGCCAATCCAGGGGCGGATGAGCGGGAGCTTGATTCGCCAGGCCAGATCCCACGCGTTTGCTCCGTCGATCTTGGCGGCTTCGAAGATTTCGTCGGGAATACCGTTGAGCCCGCCGTTGACGACGATGATCCACGTTCCGACGCCCTGGAAGAACAGCATTCCAGTGAGGATCATGGGCATATTGCCGTCGGTGACTATCTCTTTCAGAGACCCAAAACCCACCTCTTGCCAGAGTGGCGCGAGGGGCGACTGAGTGGGGTGGAGGAGGTAAACCCAGAGCACGAAGTTGGCGATACCGCTCAACGCTCCGGGAATGAAGTAGAAGAAGCGCATCGTAGAGCCGAAGCGGCCGGGGCTGGCGTGAACCAGCAGTGCCAAGCCGACGATGCCCACCATCATGAGTGGCAACCACACGATCATGACGGAGAAGATGTTGATGAACGTTCCGGAGAACCGATAGTCGGTAATTACCGTGATGAACGAGTCAAGACCGCCGAACCCGCTGGCGGGGTTGACGAGGGTTGGCGCTTTTTGCAGGGCAATCCAGAAGGCGTAGCCGATAGGAATCGCGGCGGCGATGAGAAACAGCGCAAGGTAAGGAGCGAGCAAGATCCAGGCGCCGCGTGACTCTGCGTGGCGGGTGCGGTGACGCCGCGGGGTCGTGGATGCCCGGGGCCCAGCAGCCGGAGGCTCCGTGCCCTTCGTGGCTAGCGTTGTGCTGCTCATGTATTCCTCGCCTATACGTTCGGGAGTGGAACAGAGTGTGGGGGCCTCAAGGATCTGAAACCCCCACACATGCTGTGCCTAGCTGATTACTTCTATTCGGCAGTGACCGTGTAACCGACCGAGTTGGCGCGGTTCACAAGTTCTTCTCCGAAGGTGCTGAGTGCATCACTCATCGAACCGTTGGCGATCAGCGTGGGGCTGACTGTCTCGGTCCAGGCTGCGCCCGTGTCGTAAAGCATGTACGAGTACGGTGCTACTGCGCCAGCGGCATCCTTGAATGCTTGCTGCACTGCTGGGACGTCGGCGAAGTAGGCGTCAGCTTCGAGCTTGGCGAGCCACGCATCCTGGATCGGACCGTAGCCGGGGAGACCGGTTGAGAGCTCAACCTGCCACGCCGGGTCAGTCGCGACGAAGGTTGCGAACGTCAGTGCGTTCTCGAGCTGCTTTCCGGTGATGTGCGAAGATACGCCCCAGAGGCCGCCACCTTCATTACCCGCGGTCGGGCTTGATTCGCCCTCCCAGGTCAGCGGTGCGCTTGCACTCATCTGGCCGGCAGGGATCTTCCAGGTGTCGCGGAAGAGGTAGTTTCCCCACCAGACGGCGCCGGGGCTCATGACGAGGTTTACACCGGCTGCTGCCGCGTCACCGTCAAAGATTCCCTGAGTGGTGAGTGCTCCACCGTCGTACATCTGCGAGAGCAGTTCGTTGGCGCGAACACAGTTCGGGTCGTCGAGGTTGATGTGAACTTCCGACTCTGAGAGGCGGTCGTTGGTGGGGCAGTCGGCGGCCTGAAGGTAGCGGTTGACGGCGTACGCGTCGCCCAAGAATCCGCTGATCTTGTCGGGGTGAGCTGCGGCAATCTCGACAGCAAGGTCGCCATATTCTTCCCACGTGGTCGGCAGTGTGTAGCCGTTTTCGTCGAAGAAGGCCTTGTTGTACCAGAACACGTCAGGGGCAGCGTCGTTGCGGAGGCAGCGAATCTGACCATCGATGTCGCAGAAGGAGAGCACTGCGGGGTCGTAACCATCGATGACATCGGGAAGCAGATCGGTGAGGTCGGCAGCGTAGTTGCTGGCTGCGCCGGTTGCCCAGGCAATGTCGTCGTTGGAGGGGAAGAAGATGGCGTCGGGCCATCCTGATCCAGCGGAATCAAAGTTGGCGAAAGCCTGCTTCACGGTCTGCCCGCCCACGGTGCCGTCGATCTGAACAACGTCAATCTCGATTTCGGGGTGCGCTTCTTGGAAGGCTTCTGCTGCGGGAACGCGGGGTGGGTCAACCCACACCGTGATTTTTCCACCCGAGTCAGTTTGCTCGGGGGCGGTTGCGCCTCCGTCAGCTGAACAGCCGGATAGAACGAGTGCAGCGGCGGAAATAATGGCCACTCCTGCACTGGCGGAAAGGGACCTCTTCGTCTTCATTGACACTCCTTGGTGGGGGTTACTACTGCTTCGTAGTGGAGAGATGCAAGACGCTGGAACGACTCAATTTCTCCGGTGCTCAAACGTTATACCAAGCGCGAAGGTTGTGCAAACGTTTGACCAAAGGTTTTTCAACCGTTATCTCGCAGTTTGCACGCACTGCCCTAGTAGCCGATGCGGGCGGGATCGATGCCGTAGAACTCCGCAGCAGTGCGGCCAAGCAGCTTCTCGCGGTCGGCGGCATCCACACTGTCGAAGAGCGGCTGGAGCCCTTGCCACACTCGCGTGTATCCGCCAGCGAGCACCGAAATGGGCCAGTCACCGCCGTACATCAAACGCGCAGGGCCAAACACGTCGAGCGCACGCTCAAAGAAGGGGCGCACAAACTCGGTAGTCCACTGCTGCGGAGCACCCGCTGCCGAGTAGAGCCCGCTCACCTTGGCATAAACGTTCGGGTTCTCCGCCGCCGTTGCAATCGCCGACCACCACGGCTCGCGCTCCTCAAGGCCGATCGGCGGCTTCGCCAAGTGATCGATCACCATGCGGAGCTGCGGATGCCGCCGCGACAATTCAGGAATCAGCGCGAGATGCTCGGGCAACACAGCGACCACGTCGAAGGTGAGCCCCGCGCGCTCCAGCACCGTCAGCCCTTCCGCAACGTTGGGGCGCAACAACCACTCCGGATCTTCCTGATTATGAATAAGCGTGCGCACTCCAACCACGCGGGTATCTCCCTGCCACGACTCAATTGTGCGCGCCGCCTGCTCTGGGCGGTCGATGGGCGCATAGCCCACGATTGCCGCAACTTGCTCATTGGCCGCCGCCGATTCCACCATGAGGCGAGTGTCATCGAAGTTATCTGCTGACTGCACTTGCACTGTGTAGTCGACTCCGGCATCCCGCAGTTCCGGAATGAGTTGGTCGAGCGTCATCACTTGATTGATAGGTGCTAGTGATTCGTCGAGCCAGTCATAGTGAGCTCGGTGGGGGTTCCAGATGTGTTGGTGGGCATCAATTATTGGAAAAACCACGGTGTTGTCCCTTCGCGAGTGGCCAGTTTAGAGAATTCCGTGTCGTTCCCACACGGTGCGCAGCGAGTCGCCGGCGAGCAGTTCTGCCAGGACCGTCGATTCGTTGGATGCTCGGGCGCGAGCTCGAGTCAAGATTTCGTCTTCGCGCGCCTGAGGAACCACGACCGCCCCATCATCGTCCGCCATCACGAGGTCGCCGGGTGCGATCAACACTCCGCCCAACTCGACGACAACATCGGAGGCGATGACGCGCATGCGGGCACGGAAGTCGATGGGGCGACGCGAGCGCGAGAATGCCGGAAAGCCCAGTGCGGCGATCTTGTCAGTATCGCGCAGATTGCCATCCGTAATAACCCCGGACGCTTTCGCACCCATCGCGGCAGCGCTGAACAGTTCGCCCCAGAATCCTGAATCGTTGTTTTCCGCTGTCGCAATGACAATCATCTGACCGGCAGCGATGCCGTCAATGAAGTCGATCGACTCTTTGTAGGGGTCGTCGAGATCGGATTCGAGCGCCGGCGCAAAGCGAACAGTGCGGGCGCGACCGATCGCGCGCGAGCCTGGCGTGATCGGAGCAAGGCGCTGGTTCAGCACTTGATTGCGTAGCCCTGACTCATCACACGAGTCGCTGAGAATCGCGGTCGTGAGGCGCTCATCGCCGGGGTGCGGCGTGAACCCTGAGCTGTTAGCGGATGGGACGCTAGCGGATGACATGTCCACCTCCTGGAGTAAACGGAAACCGCGCTTCGATCTCTGGAGTCAACTGGATGCCCAAGCCAGGGGATTTCGGAGCCACGATCCCACCGTCCCGGAAGTCGACCTCTTCCACCCGCATCGCCTCACGCAGCGGATTCGGCAGTGTGCAGTACTCGAAGAGCTCAACGTGGGGGTTGGCGAAAACGGTGTGCAGGTTCGCTGCGAAGGTGACGCCGCTGCCCCAGACGTGGGGAACGGTCTTTACGCCGCTGGCGTGGGCGAGTTCGGCGACTTGCGCAAAAGCTTTAGGCCCTCCAACGAAAGTAACATCGGGCTGGGCGACGTCGAGCGCATTGGCCTCGAGAAGTTGGGCGAAGTCGCGGACTGTTCCGTTGGATTCGACACCGGAGATGGGCACGTCGACGGCAGCACGCACCGCCGCGTAACCGGCCACGTCATCCGCTTGGCAGGGCTCTTCATACCAGCGGGCACCCAGCTCGGCAGCTTTGTGCCCGACTCGAATTGCTTCGTCGACGGGCCAGGGGTGAGAGGCGCAGGCCTGCACGGCATCGATCACGAACTGCACGCCCTCGGGCAGCAGCGCGGTCACGTGGTCGAGCAACGCAATGGTGGTGTCGGGGTCGGTCATCGCGCGGAACTTCACCGTGCCGAAGCCTGCCTCGATCTGTGCCGCTGCCCAGTCTGAAACCTCGCCGAAGGTCGTGCCGAGTCCGCCACTGGCGTAGGACTCGATCCAGTCGCGTTTGAGCCCGCCAAGAATGTCGTAGGCGGGCACGCCGAGGCGCTTGCTTACGGCATCCACTGCCGCGGTTTCGATCGCTCCGGCAACACCGTTGAGCATTCCGCCGCGCGCCCAGAAAGCGGTGTAGGCGCGAAGGTGGTCGGCTACTTCGAGCGGGTGGGCGAATTCTTGATTGAGAACGTAGGGCCGGAACGCATCCACGATTCCGGGCACGGCTTCGGCGGCCATGATGCCGGCGCCTGCTTCGCCGACTCCGGTTGTTCCATCAGAGAGGGTTACCTCGACGAGAGCGGCATCCCATGACCAAATGGTGCCTCCTACCCACGTGAGTTCTTCTCCTGGCTGGTACCGGTGCGAAAGCAACACTGCGCGCACGGCGGTAATGGTGAGAGCTGTATCAGTGAGTCCCATGGGAAGGGCGCCTCATTTCTAGTAGCGAGCGATAGTGGTTACCGTATCTGATCAATCGTTTGATCACAAGAGCGTCTAGACCGAAGGCGAGCTCCACACCAGCACCTCGCTACAGCGCAGCGATCACGCCGGCGGCCTCAAGCTCGACCCACAGTCTCTCGGGCATTGCGGCTCTGTAGCGCTCGATGTTCGATCGCACTTGATCGCCTCCGCGAGCGCCGACCACGACTGAGACGACAGCCGGATGCCGCAGAACATAAGCAATGGCGGCCTCAGGCAGCGTGACGCCGTGGGCTTCACACGCGTCGGCCACGCGATTGGCGCGCTCAAGAATCGCCGGTGGAACAGGTTCGTAGTCGAAGGTTGCGTCGGGGCTCGGGCGGTTGCGTCCAAGCAGACCAGAGTTGTAGACACCGGCGACAACGATGCCGACCTTGCGCTCCAAGGCAGTCGGCAAGAGATCGGCGAGCGCCTCGTCATCGATCAGAGTGAACCGCCCGGCACACATAACAAGGTCAACATCAGCGCGACGAATAAGCTCCGCGAGCGGTGCCGCTGCGTTCATGCCGGCGCCCACTGCTTTTACGACGCCCTGTTCGCGCAACTCGATGAGCGCACCGATTCCTTCGGTAGAGGCTTGCTCGAAGTGATCATCGGGGTCGTGCAGGTAGAGCACATCGAGGTAGTCGAGTCCGGTGCGTGCAAGCGATGCTTCGACTGACCGCATGATGCCGTCGCGACTGAAATCCCACTGCCGTTTCGTGACGGCCGGAACAGCAAAACCTTGGTCATCCATGCGGTCTTCGCCGCCGGGGTTCGGCACGAGGAGCTTGCCGACTTTGCTCGAAATCACGTACTCCTCGCGCGGGTGGGTGCGCAATTGTTCACCAAGGCGGCGCTCGGAGAGCCCGAGCCCGTAGTGTGGCGCAGTGTCGAAGTAGCGCACGCCGGCATCCCACGCTGCCGCGACGCCCTCTTCGACTTCAGCGTCGGTGGTTTCCCGGTAGAGGTTGCCCAGTTGTGCAGCTCCGAGTCCGATTTCGGTGAGTTCAAGACCCCGTTGGGTCGATCGAGTCTGCACGGAGGCTCCTCCAGAAAGTGTTAACGCGCGGGTGGCGCGGTCGATTCGCGCACGACCAGCTGCGGTGCTGGGTCGGCGATGATGCGGTCTTCGGCGGTTCCGGAGTTGATGTTCTCCCACAGGCTGGCCATAGCGGCCCGGCCAAGTTCGTAGAGCGGCAGGCGCACGCACGTGAGCGGCGGCCAGGCGATTTCTGCCGTCCAGGTGTCGTGCATGGCCACGATCGACATGTCTTCAGGAACGCGGATGCCCAACCGTCGCGCTTCGGAGAGCACACCGTGAGCGGCGTTGATGTTCGCAACAACTACTGCTGTGGGCGGGGTGGACAGCTCCGCCATCGCATCGAGGGCCTGAGCACCCTGCTTGGGGTAATACCCGAAGGTGGTTACCAACTCGGGTTCAACGGTGAGCTTGGCATTCGCCATGGCTTCGAGGAACCCGGCGAGACGACGCTGACCCGACTCCGAGGTGGGCACTCCGCCGGCGTAGCCGATGCGGGTGTGACCGAGCTCGATGAGGTGCTCTGTCGCGAGGCGCATCCCAGCTTCATCTTCAAGACGAACAGAGCCACCGCTGCCCGGGTTGATGGTGTTGATCGAGATAACGGGAAGGCCGCTATCGGTAACGGTGCGCAGGTCGTCACCACTCAAGTGGTCGCCGAATTGCACGAGAACTCCGTCGACTCGTCCCTCACCCATGAGGCGCGGGATTGATTCTTCACCCTCAGGCAAACGTTCGGTGCTCGCGATCAGCACCATGTAATCCTTGCTGCTGGCTTCTTCTTCAACACCCCGCATGAGTTCAGCGAAAATCGCGTTCGTCACTCCCGGCACGACGAGTCCAACCGCGTGAGTGCGTGACGACTTGAGCGCTCGAGCGGTGAAGTTGGGGCGATAGTTGAGTTCGCGCGCCGCTTCGTGAATACGTTGCCTGGTTGCCTCGCTCACCCGTACCCCGGGCTTGTCGCTCAGCACTCGCGATACCGCCGACACCGAGACTCCAGCGCGGGTTGCAACATCACTCAAAGTAGCCATGGTTGCCAGTGTATTCGGGCAACTAGTCGCTGGTACGTCGATTGACCAGATAAAGGTGAGTCAGCACCATCACGGTGTCACCGTGCTGGTTGATCACCGTCACCAATTCGTGCACGTAGCCAACCTCATCCGGTCGCTTCGGGTGCAGTGCCTTGTCGCTGATCTCTGCGGTCACCCGAATGGTGTCACCGATGAAAACAGGGCGAATGAAGCGGATGCGGTCGTAGCCGTAACTCATTGATTGCGGGTTGATGTCGCCAGCGGTCATGCCCACCGCTACCGCGACGATGAGGGTTCCGTGCGCGATGCGCTGACCGGCTGGCTGGGTTGCCATCCATTCGGCGTCCATGTGGTGCGGAAAAAAGTCACCCGTCTGGCCGGCGTGCAACACGATGTCGGCTTCCGTGATGGTGCGGCCGACGGTTTCGCGTCGCTCCCCCACCTCGTGGTCGTCATACCAGCGGTCTTTTGTCAGCATTAGCGCACCAACCATTCTGCGACGCCAGCGTCGAGGCGTTCACGTAGTTCGGAGAGCGAGATCTGGCCGAGTAGGGCCGAGGTCACGAGGGGCGAGACTGCATTCTGCAGTTCGATGTAGGTCGCGAACCGTGGGCGCAAGTAGGCGCCTTCGAGGGTCGCGCGAGTGCCCGTGAAGAAGTTGAGGCTGTCGGCGTTGGTGCGCTCGCTCTCCCACGCGACGGCGTTACCTGGCTGGCCACCGCCGTCGTAGTACGCTCCTGCTTGCACGTCACCCGACGCGAGCCAGAAGGCGTGTGTGATTGCAGCATCCATCGCCTGACTGCGAGACGAGACGGCGATTCCGGCTCCACCAAGCAACGAGCCGGCAACACCACGGGTCGAGCGCGGGATGTCAATGTACTGCAACCGGTGCGATCGGTAGCCAGCGCGGGAGTAGTTCGTGTACCCGAAAAGCAGTGGAGCGTAAGCGAAGGTGTCGCTCTCGGCGAGAACATCAGCGACCTGAATCGGGTTGAACCCTGCATTGTCAGCCGGCACGAGGCGCGCCAAACGGGTAAGCAATTCCATTGCCCGCGTCAGCATGTCTTCTGAGAGGAAGACGCCGGGGTCAGTCATGGCGTCTTCGCCGAGACCAGAGGCGATAGTTACGAGGCTCGAGAACGCATCGACGGGCTTGAAGGGCCACAGCACGCGGCCCTCTTCGGCGAGCGCAATAACTTCGTCCCACGTGCTCGGCGCAGACTCGAGAAGATCGGGCCGGTAGGCGGAAACCTGGGCGGCGGCGTCGAGAGCGAGCCCCCACTGCTGGCCGAGGTGCTGGTACGACTCGTGCGAACGCCCCACCGATTGGGTGGCCAAGGTGGCGAGTTCTGCATCAAATCCGCGCCCATTGAGCGGAGCGAAGAGCTTCTCTTCCGCCGCAACCGGAATGTGCGGATGATCGATGACGAGCAGATCGTAGTTCTCCACGAGACTCTGCAGATCCTGATCGGCAAAAGCCTGGAGCGAGCGGTACTCCCACTGCACCTCGACCTCGAGAGCGACCGAGCGATACGCTTCGGCGGCCTTCACGACGCTGCCGTAGCCGCGCTCGTGCTCCCAGGTCATTCCGCGAAGGATGGTCGGGCTCATGCGCTCGCCTTTCTGGCCGGGAACTCTGTTCGCACTCGGTCATTGTCTTGCCCGAGGGTGGGGGCCGCTTTACTGCTCGTGAGGATCTGGCCGTCAACGCGGATGGGACTGCGGGTCGTGAAGAGTTCGTTGCCTCCGCGAGTGACGGGCTGCGTCATCCGAATCGCTTCGAATCCGCCGGAGGCGAGCAGTTCGTCGAGCGTGAGAACTGGAGCACACCACACATCGCCAGCGTCGAGGACGTCGAGCCACTGCTGGGTCGTGCCTGTCGCGAAGCGCGCCGCGAGAAGCTCTTCGACGTACTCTTGGCGATCCCAGGCAAGCTGCGGATCGTGCATCTCACTGAGTTCTGGCATGCCGAGAAGATCGCCGAGTTTGGGCAGCGGATTCATCGCCATCGCGATGTAACCATCTGTGGTGGGATAGGTGCCGTAGGGCGCGGCGAGGAAGGCGTGGGCCGAGTGCTCGCCGTGACGCTGCACCGTAATGCTGTCGTCGTTGAGCTTGGTGCTCAGCAGCTCGAACTGCAGGTCGAGCATCGCTTCGAGGAGGCTCGTCTGCACAAGCCCACCCTTGCCGGTGCGGAACTTGCGCACGAGAAGAGCCGTGACCCCCTGCGCAATGTGGCAGCTCATCAGGTGGTCAGCGATCGACAAACCGACGGGCACAGGACCGTCAGTCTTCGAGCCATTGAGCCACGGGATGCCCGACATCGCTTGAGCGAGGAGGTCTTGCCCTGGGCGATCTTTCCACGGCCCCTCTTCGCCGTAGCCGGTCGCGCTGGCGTAGACGATGCCGGGGTTGATGGCGCGCACAGATTCAAAGTCGAGGCCGATGCGCTCCATGACGCCGGGGCGGAAGTTCTGGATGATCACGTCAGCGCGCTCAACGAGTTCTTTCACGTAGGCGAGATCGTCGGCCACCTTGAGGTCAGCGGTGATGGACTCCTTGTTGCGGTTCATCGCATGGAACGAAACAGTGTCGCCGTCGAACTCGCGACCGGCAAAGGCGAGAGTGCGGCCGATGTCGCCGGTGCCGGGTCGTTCGACCTTGATAACGCGGGCACCGAGGTCGGCAAGTCGAAGTGCTGCAACAGGTCCGGCCAGAAACTGACTGAAGTCCAGAACGAGAATTCCCTCGAGCGGGAGTTCAGAGGGCGCAGACTCCGTTGGTGCGCCGTTGCGGTGATTCATTGCCGGTCAGCCTTCTGTTGTACTCGTGAACAATCGTTTGATCATGCTAGTATGGCGCAGAAATAGGCGCAAGGGAACCAGTGCCATCCACCGGCTCATCAACAACATCCAGTGGCTCATCACCCTCGCGCACCACCAATCGCAAAGGAGCGCACCAGTGCTGAGCGTGAGTTATGTTGGCGAGCAACGCCTTGAGGTCAACGAATACGAACCGAAGCCTCCAGCAGCTGGTGATGTTCAAATTGCCGTCGCCTACAACGGTCTCTGCGGCACCGATATGCACATCCTGCACGGCAACATGGATGCTCGAGTACAGATGCCCCTCACTTTCGGCCACGAGATGAGCGGCACCATTTCCGCCCTCGGCAACGGCGTTGACGGCTGGAACGTTGGCGACCACGTCACCGTCATGCCCCTCTGGTGGGACAACACGTGCCCCGCCTGCCTCGCCGGCAATCAGCACATTTGCCAGAACCTTGAGTTCATCGGCATCGATTCCCCCGGCGCCCTTCAGGGAAAGTGGAATGTTCCCGCCGAAACGCTTGTGGCCCTCCCGCCCGAGCTGCGCCTCGATCACGCCGCGCTCGTTGAGCCTGCTGCGGTTGCGGTGCATGATGTTCGCCGTTCGGGGCTCGCGCCCGGAGACAAGGCCGTGATTATCGGCGGTGGTCCGATTGGTGTGCTCATCGCATCCGTCGCCCGCGAATTTGGTGCCGAGGTTGTCGTCATCGAGATCGACGCCGGTCGCCGCGCCCAGATTGACGCGCTCGGCTTCACGACTATTAGCCCCCTCGAGGTCGACCAGGTTGCGTGGGTCAACGAGTGGACCGCGGATGCCGGTGCCGACGTTGTCTTCGAAGTCTCGGGTGCTGCGGCTGCCGTGCTTGGTGCCACCGACCTCGCGAAGGTGCGCGGAACTCTCGTCGTCGTCGCGATTCACCCGACACCGCGCGAGATTAACCTGCAGCGCGTCTTCTGGCGCGAGCTCACGATTCTGGGGGCGCGCGTTTACCAACGCACCGACTTCGAAAAGGCTATTGAGCTGGTCGACAGCGGCGTCATCCCGGCCGAACTGCTGATCACCCGCATTGTGCCGCTGTCGCAAACGAGTGAGGCTTTCGCCGATCTTGCTGCGGGCAAAGCGATGAAAATTCTCGTGGATGTGGCGGGCCAAAAGTGAACGCGAACCACGAGGGCAACCCCTTGACCGGCATGTTTGACCTGACCGGAAGCACCGCAGTCGTCACGGGCGCACGGCGGGGAATCGGCTTCGCCATGGCCGAGGCACTCGCCGCCGCCGGCGCCAACATTATCGGCGTGAGCGCCACCATCGAGGCTTCGGGCAGCGACATCGAGAAGGCGGTCACCTCGTATGGCCGCACCTTCGAGGGCATCGCGTGCGACTTTGCCGACCCGGATGCCGTAGCCGCGTTCGGCGAGACTCTCGCGACCCGCAACGTGGACATCCTCGTCAACAATGCCGGAACCATCGAGCGCGCCCCCGCCGCCGAGCACCCCACCGAGCTGTGGGATCGCGTTATTCAGGTGAACCTGTCGAGCCAGTTCACCCTCACGCAGGCCATCGCTCGCTCGATGATTGAGCGTGGCCGCGGCAAGATCATCTTCACGGCATCGCTGCTCAGCTTTCAGGGCGGCATCAACGTGCCCGGCTACACGGCAGCGAAGTCGGGCATCGCCGGCCTCACCAAGGCACTCTCGAACGAGTGGGCCAGCAAGGGCATCACCGTGAACGCGATCGCCCCCGGCTACATCGCCACCGACAACACCCAGGCGCTGCAAGACGACCCCGACCGCTCGAAGGCAATCCTCGACCGCATCCCCGCTGGTCGTTGGGGCGTCGGCAGCGACCTCGCGGGTGCCACCGTGTTCCTCGCCTCGCGCTCCTCCGACTACGTCTCGGGCGCCATCCTCAACGTTGATGGCGGGTGGCTCGGCCGCTAGTCCTTACGCACACTCTGTTGGCATCCATCCTCGTCGGTGGGTGCCAACAGTTGTTTTTGAGTATGGCCGAAATGTAAAAGGACGGAACGTACTGATCTCCCGAAATCGGCTAGTAATGGTCCGTCTGACGATCGGCTTGCGGCACACTGCCAGAACTGCCGCAGCAACGAGCAGCATGGGCAAATAGTCAATCGAATCGAGGAGATTGGTAGCGTGCTAAAGATCGCTGAGAGAAATTTCAATCGGCAGATCACCGAGTGATGTGCTCGCTCCAGAAGTCATCATCTGCCCAATTCTTAGGAATACCCATGCTCGCGAGGTTCATGGGTGGGCGAGTGCTCACGAGATCGTAGAGTCGTTGCGCCCAAGCGCTCCGGGGTGACACCACATCGAGCACTGACTGGAGTGCTAGAAGCACTGGGTATAGACGTTTTTCCGAGCGCGCAGGGAGAGCGTTGTCGCCCTTCAGCCAAGAGATTCCGCGCGAGTTTGGGACCGCTGGGTAGACGCCAAGACCGACGTTCCAGAGGCGACCGTGGTGAGCGCAAATGTTCCGGGCACGCACAAAGGTTCGCATCCAAGACACAAGTACTGGCTCGGTCAGCCCGATGCTGGCCGCCACCGCGGTCCTGTCGGCGCGCAGTTTCAGGTTCTTGATCGTGTTGTTGAGCTGGCCGATCGTGAGGGATTCGACGACGAGCCATGACGGCGGCAATTCAGGAGTTGCGTAGGTCAGCAAATAGTGTTCGAGGGCGGAACGGTGGGCCACCGCACGGTCGCCCGACGGGAGCGCTTCTCCTCCTGGGGCCTGAACCACCCCCACCGACTCAGGCTCGCCTTCAAGCCTGTCATCCGAAGCCGTCTGCACGATCTGCAGCAGGCCTCGGTGTTTGGAGCCGCTCGTAAAGTGCACGGGATTGACATACCAGTGCGGATCGTCGTACTTAGTTGACATATGATCGGACAGCGCTGCGCGGATCGCGACCTCGACGCGCTCCAATGCGTCCATGACAAGCAGTCGAAGTGCTCGGTCAAAGACGTAAAGGTCCAGTACGTCGTCGAAGTTAGTCCCGTCGCGGAAAAGATGATCCGGCTGTCCGTGCTGGAACGGGATTGTGTATGGCGAGAGGCGGAAGTAGCCAATATGTCGAAGGTACCGTGAGGCCCGATCCCGATCGGGAATCATTAAGCCGCGCTCCTCGAGCTGATCGACGAGTTTATCGAGGCTCAACGCCTTTTTGTCGTAATGGAGACTGCCACGTGGGCGCAATGGCCGACGCTGTCGGGACATCGGGGGCTCCTCCTTAACAAAAAAAATCTCCCAAGTGCGCATCCAAGAGAGGCGTGGGAGATGTAGTAATTTGAGGTTAGCACAAACACATGCCGCGCAGTGTTTGTTAGTTGCCCGTCATCGTTTTGAACACCTTAATTGCTGCAGCGTGGATCTCGCGTTCGAAGGTGCCGATCGGTTTTTGAAGGTTCTCTTGCTGGGGACTGACCGGGTCGGGGCACGAGTTTACTAACGTGTCCATTGGATTTCTTCCGTCAGTCGTTTAGCGGGCGATGTGGCTGATGGCGGGCGAGATAGCTCGTTGCGCTTGTTCGTTAGTCCAACGCGCGACTTCCACGGGACGAGCGTCGAGGCGAGGGCCCGACACGACCTCGCGGTTGGAACCGTGTTCCTCGCCTCGCGCTCCTCCGACTACGTCTCGGGCGCCATCCTCAACGTGGATGGCGGCTGGCTCGGCCGCTAAACCTCACGCGCATACTGTTGGCATCCATTCTCGTCGGTGGGTACCAACAGTTGTTTCTGGAGTTCGGCCGCCTAACTCAGTCCTTGGCTATAACCGCTTCGGGCCGCAGGTCGAGGCGGCGCAAGAGCTGAGCGTTCGCCGCAACAACAACGGTTGAGGCCGACATGAGCAGTGCTCCGACGGAGATCGGCAAGACGAAGCCGATGGGGGCGAGCACTCCAGCGGCGAGGGGAACCGAAATGAGGTTGTAGCCGGCGGCCCACCACAGGTTTTGGCGCATCTTGGCGTAGCTGCGGCGCGAGAGTTCGAACACGGCAAGCACCGAACGCGGGTCATCGCTCGCGAGCACAACACCGGCCGAAGCAATCGCCACGTCCGTTCCGGCACCGATCGCGATTCCGACATCCGCTTGGGCAAGCGCTGGCGCATCGTTCACGCCATCACCCACCATCGCGACGGTGCCGCCCGCCTTCTGCAGTTCGGCAACCTTGCTGGCTTTGTCTTCCGGATGCACGCCCGAGAACACCTTGTCGATACCGAGCTCTGCGGCCACCGACTGTGCAACAGCATCCGCATCTCCCGTGATCATCACGACTGTGACGCCCTTCGAGTGCAGGGCATCGATCGCTTGGCGCGAGTCTTCGCGCACCTCATCCGCGAGACCGATTGCGCCGATCACGTGACCGTCAGAGAGCACGTGCAAAATGATCGCGCCGGCATCCGCCCACTCGGTTGTGACCTCAATTGCCTTCTGGTCGTGCTGACGCAGCATGCTCGGCCCGCCCACGCTGATCGTCGCACCATCAACAGACGCTTCGACGCCAACACCGCTCGACGAGCTGAAGTTCGACGCCCCCACTCGTTCAAGCTCGCGGTCGCGCGAGGCCGCCACAATCGCCTTTGCGAGCGGATGCTCACTGTCGTACTCAGCAGCGGCAGCGAGTCGAAGCACCTGGTCTTCACTCGCATCCCCGACCGCCGCGACGTGCGTCACGGCGGGTTCGCCCTTCGTGAGGGTGCCCGTCTTGTCAAAGAGAACGGTGTCGACCTTGCGCATTGTTTCGAGCGCAATGCGGTCTTTCACGAGCACCCCGGCTCGTGCCGCGCGCTCGGTCGAAATCGAGACGACGAGCGGGATGGCGAGGCCAAGAGCGTGTGGGCAGGCGATGACGAGCACGGTGATGGTGCGCACGATGGCATCGTCGGGGCTGCCCACGAGAGTCCACACGGTTGCGGTGATCGCGGCGGCAACGAGTGCGAACCAGAACAGCCAGCCAGCGGCGGTGTCGGCGATGCGCTGAGCGGGCGACGATGAACTCTGCGCCGTTTCGACAAGTTTCGTGATGCCCGCGAGCGCCGTATCATCGCCAATCGCGGTGACCTTCACGCGGATCGAGTTATCGGTGGCCACGGTTCCCGCCACGACGCGGTCGCCCTCGCCGCGTGTAACCGGCTGCGACTCTCCCGTGATCATCGACTCATCCACTTCGGCCGAACCGTCAATCACTTCACCGTCGGCGGGCACTCGTCCGCCAGGGCGCACGATTACGACATCGCCCACCACGAGGTCAGATGGATGCACGGTGACGAAGTCATCCCCCTCGACCTTCTCCGCTTCATCCGGAAGCAACGCGGCGAGCGAGTCGAGTGCACTCGAGGTTTGAGCCAGCGACCGCATCTCTACCCAGTGGCCGAGCAACATCACGACGATGAGCAGCGCAAGCTCCCACCAGAAGTCGAGTTCGTGCGCAATCAGCTCGAGCGTGGATGCCCACGAAGCGACAAACGCGACAGTGATCGCGAGCGAGATAAGGAGCATCATTCCCGGCTGGCGCGATTTCAGTTCAGAGAAGCCGCCCGTGAGGAAGGGCTTGCCGCCCCAGAAATACATGACGGTACCGAGCACGGGCGAGATCCACGGGATGAGCGCAAGGTCGGGAAGCGTGTAGCCCACGATCTGCGCAAACATCATGCTGAAAGCCGTGACGGGCACGGCGATCACCAGCATGATCCAGAACAGCCGACGGAACTGAGCAACGTGATGAGAGTGGTCCATGCGCGCCACACTATACCCCTAGAGGGTATCCATCAACCCATTGAAGGCCACTCCCAGCTACCGTAGAGCCGTGACCACATTCAGCGAAGAAACCGTGTCCGCAGTCCTCGCCCACATGAATAGCGACCACAACGATGACAATCTGCTCATCGTGCGTGCGTTCGCAGAATCTGCCGCAATCTCAGCAGCCATGGTGTCCCTCGACGGCAGCGAAGGCACCTGGCAGTACTCCGATGTCGACGGCATTGAACATCACGTCACCGTGCCGTGGAGCACCGAGATTAGCGAGCGCGCGGAGATCCGCCAGGAGATCGTGAAGCTCTACGATGCTGCGTGTGAAAAGTTGGGCGTCGACGCTCGACCACACAGCTAGTAGCGTTGCGGCATCCACTTCACGTTTCACCCTCCCCTGCTCTAGCCAAATAGCACCGAGGAGGAGTACGAATAAGGAGCAGCATCGCGCACACACCTCGTGCGCCCACAAGGGGGAAGAAATCATGACCCGATCACCCAACCGCATGATTGGCTCAATCGTCGGAGCCTTCTTTGTGCTCATCGGGCTGCTGGGTTTCACCGTCACGGGCGGTGTAGGTTTCTTCGACACCGAAGGCCCACTGCTCGCCGACCTCTTCCGAGTGAACGTTTTCCACAACGTTATCCACATCGTCGTTGGGGCAGCACTGCTCCTTGCAGCGATCTCAAACCGGTCAGCAGCGCGAGCGGCGAACTCCTGGCTCGGCTTCGGTCTTCTCATCCTCGGATTCGCTGGATTGCTCCTCATCGGCACTGAGTTCAACATTCTCGCGCTTAACGCGGCCGACAATGTTCTGCACTTTGCGACCGCCGTACTCTTGCTTGTCGTCGGCATCGGTGCCGATAGCCGCGCCACCGGCGTGAGCGCCTAGCCAGCGAATACCCAACTTTTGGAGGATGTTGCTTGCCAATTGCTCCCGATAGAGTGAGGCTTACCTAACCCCGCTTTCGCTAGGAGACCCCGTGGCAGTAATTCCGTTCTCGCAGGCTCTTCGCGAGCGCACCTGGTCAAGCCATGGCGACAGCGAAGGTGCCGACTTCATGAAAGACCTCATGACCGGCAAAGGTAGCCGCGATGACTACATCGCCCTCGTCGCGCAGCACTACTTCATCTACGAAGCCATCGAAGCTGCAGCCGACCACTTCTCCACAAATCCTGTCGCCGCGCCGTTCATCACATCGCAGCTCACTCGCCTCCCCGCAATCGAAGCAGACCTCGAATTCTTGATCGGTGCCGACTGGCGCGACCAGATCACCGCCCTCCCGACCGCTGCCGCCTACGCAGCCCGAGTACGCGAAATCGCTGCCCAAGACTGGGCAGGCGGATTCATCGCCCACCACTACACCCGCTACCTCGGTGATCTCTCGGGCGGTCAGATCATCCGCACCATCATGCAACGCCAGTTCGGTTTCGAAACCAACGGTGTCGGCTTCTACCTGTTCGACGAGATCGCGAAGCCCAAAGAGTTCAAAAACACGTACCGCGACCAGCTCGATGCTGTCGAGTGGGATGACGCTGAACGCGACCGAGTCATTGAAGAAGTGCTCGCCGCGTACCAGTTCAACACCGACCTATTCATCGACCTGTCGCGCGCGAAAGCGGCCGCCTAGCCTGCCGCGCGGGTCGTGTCGCCGAACCGGCACGGCCCGCCTTGGGCAACCTCTACTGCGCTGCCTTCACACGCGCCCGCAGTGTTTCCGAGACTTGAGCGCGCTATCCGAGCCCCGAGCGCTCATCGCGAACGCCGCTAGCTTCAGAATCAACAGCTCCCTCAACGGGCTTCTTTGACAGCCCGACCGAGCCAGCGCTGGAACGGCCCTCCAGAGCAGTGTGCACCGCGATTGACTCGTCGACATCGGCGTACCGTGGGCGCAATCCCACGGGGCGCTGGCGGCGCTCCTCGCGCTTAGCGCGCCGGGCCGCCACGATCAGGTTGAGAGCTTCGACCAGAATGGCGAACGCCATCGGCGCATAGATAAGGGCCTTGTCGATGTAGACGCCGAATCCCTCGGCGATCAAGAAGACTCCGATGAGGAGCAAGAACGACAGGGCCAGCATCTTCACTGTCGGATGCTTGTTGACGAAGGTGAAGATAAAGCGGGCCGCGAAGAGCATGATGCCGAACGACAGCACAACCACGGTGATGATCACGACGAGGTTCTCTGTCATACCGACGGCCGTGATCACGGAATCGAGTGAGAACACGAGGTCGAGCACCAGAATCTGCGCGATGACCGACCCAAAAGTAGCCGCTTTCTTGCCACCGCCAGAGCTGTGCTCTTCGTCGCCTTCAAGTTTGTGGTGAATTTCGGTGACGGCCTTGTAGACGAGGAAGACACCACCCGCGATAAGGATGAGGTCTTTCCACGAGAACCCCAGCTCGCCGACGACGAAGATTTCGTCCTTCAACGTGATGATCCAGCCCGCAAACAGCACGAGCACGATGCGCATGAGCATCGCGAGAGTGAGGCCTAGGTTGCGAGCCTTCGCCTGCTGATCCTTCGGCAGTTTCGATGCAAGGATCGAAATGAAGATGACGTTGTCGACTCCGAGCACAATTTCGAGAACGAAAAGTGTGAGAAAGACCGCGATGAGGTCAGGAGTAAAGGCGAAGGAGAATTCCATTCGTCAATTCTCCACTACAGCCCCGCGATTGCGGGAGTAAGCCGGCAAAATTTAGCCCTGTGCTTCAATCTGCCCGCGCAAGCCATCGAGTGTGCGCAACACCGTGAGCGACGTATCGAGTGGATGCTCGGGCGCTTCCGTTCGCCCCGCTGCAATGTGCTGGGCAATCGCCGTCGTCTGAAAAGCGAGCCCTTCGCGGCCGCGCAATCCCGTGCCGTCAGTGAACTCGATGCGTTCCTCGTCGCGCACGAAAGCAAAACCATTCGGCGCGTAGAACGGAGTGCGCACCTCAACGCGAGCGCGCGTGCCGCTGATGCGGGCCTCCGTGGGGGTGTCGGCCAGCATCGTCGTGTGCAACACGGCCTGGGCACCGGTGGCATGGTCGAGAATCACCGCCGCCTGCGCATCAACACCGCTCGCGAGCATCTGCCCCGTTGCCACAGCCGCGCTGGAGGCACCGAGCACGAACTGCGAGAACCACACGGGGTAGATGCCGATGTCGCGCAGCGAGCCACCGCCCATCGCGGGGTCAAAGACCGGCTGACCGGATGGTGCACCAAAGTTGGCGCCGAAATCTGCCGTGACCATCGCCACGTCTCCGAGCTCGCCCTGAGCCAAGAGTTGCGCGATGATCGTGGTTTGCGGCAAGAAGCGGGTCCACATGGCTTCCATGGCAAAGACGCCAGCAGCTCGTGCGGCGTCCACAATCACTTGGGCGTCAGCGGCGTCGATGCCGAGGGGCTTCTCGATCAAGACATGCTTGCCCGCGGCGATCGCGAGCAGCGCCAGCGGCTGGTGAAATACGTTGGGCGCAGCGATGTAGACGATGTCGACGCCGGGGTCAGCAACGAGCTGGTCGTAGCTGCCATAGCTGCGCTCGATGCCATGCTTCTGAGCGAATTCCGCCGCGCGATCGGCCGAGCGCGACGCCACGGCAACGACCCGCTGGTCAGTGTTGGCGTGCATGGCCGCCACCCAGTCGGTGGCGATGCCACCGGGAGCGAGCACGCCCCAGCGCAGCGTGGGGCCGCCTCGAAGTGGCGTAGCGGTGGAGTCAGGCAGAATCACGACAGTTCCATTCCGAGGTAGATCGAGTCTGCTCCGCGGGCCAACTCAACGAAGCCGAGGTAACGGTAGAACGAGATCGCATTGTGGTTGTCTTCGCCAACATCGAGGTGAACCCCGCGTACTCCGCGAGCGCGCAATGCCGTAAAGAGTGTCTCCATCATTGCTCGCCCCGCGCCCGTACCTTGCACGCGCGGCAGTAGGTCGATGTGGAGGTGGGCGGGATGATTCTCGACCGCCGCAGCTGGTGCCGTTACTGGCGAGTGGAGGTGAGAAATCAGCTCGACATCGAGCGAGCTACCGGAAGTCGCCGGGTACTGCTCGCGCAACACCGGCCACCACTCCCGTTCTTGCCACTGTTCAAACTCGCGCGTATCGGCGGCGCCGAGAACGTAGCCGGCGACTCCGAGTTCGTCCGCGATGACGAACGCGAGATCGGGGGCACCCACGAGATACGGGCCCACATAGATGTGGCCCAGGAGGTCAGGATTCGTGAAGAGAGCGCTCCCATCGGCCCCGGCATCCGCGGTCTGAAGACACACGCGATAGGTGCCGGGAAGATCGTAGAGTCCCGCAGGCCGAATGTTGCTCATGGATTCACCATATCGGTCGCGTCAACTGGTCTACATTGTGGCTTCCGGGCTGAATCGACAGTGGTCTAGATGTCACGTCGCTTGCCCTGCGTTTATCGGGAAGATACACCGTAGTACCGGGAATGTTTCTATTAGATTACGGCACAATGTACCCCGGAATGGTCTACTCCCCCCTTTACCAGGCCTGCGAAAATGGGCTTCAATGTGAGGGTGACGATCGTAGAGGAGTCCACCCGACACACCCTTCGTGCGCGCTTGCGAGAACTCGTAGCGTCGACAGAGGTGGGCAAGAGCCTGCCCAGCGAACGCGACTTGAGTGCCCGCTGGGGTGTCGCCCGCATGACGATCCGCCGCGCAGTTGACGCGCTCGTCGCCGAGGGCCTGGTTGAACGCCGCCACGGTTCTGGCACCTACGTCACCCCACAACCCTTCGTGCGACTGCTCGGGCTCACCTCTTTTTCACAAGATATGCGCGATCGCGGCCTCGAGCCCAGCGCACGCTTGCTCGCCTACCGCGTCGCTCCCGCCGATGCCGCAATGGCCACCCAACTTCAGATCGCGCCCGGCGACCCCGTCGTCAGCTTCACGCGCTTGCGCCTCGGCAGCGGCGAAGCCATGGCCGTCGAAACCGTCTGGATCCCTCAAGCGCTCGTTCCCGGAATCAACGGCAGCGACCTCGGTGGTTCCCTTTACGAGCTACTGAGCAGCCGCTACCGCGTCTCCCCCGGCGCCGCGAACGTCTCGATCGAACCGGTTTTGCCCGACGAGCGAGTGCGCGAGCTGCTCACCATTAGCGAGAACCAGGCCTGCCTGCGCATCCGTATGGTCGACTCTGACGCCCGCGGAAACATCATCATGATCGCCAATTGCTTCTACCGCGGCGACAAGTACCAGCTCACCGCTCAGGTCTCGGGCGGCGCATTCTCACCAGATCCGGCTCGGAACAGCTAATGCTTCGCGTGCTCGCTGTCGACGGCGGCCAATCTGGCATCCGACTCAAGAGCAGCGCACAGCCCGGAACCGTAGAAGTGGATGGCGTCAGCCGTCTCGAAGGCGACACCATGCGTTCCGTTGCTGGTGCCGTTGCCACCGCGTGGAGCCACGGCAAGTTTGCCCCCGTGGATCGCGTGATCATGGGTCTCACGACTGTTCCCGCTGATACCGCCTCCTTCTCACGCCTGGCCGAACTCGTGTCGGCCACCACGGGCGCCAGCGAGGTGTGGATCGCCAACGATACTGCTACCTCTCACGCCGGCGCTCTTTCTGCCGAGGCGGGCGTCTCGCTCAACACCGGAACCGGCGTGGCCTGCCTTGCGGTCCGCGAGAACGGCGAGACGCGCACCGTTGATGGAGATGGCTATCTTTTGGGCGATTCTGGCGGCGGGTTCTGGCTCGGCAGCCGGGGAATCTCAGCGGTGCTCCGCGCCCTCGATGGCCGCGGCGAGACGACCTCTCTCACCACGCGCGCTGCCGAACAGTTTGAGGGGCTCGACAATTTGGCGGCCCGACTTCATAGCGCTCACCGCCCGGTCAATCGTATTTCTCAATTCGCGCGCTCTGTTCTCGCCGCGGCAAGCGACGGTGACGCTGTCGCCAACTCCATCGTCGAGCAAGCGGCGCACGAACTCTTTCTCACCGCTCGCGTTGCCGTGGCCTGGGTGGCAGTGGATGCTCCGCTCGCGCTGGGCGGCAAGCTGCTCGGCCCCAACACTCTGCTTTTCGCTCGCTTAGTCGAGCACCTCGCCTCCGAAGGCATGTCGTTCCGGCCCGCCGATGGTTCGGCTCTGGATGGCGCCCTGCTGATCGGCTCTGGCAACACCGACAACCTTTATCGCAGCCTCATCCACGTGTGGAAAGAAGGAAATCCCGCATGACCTCCTCAAGCCCGACCACCCTCGACGCGCACTCTCCCGCCGCGCGTTACTTGGGACTGGCAGCCGATCTCGTTGACCGGCTGCGCACCACCGAAGGTGCCAACATTCTCGCCGCCGCCCGCATCATCGCCGATGCTCTGGTCGCGCAGCGCACCATACACATCTTTGGCACCGGCCACTCCCATATGTTGGCGGAAGAGCTCTACTACCGCGCAGGTGGCCTCGTGAACGTGAAGCCTCTCCTGTTCGACGGGCTGATGCTGCACACGAGTGCGCTGCTCAGCACCTCCCTCGAACGTCTTCCCGGCCTCGCTGAGGCACTGTTGCGCGATCACCCCATCGCCCCGGATGACGTGCTGATCGTGGCATCCAATTCCGGCAGCAACGCAGTGACTTCTGAAATTGTGCAGTTGGCGATGGCTAACGGCACTCCCGTTATTGCCATCACGAGCCTCACCCACGCCACCTCCCCCGAGGCCCGCCCCACCACCTTGCCGCGACTCCACGAGCTCGCCACCGTTGTGATCGACAACGGTGGCGCCGTCGGCGATGCGGCCGTGGACATCGCTGGCCTCGGCAGCCGGGTGTCTGCGACCTCTACTGTGGTGGGAGCAACAATTCTCAACGCCGTGATGGCCGAAGCCATTCAGCTTTCTGTGGATGCCGGAGTGATCCCCGACATCTACGAGAGCAGCAATACCTCCAGCGGCGATGTCAGCAACCACCGATTCATTGGCCGGACAACGACACCATGACCACTCACTCCCGGGTCAGCGCCACGCCCTCGCCCTTCGCCGTCCGCGGCGTCATCGAGGGCTTCTACGGCGCGCCCTGGAGCCACAACCAACGCCTCGACCTGATCGACTTTCTCGGCGAACGCGGTATGAACACCTTCGTGTACTCCCCTAAGGACGACCCGCTCGTGCGGCACGACTGGCGCACTCCCTATGAGGGTGCCGAACTCGCCCGCATGGCCCAACTCATTGCGCGCTGCGCCACGCACGACATGACGTTCATGTATTGCCTCTCCCCCGGGCTCACGATGAAGTACTCCAGCGATGACGACATTGCGATGCTGCTCGCCAAGTTCGACTCCGTGCGCGAACTAGGCGTCACCAGCTTCGGACTGTTGTTGGATGACATCCCGGCCCGGCTGCAGCATCCAGCCGACAGAGCAGCCTTCCCCGATCTCGTAACGGCTCACCAGTCAGTCATTGGCCGCGTGTTTGCCCAGTTCGACGCGAGTACTCATCTCACAGTGTGCCCCACGCAGTACTGGGGTTACGGCGATGAGCAATACATCAGCCGGCTCGGGCTCGGCATTGACCCGCGCATCGACCTTTTCTGGACGGGTCGCGCCATCTGTTCAGCCACGCTCGATCTCGCCGATGCCGCTGTTTTTGCCCGCGCCACTGGTCGCCCCGCTACCTACTGGGATAACTACCCCGTGAACGATGTCGCGATGGGCCATGAGCTGCACATCGGACCTTATCGCGGCCGTGATCCGCAGTTGCACCGCTTCTCGACCGGCATCATCGCCAACGGCATGGACCTCTTCGAGTCCTCCAAGATTCCCTTCGCTACGATCGCCGACTATCTGCGCGACCCCGCGGGCTACGACCCCGAGGCCAGCTGGAAGCAAGCGATTCTGGATGTCGTTGGCCCCGAAAACGCCGAAGACTTCAGCCTGTTCGCCGACACCGTTCGTTCTTCGTGCCTCTCGGCTGACGACGCTCCCGCCCTGGGCGAGGCCCTCGAACGCTTCACTTTTGAGTCGGAGTACGGCGATTCCGCGGCCGCGGCATCCGAGTTGCTCACGATTGCAGACTCGATGGTGCGCAGCGCTGATCGGCTGCTCGATGGCCCGGTCACCAACCAGAAGCTCATTGACGAAGTGCGCCCGTGGCTCGAGTCGTTCCGGGTGGGCGCTCACGCTCTCGTGGAGATCGCGCAGCTCGCCGCTGCAGGCCGGCTCGCCACCGATGGCCCGTCGCGGTTTCGTCCCTTCCTCGATGCGCTGCGCGCCGCTCGCCGCCGAGTTTTCGGCGATCTGCTCGATATGACTTTGGCGGAGCTCGTTTCCGCCGGGGGCTCACCACCCGCACCACCTGCATTACCTGCACCACACCGCACTGCATCACCCGACACTGCATCACCTACAGCAAAGGAATGATCATGCCCGTCACGAGAAAGAAGACCCTCGCTGCTGTCGCTGTTCTCAGCACCTCAGCCCTGATCCTCACCGGTTGTTCAGCCGGCGGAGGAGGTTCCGACGACAACGTTCTCCGCATCGCGATGGGCTCTCCTGGTGAAGCTCAGATCCGTGTCTGGGATGACGTGGCGGCTCAGTTCGAGGCTGCGAACCCCGATCTGACCGTCGAGATGAACTACCAAGACGACGACCTGTACCAAACCATTGGGCTCCCGAACCTGCTCAACGGGCGCAATGCTCCCGACATTTACTTCGAGTGGGCCGGTGCTCGACTCGAACAACGCGCCGCTGATGGCTTCGCGGCCGACCTCACCGATGCTGTGACATCCGGCCCCATCGCCGGGTTGTTCGATGAAGAAGTGTTCGGTTCGCTCACCGTTGACGGCGAGATCGTCATGGTGCCGCATGCGGCCGACGTTGCCAATGTGCTCTGGTACAACGAAGACATTTTCGCGGATGCCGGGCTCACGCCTCCCACCACCTGGGACGAGCTCCTCGCCACGTGTGACGCCCTCGATGCAGAGGGCATCATCCCGATCGCTTCCGGCAACAAGGATTTGTGGGCCGCGGGTAACTGGCTCGCCCACTTGACCTCGCGCGTTGTTGGCGAAGAGGCCTACAGCGCCGCGCTGTCGGGCGAAGCTGATTTCAACACCCCTGACTGGGTTGAAGCCTTTGGCTACGTCGAAGAGCTCGCTGATCACAATTGCGTCAACGAAAGCGCGAATGCTGTCGACGACAACGAGGGTGCTCAGCTCTTCTTCCAGGGCAAAGCCGCCATGCACGCCATAGGCTCATGGCTCGTGAGCTGGGCCATCGACGAGGCGCCTGACCTCAACTTCGACTACGTAAACCTTCCGACAATGCCCGGTGAGGGCAACCAGGAGAGTGTGATCGGTGTCGTTACCGGCTACGTGGTCAACGCCAAGAGCAGCAAACAGGATCTTGCAGCAGAGTTCCTCGCGTTGCTCAACAGTGACGAGAACGTTCAAGCCTTCATCGGCGCTGAACTTACTCCGATGGCTCTCTCCGCCTCTTCTGGAGAAGAGATCGACTCGCGCAGTGCCGGGCTGATCAGCATGCTGGAGTCAGCACCGGCAATCGTTCTGCCGCCAGACACCGGCTACGACCTCGAAACCGCGAACGCACTCTACGCCGCGCTGGCTGAAGTGCTTGGGGGGCAGCGTTCTCCGGAGGATGCCGTTGCCGGTATAGATCAGAAACTGGGCTAACACTCCCCCAACCAGTTAGCTCAACCGCTGGTCGTCCGTCACCCGAAGGCGGACGACCAGCTTTCTTCCGAAGGGACCCATCGTTGAAGGCGAACCGCACGGCCACCCCTTATCTTTTCTTGGTGCCCGCTATGGCCGTGTTCGGCTTCGCTGTTTTGCTGCCCGTCATTATGACGTTCGCCTATAGCTTCACCGAGTGGAACGGCTACGGCACGATGGTGTTTGTCGGCATCGACAACTACGTCAAAGCCGCAAATGACATGCTGTTCCGCGATTCCTTCGTGCACGTTCTGATCTACATCGCGATCACGATTGTGCTCGAGGTTGTGGTTGGGCTCGTCCTCGCCGGTCTCGTGAGCGTGCGCCGTCGAGGCTCGCTCTGGTTCCGTGTCGCCATTTTCACGCCCGTCATGCTTCCCATGGTGGTGGTCGCCGTGTTGTGGGCCTTCGTCTACAACAACGATTTCGGTTTGCTCAATGCAGCACTGCAGTCGATGGGACTCGGCGATCTGCAACGGGTGTGGCTGGGTGATCCTGCGACCGCTCTCTTGGCTGTCAGCGTCGTCTCCGGTTGGGTATATGCCGGTTTCTACATGACCATCTTCTACGCGGCCTTCAACCAAGTGCCTACCGAGGTTATCGAGGCGGCTCGGCTCGATGGTGCAAACGAATGGCAGCTCTTTCGCCGCATCAAGGTGCCGATGATTCGCAATGCGATTACCGTCGCGCTACTGCTCTGCATCACCGGCGGCTTCCAAGGCTTTGACCTCTTCTACGTCATGACCAACGGCGGGCCTTACGGTGCCACCGAGATCCCGACGACCTACCTTGTGAAATCAGTATTCACTTTCCAGAATGTTGGCTACGGCTCCGCCATGGCGGTCGTGCTCACGGCTGTTGTTGTGGCGCTGGGCCTAGTCTTCACGCGAGTCAATCGTGAGAAGCCAGAGGACGTGCGCTCATGAGCCTGACCGAACCTAAAGCGCCATCCTCGCAGCGAGCGTCAGGCAGCAAGCATCACGCGGGACGCAAAACTCCCCTGCGCATTCCCGATGTGCTCTTCACTGGCGCCCTCGCGGTCATCGCCGTCGTGTTCTTCTTCCCGATGCTCTGGATGGTGTTCTCCAGCTTCAAGTCGAACTCCGCCATTTTTGCGACCCCGTTCGCCCTTCCGACCGAGATCGACTTTGGGCGCTGGGTGGAGGCCTTCGAGATCGGCCACATCGGCCAGTACGCGCTCAACAGCATCATCGTCACGGGGGCTTCGGTTCTGGGCATCCTACTGTTAGGGGCGGCGGCCGCCTTCGCGTTCAGCCGTTACCGCTTCCGTGGCCGTAACCTGCTGATGGGGTTACTTGCTCTCGGGCTTCTGCTGCCCTTGCAGTCGTACTTCATCGCCCAGTCAACGATGTTCACCCAGCTGGCCATTACCGATACGCGGTGGGCACTCATCATCCCCTACACCGCCATGGGGCTACCGCTGGCCGTGTACCTGCTCAAGGTCTACTTGGATGCCGTGCCCAACGAACTCTTCGAAGCTGCGCGCATCGACGGAGCGAGTGACTTGCGCGTCTTCGGATCGATCGCGCTCCCGCTCCTTCGCCCCGGTCTGGCGACAGTGGCGATCTTCTCGGCGCTCTCGAGCTGGAACGAGTTCTTGCTCGCGCTGCTCTACATTCAGGATGACGCGCTCAAGACGATTCCGACCGGCTTGCTCGCATTCTCAAGTCGGTATGTGACCGACTATGGGCTCCTTTTTTCCGCGCTTTCGATCGTGACCCTCCCCATGATCGTGATCTACATCGTCTTCAACAAGCAGATCGTGGAAGGTATCACCGCCGGCAGCGTGAAGTAGCCGTGCGGCGGGGATCAGCAGGTCAGGCTTGAATTGCGGGGATCGGCTTCGAGCGCGACATAAAGCGAACAACGTTGTCATCAACGATGATGTCGCTCGGCCGCAACGGGCGCGTGAGGTAGAGCCCTTCCAACCTGCTGATACGACTGAGAGCGACATATGTTTGGCCCGGGGCGAAGGAGCGTGCTCCCAGATCTACGATCGCACTGTCGTAGGTTTTGCCCTGCGACTTATGGATCGTGACGGCCCACGCGAGGCGCAGCGGAAACTGCGTGAACTCGGCCACGACATCCTTGCGCAGCGCTTTCGTGCGCGCTGAGTAGGAGTACTTGAACTTCTCCCAGACGGCGGGCTTCACTTCGTAGTCGCGCCCGTCGACCTCGACCCACACGGTGTCCGCAATCTTGACGACAGTGCCGACGCTACCGTTGACCCACCGCTGCGTGCCGCCCTCTTGAGTGTCATTGCGCAGGAACATCACTTGTGCCCCCACCTTGAGTTCAAGCGACTCGTCTGCGGGGTACGCTCGCCCGCCGAACTCGCCCGAAATTTCCGCTTTCGCCGTGAGCACGCGGCCAGGAAGTCGAGCAAGAGCAGACGCGTTGATGCGGGTTACCGTGCTGTTGGTTGTGGCAAGAGTGATAGTTCCGTCATTGGGCGCGGGGCGAGCGCCCACCGCATTGAGGCGGCCCGCGATCTCAGCGGTAACGCCGTTGTGACGAACGGCATTGAGCATGTATTTGAACTCATCCTCATGCTGGCGATGGATGCTCGTGAGTTCGTAAATCGTCAGGTCGGTCTCTTGCCACACGAGCGCATCGAAGAACCAGATCGACCGGTAGCGATCTTCGAAGTAGGCGCGCTCATCCGGATCGCCAGGAACCGGAGCGAGTTGGTACGGATCGCCAAACAGCACAACCTGCACACCCCCAAACGGTTCTTTCTTTCGCTGTCGCGCCTGACGCAGACTGCGATCGATCGCGTCGAGAAGGTCGGCATTGACCATCGATACTTCGTCAATGACCAAAGTCTCAATCGTATTGAGCAGCTTGCGCAACTGATCATTTTGCTCGAGCTCGTGGTCGGCGATAACACCGATCGGCAACCTGAACAGTGAATGGATCGTCTGCCCACCGACGTTGAGAGCCGCAACACCGGTCGGCGCACAAATCACGATCTGCTTTGACGTGTTGTGCGCCAGGTGGTTCAGGAGCGTTGATTTGCCGGTGCCGGCACGCCCTGTGACAAAGAGATTCTCGCGCGTGGTCTCGATCGCAGCAAAGACGGCTGCTTGCTCGGGCGAGAGGGTGATTTCGGACACCCAATCACCCTAATGCTGCCGATGGTCAGCACTGTGCCTGCGCGTCACTTTCTGTGTGCAGGGTTTCTCTCACCTCAGCGGTTTAGGATGTGTGAATGCGTCGCGAGCTTGTCACCTGGTCTATCGTGCTCGGGCTGATTATTGCTGCCTTCGTCACGACGGTGCTGATCGTGAATTCGACCCTGTTTAGCTCAAGCGGGTTCGTACGCAGCTATTTGGGTGCTCTCGCGAGGCACGACATGGCGTCAGCTCTTCAGATCGCCGACATCCACTTAGCTGAAGAGCACGGAGCGTCATCAGATGACGGTTCGGGCGCCACGCCCATCGACACCACTGGCGCAGGCTCCATGCTCCTTGCCGGCTCACATGACCTCTTGCGTCCCTCTGCCCTCAGCACAATCGAAGACATCGAGCTTGCTGAGCGCACGGTCAACGCAAATGGCACCGAGACCGTGACGTTCGTATTCGACCTCGACGGCAATACGTCACGTTCGACGTTCACGGTCGAGCGTGACGGAAGTCGCTTTGGGGTGTTTGCGGCTTGGAAGTTCGTGACCCCTCCACTGAGCATTGTGCGACTCACGGTCGCTAACGCTCAGGGCTTCACCGCGAATGGTTCTGAATTTGTGACGCCAACGCAAGACACTCCGTCACCGTACGTTGTGCTCACTCCCAGCAGCTTCGACATCAGCCACACCTCAACGTTCCTCACCGCGGAGCCGATCAGGGTCTCCGCAACAGACCCCGGAAAAACCGTTCGCGCGCGCCTCGACGTCGTCGCTAATGATGCGATGGTCGCGCAAGTGCAGCGCGAAGTTAACGACTACCTCGACGAGTGCGCCACTCAGGTTGTCCTTTTGCCCACCGGGTGCCCGTTTGGTCAGCCCATGGCTAACCGCATCGTGACGACGCCCGAGTGGAGCATGGCAACTTACCCCGAGGTGACTCTCGTTCCCGGTTCTGCAACGGGCAGCTGGCTGATGCCCGCCACGGATGGCGCGGCTCACCTCACAGTCGACGTGCGTTCCATTTTCGACGGCTCGGTTTCTACTTTCGACGAAGGCGTTGACTTCACGGCGAGCTATCTCGTCACGTTTATGCCGGAGGACGAGCTACTCATCACGGCCCAGTACCCCAACTAGCGCACGCAGGCACGTCGCACACACAGAGACGTTTTCTGCGTGCCTAGGCACCGACGGCTGCCGGGCCACGATCGTTCGACAGCTTAGCGCTTAGCGAGCATCTCGTTGTAGGCATCTAGTTCGGCGTCGCCGTCGCGATCCGCCTTGCGGTCGTAGCGCACGGAAGCACGTCCGTCGCTGCGACGCCACATGATGGCTACCGCGATCGCGAGCGCGATCGTGGGGATCTCGCCAACGCTCCACGCGATACCGCCGCCAATGCGCTGATCTTCCAGTGCACTCACTCCGGTGTCCCAGCCCATGGCGCCGTACCAGTCGGCGAGCAGTAAGCCTGTTCCCGTCATGAGTCCGAGCCCGAAGAAGGCATGGAACGCCATCGTGGCAAGCAGCAGCAACAGTCGAATGGGGTAGGCGGGGCGGTGCGGCGACGGGTCGATTCCGATGAGGGCTTGCACAAAGAGGTATCCAGACCCAAGGAAGTGGATGATCATCCACTCGTGCCCCACATGGTCGGTTGTCGCCCAGCGGAACAGCGGCGTGTAGTAGAAGATCCACAGTGAGACCACGAAGATTGCTGCCGCCACGATCGGATGCCCGATGATCGCCATGTATCGCGAGTGCACGATGAGCAGAATCCATTCGCGGGCTCCGCGGCTGCCGTCAGTGCGCTTGGCGATCGCGCGCATCGCGAGCGTTACAGGAGCTCCCGGAACCAGCAGCACGGGAATCATCATGCCGAGCGTCATGTGCCCAAGCATGTGCATCGAGAAAAGGTAACCCTCGTACACGTTGACGCCACCGTTGGTGATGTAAAACAGCAGCAGCATGCCAAGCACCCAGAACACAGTGCGGTGCACGGGCCAGCTGTCGCCGCGCTTGTGCAAGCGCCAGACGCCCGCGAGGTAGAAGAAGATCGCGAAGGCACAGATGAGTACCCAGATGAGGTCGAAGCTCCACATCGTGAAGAGGTTGCCGGCGGTGACGGGCGGCGGCAACGGCGATCCCGTGAGGTAGGCAGCGGGGGAGGAGTCGGGCACATCAGCGGCCACAACCTCGGGAACGGGAGTGGGGGTCGCGGCCAAAGCGGCAGCGGCGCCCGAAGCTAGGCCCATGAAACCGAGCTCGGCGGTGACAATCCACCAGAACCATCCGCGTTCCTTGCGGGGGCTGGCTTCGAGCCGGCCAATCGCATAGTTGCGGTACACGGCCCCGAAGAGCCCCATCACGATCAAGGCAAAGACTTTGACGAGCACGAGGATCCCGTACGGCGACAGCAGGTTCGTCAGGTTTTCGACACGAATTTCTGCACTCACATAGCCGGAGGCGGCCACCACGATAAAGCTCACGAGCGCGATGCTGGAGTAGCGGCGCAGCACGATCGCGAGGCGCTCTTTGCCGAGGGCGGAGCGGGCGATTGCGATTGCGAGAAGCCCGCCAAGCCAGAGGGCGGCGAAGACGAGGTGCAGGTAGATGGCGCTCGTGGCCGCGTCGTGGTCTTCGGTTCCACCGCTGTGCCCTTGCAGCGCCATGGGAATGAGACCGGCGACCGCGAGCACGAGAACGAACACGAGGGCGCTCATATTGCGCACCGCGAAGCACAGAACAGTCACAGCGGCCGCTATGAGCACCGTAGCGAGCCAGGCTTGACCGAGTTCGGTCACGGTGAGAAAGCTGGCGAGAACGTCGCCGAAGGCGCTAGAGAGGTCGATCGGCTGGTTGCGCACGGCTAGGAAGGTGAAAAAGCCCGTAAAGGCGGATGCCACAGCCCACACGGCGGCACCGGCGGCAGCGAAGTCGAGAGTGAGGGTGAATTCGTCGCGCTTGGGGCTCATCGCAAAGATCGCGATCATGAGCGCGCCGATCGTGGCAGAGAGGCCGAGGTTCACGAACAGCTTGGAGATGGGCAAGCCCCACCGCACGACGGCGCCGGGGTCGAGCAGGATCGGAGCTTCTGCTCCGCCACCGAAGCGCAGGCCCGTCACGACCACAACAAAGGCAATGACGATCAGCAGCGCGGGACCGGCTATCCGGCTGATTCGTAACACTCCTCAAGAGTACTCGCGGTTATCCGGGAGTGTGCCCAGCGACCGCGGCGACGGGTTTCCCCGACCGGGAATGCAAAAAGGGCGACATCCCGGAGGATGCCGCCCTTTTCAAAGTTGCTACTTAGCCCTTGGCTGCTGCCTTGAGCTTGCTGCCTGCGCTGAGCTTTACGCCGTGGCTGGCCTTGATCTCGATTGCTTCACCCGTCTGCGGGTTACGGCCGGTGCGAGCCTCGCGGAAGGTGCGCTCTGCAGCCATCCATCCGGGGATCGAAACCTTGGTTCCTTCGCCGACCGACTTGGACAGCACGGAGAAGAAAGCGTCAACGACGCCGGAAACGGCAGCCTGGCTCTGGCCAGACTCTGCGGCAACCGCCGCTACGAATTCAGTACGGTTTAGCGACTTGTCAGCCATAAGGTGGTCCTCCTCGGACGTAGTGCAGTTAGTTGTTCCGAAACGTTAGAAAACGTCGGAACCGCTTGGAATCTACCAGCTTGACTTGGTAATTCCGGGCAACTCGCCCCGGTGAGCCATTTCACGGAAGCGAACACGGGAAACACCAAACTGGTTGAGGAATCCACGGGGAC
>Ga0209344_10001259_pt1 | contig 34333 bp, 23 predicted proteins | sample Cruoilmetagenom6_FD_187293 | JGI IMG/M metagenome (GOLD analysis project Ga0209344, IMG submission 187293) | Oil polluted marine microbial communities from Coal Oil Point, Santa Barbara, California, USA - Santa Barbara Oil Seep Sample 6 (SPAdes)... | ecosystem: Environmental > Aquatic > Marine...
CAAACATACAGCAAGAAAAACTGCAGAAGTTTTATTGCAAATAAATGCTATTAAACTAAGCCCTAAAGAACCTTTTACTTGGGCATCTGGATGGCATTCTCCAATTTATTGCGACAATAGAATAATTCTATCTTATCCAACTATTAGAAACTATGTTCGCGAAACCATGGCGAAACAAATAGAAAAACAATATGGCAAACCAGATATAATTGCAGGTGTTGCTACAGGCGCCATTGGCATAGGCATGTTGGTTGCCGAATATTTAGGAGTCCCTTTTATCTATGTTAGACCTGAAGCAAAATCTCATGGTAGGAAAAACCAAATTGAAGGACATGTAAATGGTGGAGAAAATGTGGTTGTTGTTGAAGATTTAATTAGTACTGGAAAAAGTAGCTTAAATGCCGTAAAGGCTTTAAAAGAAGCCAATTTAAATGTTAAGGGAATGATTGCTATTTTCTCTTATGGTTTTGAAATTGCTAAAGCTAATTTTGAAAAAGAAAATGTAACACTACATACACTTAGTAATTACGAAAGCTTGTTAGATCAAGCTTTATACACCAACTATATTACTCAAAAAGAAATAAAAACATTATCAGATTGGAATGCCAATCCAAGTGAATGGAACGCTAATTGATATAAAAGATGTAAAGTTGTAAGGTTGTTAATGTGTAGAGACGAAATATTAAATTTTATTGAAACCCGACAACTAAACAACTACACATCATACAACTAAACAATATTAACATGAATTTAGAATCTCCAACTATAACTGTAGACAAATCAACAGAAGACGTCTTTAACTTTTTATCTGATGTCAAGAATTTCGAAAAACTAATGCCTGAAAACATTAGTAAATTTGAAGTTTTAGACGAAGATAAATTTCTTTTCGCCTTAAAAGGAATGCCAGAAATTATATTAAAGAAAAAAGAATTAGTAGCTCCAAATAAAATTATTTTAGGTGCTGCTGGAGGGAAAATAGATTTTTCTTTAACAGGACTTATTACAGAACTTGAAGCTAATAAAAGTGAAGTGCAATTAGTTTTTGATGGCGAATTTAATGCCATGATGGCTATGATGATTAAAGGTCCTATTACAAAATTTATAGAGACTTTATCAAGCAATATTCCTAGCGCTATTTAGTATAATAGAATAATCTCTTTTAAATCGAATTCTTTTATTACGTCGTCTTCAAGAAGGACTTGTAAATTACCCGAATTTGTAACAGATTTTATAAAACCAGAGAATAATAAACCTTCAGCATTTTTAAATGTTGAAGGTTTGTCTTTTCTAAACAAAAGACTTTCATAAGTCTCTTTTATTAACTGATATTTTTCAACTTTTAAAAGATTAAAATAGTGTTTCAAACTAACTGAAATAGCGAGTAATACTTCATCTAAATTAAAAATATTGCCAGTTATTAATTGTAATGATGTTGCTTTTGGTAATTCGTCAAAATTATTTTGATTAACATTTAAACCTACACCAATTATAGTTGCTTTAAGTTGATTTTGTTTTATAACATTTTCAATTAAAATGCCACATATTTTTTTGTTTTCTGACAAAATGTCGTTAGGCCATTTAATATGTAATTTTGGAATAGAAAATGACTTTAACGCCTCAATTATGGAAAGGGAGACAGCCATACTAATGTAGAAGTTTTGTTCTGTCTGCAGGAAAGATACATCCTTAAACACACTAAACATAAGGTTTTTAGAGTCTTCAGAATCCCAAACAGTTCCCATTTGCCCACGTCCATGAGTCTGGTAATTTGCTACTATAATGGTATGGTCTTCAACTGTCTCGTTCGCACCTAACTGCTTTAAATAGCTATTGGTAGAATCGATGGCATTAAGTTTGATTATACGCATAATAAATAGTTATATTCGTACTGTAAAATCTTATGAAAATTTTAGAGTATAAAGAACTAAAAAATAATAACTTTGCACAAATTAAATACAATTAATGGCGAAAAAAGAATCTAACGCAGACCAACTTATTACAACAATAATAAGTGGAATAGAAGATGTAAAAGGAAAAGATATTAATATTCTAGATTTAAGAGATATTGAAAATACAGTCTGCGACTACTTTATAATTTGCGAAGGTACTTCGAACACTCAAGTTAATGCCATTGTAAATTCCATTCAAAAAAAAGTTAGTAAAGAATTAAAAGACTCTCCTTGGCATATAGAAGGAGAAGACAATGCTGAATGGGTTTTAATGGATTATGTTAATATTGTTGTTCATGTGTTTCAAAAACATATTAGAGAATATTACGACATAGAAGGTCTTTGGGGAGATGCAAAAACAACTGTAGTTGAAACAAAATATTAAAAAGAATTAATGACAAACAAGAAAAAAATTAACCCTAAAAAACCTAAATTCAGTCCTTACTGGATTTACGGAATTATTATTGCTGTATTTTTAACCATGCAATTGTTTAGTGGTAGCAATTTTCAGGATGCTAGTCCTACTACTCCTTCTCAATTTATGTCTTATTTAAGAAATGGAGACGTTGAAAAAGTTGAAATAGTCAATAGACGCGAAGCTAAAGTCTATTTAACAGCTGAAGCAGAGCAAACAGAAATTCATAAAAAATCGAAACCCTCTTCATTATTACCTTCTGCTACAAGATTACCAAATTACAAGTTTGAATTTGGAGATCTTCAGAATTTCGAAGACGATATTTCTAAGGTTATAAACGAAGAAAATTTAGATCCACAACCAAAAGTAGAATATAAAACAGAGCAAAACCTTTGGGGAGATTTCTTAATTGGTTTACTTCCATTTATCTTATTAATTGGAGTTTGGATTTTCATCATGCGTCGTATGTCTGGTGGAGCTGGTGGTGGAGGTGGAAGCCAAATATTTAATATTGGTAAATCTAAAGCCAAACTTTTTGACGAAAACACCGAAGTTAAAACAACTTTTAAAGACGTTGCTGGATTAGAAGGTGCTAAAGAAGAAGTTCAAGAAATTGTAGATTTCCTTAAAAATCCTGAAAAATACACCTCTTTAGGTGGTAAAATACCAAAAGGAGCTTTATTAGTTGGATCTCCCGGAACTGGTAAAACCTTATTAGCAAAAGCTGTTGCTGGTGAAGCTCAAGTACCTTTCTTTTCATTATCTGGATCAGATTTTGTTGAAATGTTTGTTGGAGTTGGAGCCTCAAGAGTAAGAGACCTTTTTAAACAAGCTAAAGAAAAATCTCCTGCCATAATTTTTATAGATGAGATTGATGCTATTGGTCGTGCAAGAGGTAAAAATGCCATGTCTGGAAGTAATGACGAGCGTGAGAATACTCTAAACCAGCTATTAACAGAAATGGATGGTTTTGGTACAAACACAAATGTTATTGTTCTTGCTGCAACTAATAGAGCCGATATTTTAGACAAAGCCCTGATGCGTGCTGGACGTTTTGACAGACAAATATTTGTAGACCTTCCAGATGTTCGTGAACGTAAAGAAATATTTGAAGTTCATTTAAGACCTCTTAAGAAAGCAAAAGATTTAGACATAGATTTCTTAGCAAAACAAACACCAGGGTTTTCTGGAGCAGACATTGCTAATGTTTGTAACGAAGCTGCACTTATTGCTGCAAGACAAGGAAAAAAAGCTGTAGATAAGCAAGATTTCTTAGATGCTGTAGATAGAATTGTAGGTGGTCTTGAAAAGAAAAATAAAATAATGACTGTTGCCGAGAAAAAAGCAATTGCTTATCATGAAGCTGGTCATGCAACGGTTAGCTGGATGTTAGAACATGCAGCTCCACTCGTAAAAGTGACTATTGTTCCTCGTGGAAGATCGTTAGGTGCAGCTTGGTATTTACCTGAAGAACGTTTAATTGTTCACCCAGAACAAATGTTAGACGAAATGTGTGCTGCTCTTGGTGGTCGTGCTGCTGAAAAAGTTATTTTCGATAGAATTTCTACAGGTGCTTTAAGTGATTTAGAAAAAGTAACTAAACAAGCAAGAGCTATGGTTACTATTTATGGGTTAAGCGAAAAAGTTGGAAACTTAACTTATTATGATTCTTCAGGGCAAAACGAGTATGGATTTACAAAACCATATAGTGAAAAAACTGCTGAATTAATTGATAAAGAAATTTCAGATATTATTGAAGAACAATATCAAAGAGCTATAAAACTCCTTGAAGAAAATAGAGATAAACTAACGCTTCTTGCTGAAGTTCTACTTGAAAAAGAAGTGATTTTCAAAGATAACTTAGAGAAAATATTTGGCAAACGACCTTTTGAAAAGAAAGAAATGGTTGAAGACAAAAAAGCTGAAGAAAAGGTAGAGATTATTGAAGAAAAAAAAGAACTTGACAAAACTGAAGAGGAATAAATTTGGCAATTATATTTGTTAAGGTTTAGCAAAAATCTTAAATTAACCCAATGGTTAGTTTAAGATTTTTTATATTTGAAAAAAAGCCTACTATACTTAGATTAATAGCAAGAACTTAAATGAGTCTTTTTAGAAAAATTTTTGGTTCCAAATCTGAAAAATCAGAGGAAGAATTAAAGTCCAATGAGAGAGGCAAATACATGCCTGACATAAAATTACCAGTAGATGAAAGGTTTACAATAAACTTTAAAGCTAATGGTGGCAAGTTCTTGTATTGCGAAAATTTACATGAAATTTTTAATTCACTTGGTCAAATTATTGAAGAGAATAGCTGGCATGAAAATAAAGTACTCTTTCTTGATAGCAGTATGGAAGACAGATTTAAGGGCTTTAATCTAGAAAAAACAAATTCAGTTGAGAATGCTACTTTTTTTCTAACCACTTGCGAAAATCTAATAGCTGATGATGGCTCATTACTTATTTCTTCTAGGCAAATAGCTGAAAAAAAATTAAAAGAACTACCAGATAATTTTATAGTTTTTGCTACAACTAGTCAAATTGTAGAAAATATTGGCGAAGGTCTTAGAGTCATAAAATCAAAGAATAAAAAACAAATTCCTACTAACATTACAACTATAAAACATTTTAAATCTCTTAAAGAAAAAGACTTTATGACTTATGGTAGTAGTTCTAAAAATTTATATTTACTACTCTTAGAAGACCTTTAGAATGAAAGAAATTCTTGTAAGATCCTTTTCTGGCCTTCTGTATGTTATATTACTTCTTGTATCATTAACCAACGAACATGTATTTATTATTCTATTCTATGTATTTGGAATAATCTGTTTAGCCGAGTTTAAGAAGTTAATTCAATACAAATCTTTTGTACCATATATCGTTTTTACTGTATTATATTTAGTTTTTGGCTATTGGCAATTTGTAATGAATTCTACAAAAGGCTTAAGTGAAGCCACACAAATACTTCAAGTAATTACCATATTTGTTCAATTACTATTGATTAAAGATTTATTTACAGAAAAGAATATTCCCCTTTTTAGTTCAAAGAAAATAATTATTACCACATTCTATCTCTCCAGTGGGTTTATATTCTTAATATTAATTGCAAATAATAACCATACTTTTAGTCCTTTAATTTTATTTGGATCGTTTATTTTGGTCTGGACTAATGATACGTTTGCTTATCTAGTTGGTAAGAATTTTGGTAAACAAAAATTATTCCCAAGTATATCGCCTAAAAAAACAGTTGAAGGTTTTTTAGGAGGTTTATTTTTTGCTTCTATTGCAAGCTATTTTATTGCTACATTTACAGAAACTAATTTAAGTTTTTCAAATTGGTTAATTTTAAGTATTATTATTAGTGTTTTAGGAACACTTGGCGATTTAATAGAGTCTAAGTTTAAAAGGCAAGCAAACGTTAAAGATAGTGGTATAATTATGCCTGGACATGGAGGCTTATTAGACAGATTCGATAGCATTATTTTTGCAGCCCCATTTATTTATTTGTTTTTACGTATTTTAAATTATGTTTCATAAAGAAGGTCATAAAATTGTATTTGTAACACTTATTATAGTTGTTGCGTTATTTTTACTTACAGATAGTTTTGTAAGCATTACTTGGTTAAGCACTTTGTTAATGATTGTATATTTAGTTTTCTTTATTCTAATTTTACAATTTTTCAGAAATCCCAAACGTCTCACACATAGAAATGCAGAAACCGTTGTATCTCCAGTAGATGGTAAAGTAGTTGTAATTGAAGAAGTTTTTGAGAAAGAATTTTTTAATGAAAAACGCCTTCAGGTTAGCGTTTTTATGTCTCCAATAAATGTGCATGTTACAAGACATCCTATAGGAGGAAATGTTATTTTTAGTAAATACCATAAAGGAAAATATTTAGTTGCTTGGCATCCAAAAGCTAGTGAAGAAAACGAACGCACAACTGTTGTAGTTGAAAACGAAACGTATGGTAAAGTGTTATATCGTCAAATTGCTGGCGCATTGGCCAAGCGAATAGTAAATTATGCTAAAGTCGATCAAACTGTTCTACAAGGTGAAGATTCTGGATTTATCAAGTTTGGTTCTCGTGTAGATTTATTTCTACCTTTAGACACAAAAATTAAAGTAAAACTCAATCAAAAAGTACGTGGTGGAGAAAGCATCATCGCTGAAAAATAATGACTTCCGAAGAAATAGATATCGAATTTAAAGAAGCTGTAGATCGGATTAACGAATATACAGAACCATTTCCAGCTGATTTTTTGTTGCGTTTATATGCGTATTATAAAAAAGCAACTAACGATTATAGCAGACCAAGTAGTAGTAAACCATTAATTACTGCTTTTAAAACAAATGCCTTATTTCAAATTCAAAATATTTCTCAAGACGAAGCAAAGCAAACCTACATAGAACTTGTAAACAATTATTTTCTTTATAGAAAGTAATTAGTCGTTTTCTAAAACAAAATCTAACGGCAATCCAATAGACCCATTTGGAAAACTAATTCCTAATAATGCTGAAATTGTAGGCGCAATATCTATAATTTCTGTTCTTTTAATAGTTGACCCTTTTAAGATGCCTTTTCCAAAGAATAATAAAGGCACATGTGTATCGTAATTAAATCCTGAATGATGGTCTGTTCCTGTTCTATTCCATGGCGTGTCTTTAAATACGGCTGGTTTATAAACAAATAAAACTTCACCTGATCTTTTTTGATGATGTCCATTTGCTAACATACTTTCTACATAACCATTGGTGTTTTCTAGTATATTTATCTCTGAAGTAATAAACACCTTATCAATTAAATCGTATTTCAACAAGGCATTTGCTGCTGTTTGTTTTATTAACTGAAGGTCTAAACTCTTTTTCTCAATTAATGCATGGTCAAAAAATAATTGATTATTAATTCTACTTAACAACAAACCTGATGTCCCATATTTTTTATGCAACAGTTCGTTAATATCATCAAACATGGCACTTTCATCAAAAAGTCCTGCTGGTATTTTTTCATGACTTAAATATGCAGGGACACTTTGAGCGCCATGATCTGAAGTTAGAAAAACCGTATACTCTCCTATTCCAACTTTTTCATCTAGCACCTTAAAAAGTCTTTCTAATTCCAAATCTAAACGTAGATATGTATCTTGAGTTTCTTTGGCATTTACACCATAATCATGACCTATTTTATCTGTACTAGAATAACTTATGGTTAATACATCAGTAAATACATCTTGACCTAACTGCTCCCCATCAATAGCAGCAATAGCAAAATCTGTGGTTAAATTATTGCCATAAGGAGATTCGGCAATCATTTTAAAATTACCGTTAAGTTTTTTTAATTTTTCTAAATCATAAGGAAATGTAGCTGTTTCTTTTCCATTAAGAATTCTTTCAAAAGTATTTAAATCACTTCCACTTTCCGTATACGTTTCTATTGGATAGAGGGTATTCCATTCTTTAAAATAAGACTCTGTAATTGTCGATTTATTAAAATCTTGAACCCATTTTGGCAAAACATTCATATAAAACGAACTGGTTATCCAATTCCCTAAACCATCATGTTCGTAATCTAACCAATATGCAGCATTAGCTGTGTGTCCAGCTGGCAATATTGCTCCTCTATTTTTAATAGAAACTCCAATAGTTTTTCCCTTCATTTGAGTAAACAATCTGTTCTCATCTGCAAATGTTGTAGCAAGCATTCTTTGAGGCGATTTTTTTCCATCATCACTACTTGTGCCAATAGGTTGAACAGAATTATCTTCAACACAATTTACTTTCTTATTTAATTTTTTATCAAACCAATTGTTCCCTATAATTCCATGATATTTTGGTGTAGTTCCAGTAAAAATAGATGCATGTCCTGGTCCTGTTTTTGTTGGTATGTAATTAAAATGGTTGTTTTTACAATTAAAACCTTCATTCATCATTCTCTTAAAACCACCATCACCATATTTATTATAAAAACGGGTTAAGTAATCATAACGCATTTGATCTACTACAATACCTACAACTAACTTCGGATTAGTTTGAGGAACAACAACTTTATCTTTAAAAACAATTGTTTCGTTTTGAGACTTACATGAAATATTTAATAGTATTAGACTAAGGAATAGGATTAGTTTCTTCATTTTATGTATTCTATTTAAAGCTCAAAAATAGGCATTTTAACATATCATAATTTAAAATTAAGGTTAAAATAGTCACAGTTTTTTATACTTTAGCAGGAACAAATTAATTTATGACTTACCTCCATAATATTGGTGCCTATTTTATAATGATTAAAGATATGTTTCGCAAACCAACCAAATGGTCTGTAATGAAAACACTTATCTTTAAAGATATAGACGATTTAATAATTGGCTCATTAGGTATAGTAGCATTTATATCTTTTTTCGTTGGTGGTGTTGTAACTATTCAAACGGCTTTAAATATCACCAATCCACTAATACCTAAATATTTGGTTGGTTTTGCTACTAGGCAATCTGTAATATTAGAATTTGCTCCTACTTTTATTTCCATAATTATGGCTGGAAAAGTAGGTTCTTTTATAACTTCCAGTATAGGAACCATGCGTGTTACCGAACAAATAGACGCTCTTGAAGTTATGGGAATAAATGCTATTAATTATTTAGTGTTTCCAAAATTTATTGCTTTAATGCTTTACCCATTTGTAATTTCTATTGCTATGTTTTTAGGCATTCTTGGTGGAATGGCTGCTTGTATTTATGGTGGATTTAGCACTCTTGAAGATTACATTATTGGTATTCAAATGGATTTTATTCCATTTCATATAACTTATGCCTTTATAAAAACCTTTGTCTTTGCTTTCTTTTTAGCAACCATTCCTTCTTTTCATGGGTATTTTATGAAAGGTGGCGCTTTAGAAGTTGGAAAAGCAAGTACAACAGCATTTGTTTGGACAAGTGTAGTAATTATTCTATCTAACTATATATTAACCCAATTGTTACTTAGCTCATGATAGAAGTAAAAAATTTACATAAATCGTTTGGCGATGCACATATTCTAAAAGGTATTTCTACAACTTTCAAAAATGGAAAAACCAGTTTAGTAATTGGACAAAGTGGTTCTGGTAAAACCGTTTTTTTAAAATGTTTATTAGGATTATTTCATCCAGAAGAAGGGATTATATCTTACGATGGGAAAATTTATTCAGAATTAAACAGCAATGAAAAAAGAAATCTACGTTCAGAAATGGGCATGGTATTTCAAGGAAGTGCTTTATTTGATTCTTTGACTATTTTAGAAAACGTCATGTTTCCATTACGCATGTTTACAAAACAAAGTAAAAGTGAAATGGAAGATCGTGCAGATTTTGTTTTAAAACGTGTCAATCTTGCTGATGCACATAATAAAATGCCAAGTGAAGCATCTGGTGGTATGCAAAAAAGGGTTGCCATAGCTAGAGCAATTGTAAATAAACCTAAATATTTATTTTGCGATGAACCTAATTCTGGTTTAGATCCAAAAACAGCTATTGTTATAGATAATTTAATTCAAGAAATTACAGAAGAGTACAATATTACAACGGTTATAAACTCTCATGACATGAACTCTGTTATGGAAATAGGCGAGAAAATTGTGTTTTTAAAAGATGGTGTAAAAGCTTGGGAAGGCTCTAAAGAAACAATTTTCAAAACAGATAACGAAGTAGTAACAGATTTTGTTTATTCTTCAGAATTATTCAAAAAAGTACGCCAAATGTATTTGGAAGAAAGGCAATAAACTATTTCAAACCTGCCATATCTGTTGTTTCTAATTCGTTTTCTATAAACGTCATTAATTCTGTAATTTGTCTCTCAATACCTTTAGCTCGATATTGAACAAACCAGCTTTCAAATGAAGCTGCATTTACTAAATTTAAAAATTCACCATTATTCTTTAATTCCGTATAATCTTTCAACGTTGTTTTCATATCTGAAAAAAAGTCACGATCTGAATTTTGGAACCATGTAAAATATTTTATTAAAATGGGTTGCACATGTATTTCCTTAAAATTAATTCGCTCTTGTTCATACTTCCCATAGTAAGGATAAGACGACTCATAGAGTTTAGAAATAGCAGCTCTTAAGCTATCTTTTCTTATCAATTCTACCCCTTTGGAAACAAGTAATTCGTAACCACTTTTGTTAGGATTGAAATGTGGAACAACTTTTAGTTTTGAAATATTATAATTGAAATTACTTGATGGTTTATTATTTGTATTAATATAAGTAATAACCTCTTTACTTGCCAAAATTACAGAATCCATAACGCGTATATCATCACGAATTTCGTCTAAATCTAAATGCAGGTTTGTGTTAATTTCTATTAAAATTTTAACTTCTAAGTTGCGTTGTTGTCTTTGGGTATTCCAATTATTTATTTGAAGTGCAATTAATATTCCAATGACTACCAGAATAATTTCGCCTATAGCATAAAGTAGATACCTGCCTGCCGGCGAGGCAGGTTTATTAAATCTATTTTCACCTACCAATTTTCTTCTAATAGTACGGAAGAATTTTATCATAAAATTTAATTTACTCGCCTAACTACTATTGTATCTAATTTAAGTTTCACTTTTAACCAGCGTTCTAATTTCGCTTGGTCTTTAACTATATCTGCTTCTTTAACCTTTTCTTTATTCCAAGTAACTAAAAACTCTGGAATAGTATCTAGCGTCTTAAAATTTGAAGTAATTCGGTTAGCAAAACTAAAATCAGTTAAATTTTCGTAGTTAATTTGTACTTCTTGAACTACATCATTAAATGGAATGGTGTTTTTTTCTAATGCAGATAGTGTTTTTACTCGGTTTTCAAGAAACTCAATTTTTTGTGTTTGAGACGTGATATCTAAAGAATCTCGATAACGTAATTGCTCCATGTATTTTAAGTTATCATATTGTTCTGATCTACTTTGGTTAAATACAATTCTTGTATCTTTTAGTGCAGGATAATCATCTTTTTTATGCTTTAATAAATCTATGGTAGATTGAGGCACTTCGCCTAAACCATAGGTATTAAATTCAATATAAGAACCATTCTCATCGTATTTAAAAATAACATTCTTTTTTATATATTCTGAATCCTCAAAACCACCTAGTTCATTATCCACATAACTTCTAGCATCAACATAAAAATTACTTTCTTTAAGCACTTCAATAAATGTCCAAACTGCTGGAACCATTACAATAATTGCAAGTAAAGATGCAAATCTAGCAATTCGTTTACGTTTTTTTGAATTGGCATATTTAAGCATTGGAAACCTTAAAACCTTTAAAACAACAAATGCTGCTAAAGCAATAAAAATGGTATTAATGGTAAATAAGTACATGGCTCCAAAAAAATATGGCCAATTGGCTTTAGCTAATCCATAACCAGCTGTACATAATGGAGGCATTAATGCCGTTGCTATGGCAACACCAAAAATCACAGATGCTATGGTTCCTTTTTTGGTTCGTGCAATCATTAAGGCCGAACCACCAAAGAATGCAATTAGAACATCGCGAATATCTGGTTTTACTCTTCCTAAAAGCTCTGAGGTATCTTCACTTAAAGGAAATAACCAGAAAAACAAAAAGGCTGTTAATAAACTTAACACAATCATGGTTGCTAGGTTTATTAACGATTTTTTCATAGTGTCAATATCGTTAACAGCAACTGATAACCCAATTCCTAAAATAGGTCCCATTAATGGAGAAATTAACATGGCTCCAATTACAACTGCTGTAGAGTTTGCATTTAAACCTATAGATGCCACAAAAATGGAGCATACTAAAATCCATGCTGTTGCTCCTTTAAAGGAAATATCCTTTTTTATAGCCTCAATTGTTTCATCTCTATCTGTATCTTCTCTAAAATCTAATAGTTCTTGTAAAAACTTTTTTACATTTTGAAATAAGCCCTTGGCGTCCTTGGTAACTGCCTTCTTAGACTCTTCAACTGCTTGATCTTTCTTAGCATCTTGGATTGCTTGATCTTTTTTTGATTCGTCTTCTTCAGAAAAATTGAATTTATTTTCTTCCATACAATTTGTAATTATAATCTAGATGCTAATATATAAATAAAACACATCGAATAGTATTTAAAGATATTTGTAATAAAATTTAAAGTCTAACCTAAATCATTTCCAAATGCATCTTTCACTTTATTAAGAACCTTTTTAATATCTTGTTCTTTTGCTTTTGGATAGATAAGCAACACCTCATCTATATCCACAATTATATAATCTTTCAACCCATCAACAACAACAACTTTGTCTTTTTTAGTACGAATCATATTTCCAGTTGCTTCTTCTAATAACGTTCTGGCATTTACTACAGCATTTTGGTCTTGGTCTTTATCTAATTTATCGTATAAACTTCCCCAAGTTCCTAAATCATTCCAATCGAAAGTAGCTGGAATAACAAAGACGTTTTTTGAAGATTCCATAATGGCATAATCCACAGAAATGTTCTCTGCTTTTTCGTAATTCTCATTTATAAAGTCATCTTCATCTTCCGTATTATAAACAGGGATTCCTTTTTCGAAAAGTTGAAATAATTCTTCTTGATTCCTTTTAAAAGCTTCAATTACGTGTTTTACATGCCACATAAAAATACCTGCATTCCATAAAAAATTACCTTGCTCTAAAAACTTTTTGGCAGTTTCATAATCTGGCTTTTCTCTAAACTGATTGACCTGTTTTATATCTGTTTCAAAAGAAGTATTATACTCAATATAACCATATCCTGTATTTGGAAAAGTTGGCTTAATACCAAGTGTCATTAAGGCATCGTTTTTTGAACAATAATTAAAAGCTTGTTGTACATTGTCTGTAAAAGCTTGCTCATCTTCAATCCAATGGTCACTAGGAGCAACTATCATTAAGGCATCTGGATTTTCTTTCTGAATTTTTAAAGCAGCATACAAAATACAAGGAGCTGTGTTTCTCATGGCTGGCTCTAAAACCACTTGACGCTTGGTAACTTCTGGTAATTGTTTAAAAACCAAATCGTTATAACGTGTGTTAGTTAAAATAAAAATATTTTCCTTCGGAATGAGTTTAGACAGTCTTTGAAATGTTTTTTGAATTAAGGTATCACCTGTACCTAACATGTCGTGAAATTGCTTCGGAAAATCTTGAGTGCTAACTGGCCAAAATCTTGAGCCTACTCCACCTGCCATTAATATGGCATAATAATTTTTGTTCATTAAAAATGTATTTTATTATCAATTAAAAGGAATCTATAAATAAGATATTGTTAATCTTTCAACAGTTCTACTTCTGCATTCGGATTGAAAAGATACAATTTTCCTGTACCTATTTCAACACATTCTATACGTTTTATCCTAGTGTTTCCCTTTTTAAAAATTTTTCCATTATTAAGTTTAAAATAAGTTCCTAACGGAATTTCAAACACAAACGTTTTATCATTTGGCGCATCAAACCGTTTTAAGGCTAGAGCCAACTTAGTATCTGTATCACTACTAGCTTTTGGATTTTTAAAATGATTTGCCAAAAGTGGCAATAAGTCTTTAGGGAAAATTATAGGGTTTAAAAATGGTAACATTAAGCGTTGAAAAGTGTATTTCCATTCTTTTCCATGTGGCTTTATTGTTCTTCCAAAAGTTTTATAGGCTTCAAAATGTGCTATCTCATGAATTAAAGTTATTAAAAACCGATAGGAGTTTAAATTAGAATTAACCGTTATTTCATGCCTTCCGTTTGGCAATTGCCTGTAATCTCCATGTCTTGTTTTTCTCTCATTCTTTACTTTAACCGTTAAATTTTCGTACTGTAAAAGCTCTAATACTTGAGCTAAAGCGCTGTCTTGTACAAATGGTTTTAAGGTCTTTTCCATGAAGCAAAAATAGGTTTTATTTAAAACATAAACTTTAATTTATAAATTCAAATTTTAGACTATTTGCTTCTTAAAAAGTTAAAAAATGCACGCTTACACAATATAAATCAGATTTTTATCGAATTCCTTATCATTCATAAAACATTTTTATTATTTTCACTATCTCAAAAAATATCAAATCATAAAATGAAAAAATTAATCTATTTGGTAGCTCTATGCTTCCTTTTTATATCTTGCTCTGAAGATACAGACGACAAATTAATTGTTCAGTGCAAAACACCAACAAACACTCAATTTAGCGATATAACATCTGAAACTGCCACCATTACTTGGGAAGACAATAATACATCTGCGTCATACATTTTAGAATATGGCGTTTCTGGTTTTGTTTTAGGTTTTGGCGAAACAATAGAAACGTCAGAAACAAGTGTAACTTTACTTGGTTTAGGAGCTAACACAAGTTATGATGTATATATACAATCTATTTGTACAGACAATGTAAGTATTCAGACTGAGGTTGCAACCTTTACAACAGCAGCTCCTTTAGTTATTCCTGAATTCTTACCAAACTTATCTGAGCTTAATTTATTTACGGAAAATTTAACCGATTTAGAACCAAGTGATCGTGCTTTTATCTACAACTTAAATACAACTCTTTTTACAGATTACGCTCACAAACAACGTATTCTAGCACTACCTGTAGGAACATCTATGGAATATGTTGACGATGGTTTTCCTAATTTTCCTGACAATACAGTAATGGCAAAAACTTTTTATTATTTGAATAATGAAAGAGATGCATCTGAAGGCAGAATACTTGTTGAAACTAGAATTTTAATAAAAAAGAACGGCCTTTGGGAATTAGGAAATTATAAATGGAATGCTGATCAAACAGATGCTGTATTAGATAACACAACTAGTACTGTTCCTATTACTTATGAAGACACTAATGGAACTACAGTTAATATAGATTATGTAATTCCGTCTGCTCAAGATTGTATAGATTGCCACAATAACAATAATACAATTATTCCAATAGGCCCAAAATTAAGGGCTTTAAATGGAAATAATCAATTAGAAGATTGGATTTCAAATAATTATCTAAGCAATTTAACTGATGTTTCTCAAGTAGCTGTCTTACCTGATTGGGAAGATGCCGTTAATTATACATTAGAAGAACGTGCTAGAGCATATTTTGATATGAATTGTGCTCACTGTCATACAGCTGGTGGTTTTTGTGGAGATCAATCTTATTTAAGATTGGATTACGAAACTCCTTTTGCTGATTCTTATATTTTTGAAGACAAAATTAATATAGATTCAAGAATGTCTTTTTATTACCAAGGAGTAAGCATGCCTTTAATTGGTACAACCATGATGCATCCTGAAGGATATGATTTAATCAGTCAATATTTAGATACTCTATAGAAATAAAAAAATATAACAACCTATCCTCTAAGCTCATTTCTTAGAGGATTTTTTTTTAATTAAACCTTTCCTCAATTAATTGGTCTTATTAATATAATTCTAAAAAATTAAGTAATGAAACATGTAATTGCAGTTGTATTAATTTCGCTTAGCTTCTTAGCTAATGCACAAGAAAAAAGAGAAAGAGCAGATAAATTTCAAGATTATACTCCTGAAGAAATGGCTCAAATTCAGACTAAAAAACTGACCTTAGATTTAGATCTAACAGTGGCGCAACAAAAGCAAATTCTTAAAATCAATCTACAAAATGCTGAAGAACGCAAAGCACATTACGAATCTAGAGAAAGGAATTCTAATTCTCATGAAAGAACAAAACCCTCGAAAGAAGAACGACTTAATATGAAGAATGAGCAATTAGACCGTCAAATAGTAATGAAGAAAAAAATGAAAGACATTCTAGATGTCAATCAATATGAAAAATGGGAAAAAATTAGTAAAGAAAAAAGAGAAAACCAGAAAGAACGCTTACATAAAAAACAAAAAATGCACAAATCAGAAAAAAAATAACTTCTTTTTGAAAGAGGCTGTCTAAAAGTAAATTGTTCGTCAAACTGAACTTGTTTCAGTTTCCCATTAACATTAGTTATCATCATGTTGAGATTCTGAAACAAGTTCAGAATGACGTTTTAAATCTTTTTATACAGCCTCAATTTTTTATAAGGTACTACAAACTTTATTACAAGCTGCAATAGTTTTATCTAAATCTTCATAAGTTAAAGCATCAGTAATAAACCAAGTTTCAAAAGCACTTGGAGCAATATAAACCCCTTCTTTTAACATACCATGAAAAAAGGCTTTAAACCTATCGTTATTACCTTCAGCAGCAGATTCAAAATCAATAACATCATTTTCAGAAAAATGAATAGAAATCATAGAACCTACTCTATTAATTGTATGTAGAATTTGGTGTTTATCTAAAACTTCAGCAATTCCTTTATGCAAATAAGCTGTTTTATCAGCTAAGCGTGTATAAATTTCTTTATCATTATTTAATTCAGTAAGCATGGCTAATCCTGCAGCCATTGCCAACGGGTTTCCACTTAATGTTCCTGCCTGATATACTGGTCCAAGAGGTGCTAAATAATTCATAATTTCTGCTCGTCCAGCAAAAGCCCCAACTGGTAAACCCCCTCCAATCACTTTTCCGAAGCAAACCAAATCTGCTTTTACACCATATAATTCTTGAGCACCACCTTTTGCTAAACGGAAGCCTGTCATGACCTCATCGAAAATCAACAGAATATTATTAACATCACATAAATTTCTTAGTTCTTCTAAAAAACCATGCATTGGAGGAATACAACCCATATTTCCTGCAACAGGCTCTAAAATAACACATGCTACTTCGCCTTTATTAGCTTCAATAACCTGTTTAACATGTTCTATATCATTATATCTTGCCAACAATGTATCTTGTGCTGTACCTTTTGTAACTCCAGGGCTATTAGGAACACCAAGGGTTACTGCGCCACTTCCAGCTTGAATTAAAAACGAGTCGCTATGTCCATGATAGCAACCAGCAAATTTTATAATTTTATCTTTTCCTGTAAAACCTCTAGCTAATCTAACTGCACTCATACATGCTTCAGTACCCGAATTTACAAATCTAATTTTATCGATATTTGGCACCATAGAAACTGCTAACTGAGCTATTTTAGTTTCTATTTCTGTTGGTGTTCCAAAAGAGGTTCCTAGTTTCGTTTTCTCAATAACAGCATCAACTACTGGTTTATGCGCATGACCGAGTATCATTGGTCCCCAAGAGTTAATATAATCTATATATTGATTATCATCTTCATCAATTAAATAAGCTTTAAATGCTTTCTTAATAAAAATAGGTGTTCCTCCAACAGATTTAAATGCCCTAACTGGAGAATTTACACCTCCAGGTATTACCTTCTCTGCTTCAGAAAATAATGTGCTACTTCTTTTATATAACATGAAATATGTTCTTTTTAATTAGATTTTACTATTAATACATTTCCAATAGTTAAATCGTTACTAGATAAATTATTTAACCTTTTTAATTCATCAACTGTTACATTATACCTTTTGGACAAAGAATATAATGTGTCTCCTTTAGCAATTAAATGCGTATCCTTAGATTTTAGGGTTATAGACCTAGATTTTTTATCACCTAAAACGGCATCGTCATATTTATATAGTTGATAGCGTTCAATTAAACTAATTAATTTATCTGGATATTTTCTATCCGTTGCATATCCTGCAGATTTTAATCCTTTTGCCCAACCTTTATAATCATCCATTTTAAGAGTAAACAAATTTTGATACCTCGATCTTTTTGTTAAAAATAATGAATGATCTCTATATGAATATTTAGCATCATTATATTTTCTAAAACACTCTTGAGACGCATCATCATCATGATAAATTTTTGCTCCTGTCCAACCATGACATTTAATCCCAAAATGATTGTTCGCTTCAACAGCTAATCGACCCTTTCCTGAAGCTGATTCTAAAATCCCTTGAGCTAAAGTAATGCTTGCGGGAATGCCATAAAGTCGCATCTCTTCTTGTGCAATCCCACTAAAAATCGTAATATAATCTTGAGTAGAATTTGGAACTCTTACAGGTGTGTCTTCTACCACAATAACTTCGTTAGTTTCCTTTGTATTTAGAGTGATAGGTTTTGTTCTAGTATCTTTTACAACGCGTTCTGTTTTTGATTTGCTTTTTGAACGCTTCGAACTTGTTTTTCTACTTGAACCACAACTAAAAACAATGGCACTTAAAACAAAAATGGCGATAAGTTTTTTCATCAATTTTAATTAATTATTGGTAAATTTTTATTTTTTAATTTGGTGTTCATGCCTTCAATTCCTTGCAACCCTCCTGTATGAATAGCCAATATTTTAGAACCTTCTGGAAAATAATTCTGCTTCACTAAATCGAAAATTCCAAACATCATTTTTCCTGTATAAACCGGGTCTAAAGGAATGTTATAGCTATTCTTAAATTCATTAATAAAACTAATTAATTCGGTATTTATTTTAGCATAACCTCCAAAATGATAGTCTTGAATTAATTCCCAATTAGATTTAGTTGCAAATTTACTAATTTCTTCTCGTAAAAAATCACCTTTTAAAGCAGGAAATCCTAGAATTTTCTGATTTGGAATACTAGCATTAATTAAACCACTAATTGTTCCACCAGTGCCAACAGGACAACAAATAAAATCGAAAGATGCATCTACTTCTGTTAATATTTCTTCACAACCTTTTATTGCAAAATTATTCGTGCCTCCTTCAGGAATTAAATAAAAATTACCAAACTTAGATCTCAATTCATCAATAAATATTTCAGATGTTTTCTGCTTATAAACATCTCTGGAAACAAAGTGTAGTTTCATACCATGTTTTTGAGCAAGTTTTAATGTTGGATTATCATTAATTTTATCAATCAATTCTTCACCTCTTATCACACCAATGGTTTTAAAACCAAGCTCATTTCCTGCAGCTGCAACTGCCACAATATGATTAGAAAATGCTCCTCCAAAAGTTAGAAGTAAATCTTTATTTAATTCTCTAGCATTTAATAAATTATACTTTAATTTTCTAAATTTATTTCCAGAAATTAATGGATGATTTAGATAATCTGGTTTTAAATATACATTCTGAGTAAGGCAAACATTTCGTTGGTCTATTATTTCTATCATTTTAACGAATTTAGAATCAGATATTTATAAAGCAATTAAATTTATGATATTTTTATTGTTTAAGTAAACTTTAAGAAATTTATTAATTATCATTCTCCCAATGTATTGTGATTTAGTTATTAATATTCTTTTTACTTTAATTTCAAATTAAATGACATTACAAAAACAACTTTTTAATTTTTCATTTATCAATAAGAATTCAAACATATTTAGCATAAAACAAATTAAAGTAATATTTATCTTAATTTTTGGATTTATATTTACAAATACCATTGCTCAAACAGAATTACTTAATCCAGCTCTTGGTGGTGGATTTGATGTAGGACCTAGTTTAATTGATAACGGTTGGAGATCAACTTACTCTCCATTCAATGGTACAAGAAATCAATGGGTTTCTGGTATAGGAGCCAATCCTGGCTTTGATCTTCGCGCTGCAGCATATATTACTAATAATAGAGATTTTCCTGTTCCTCCTCACAAATATACTGCTAGCCCAGCACGTGCTTCTCATATGTATAGAGATTTTTCTGTTCCTGCTGGTGAGACTGAAATTACTATAGATTTTAAATGGATTTGTCAAGGCGAAAACGAATTAGATGTAATGAAAATTTGGGTAGTCCCTCAAACATATACACCAACATACGGAACTGCAATAACTGCATCAGTGGATAGAATACAGTTAGGAGGAAATTATAATGGTAGTAGCACATGGGCAGCTTCTCCTACCTTATTAGTTCCACCAATTTATGCTGGAAGTATTTTTAAATTGGTCGTGGAATGGGTTAATAATACAAGTTCAGAATTTGATCCTCCTGCAGGAATTGATAGTATTTATATTGTTTCTGACACACCAACACCTCCACCCAATGATGAACCTTGTACAGCAATTAACTTACCTGTAAATACAACTTGTACCTATGTTACTTACACCAATTATGGCGCTACAAATACAACCTATGGAGCTGGCCCATATTGTGGAAATTATATTAGTGGTGATGTTTGGTTTACTACAACAGTTCCTGCAAGTGGTGGTATTATAATTGATACTCAAACTGGTGTCATGACAGATGGTGGTATGGCAATTTACACTGGAACTTGTGGCTCGTTAACCTTTGTTGAATGCGATGACAACGATAGTGCTAATGGGCTCATGCCTTACATTCTTAGAACAGACTTAACACCTGGAGAAACTATATATATAAGAGTTTGGGAAAGTGGTTACGATAATAACGGTACGTTTGGTATTTGTGTAACTCCTTCTCCTCCTTCGCCTCCAAATGATGAATGTCCAAATGCTGTCGGCCTTACAGTAAATCCAGATTTAAATTGTACCGTAGTTACACCTGGAACCACAGCTTACGCAACCCAATCTCCTCAACCTGATGATGTTGTAGGTACTCCAGACAATGATGTTTGGTTCTATTTTGTTGCTACCAATACAAACCATCGTATTTCTTTACTTGATATTGTTCCTATAGTAGGTACAAGCATGAATCTAGCTGCTGGAGTTTACAATAGTCCTGGAGGCAATTGTTCTTCTTTAATATATGAAACCAGTAGTAATCCTGAAATATTCACAGTAGTTGGCCTTAATGTAGGGGACACTTATTATGTTAGAGTATATGGTAGAGGTTCTGGAAATACTTCAGCTCAAGCAAATTTTAATATTTGCATTAGTACACCTCCTCCACCTCCTCCTAATAATTTTTGCACAAACGCTATAGCTCTTCAAGTTTTACCTATATGTAATTACGAAATTTTTACAAATGCTGGCGCTTCTGCAACATCTGGAGTACCTGCTCCTGGATGTGCAAATTATCAAGGTGGTGATGTCTGGTTTTACGTGGTTGTAGACGACACTGGAGAAATTACAGTAGACACTCAAGACTTTGGATTAGTTGATGGTGGTATGGCTTTATATTTAGGAAACGATTGTAATAGTTTAACCTTATTAGATTGTGATAGTAATAGTAGTGCTAACGGCACGATGCCGTCTATAACTAGTATTGGCTTAACTCCTGGAGATGTGGTTTATATAAGAGTATGGGAACGAGGGAATAATGCAAATGGTACTTTTGGTATCTGTGTAACTTCACCAGCTCCAGAAGGAGTCACTCAAGTTTCTCTTGGTTGCCCTGGAGATATCAGTGAGGATCTTTATGCTATTTATTCTTGTACGGGATCTACAAGCCTAGGGAATGTAATAACGGGGATTTTACAATCTAGTACAGACCCTGTAGCTCTTCAACCTACAATTTTTATATCTAGCAATGACCCATGTTCTTTTGACCCTGTTACAACTGCTAATTATAGTAAAATAAATTTTACAGTAAACACAACAGGTACTTATGTATTTAGTATGGAATATCCTTCACCATATTTTGATGCCATGGGATATATTATTGTTAATGACGGAAACTTTGTCCCTGGTTCCTGTGCAACTGGAACTTGGATAGCAGGAGATGATGATGATGGCGCATCTTTAAATCCACTAATAACAGCTGACTTAGTTGAAGGAACACCTTATTCTTTAATAACAACAAAATTTGCATTTACAAGTGAAACACATACTGGACCATTTACTTGGAATGTGTCAGGACCTCCTGCTGATGTAGAATGGTATGCTAATGAAATAGGTGGGTCTCCAATAGGTACAGGTGCAGCCTTCAATCCTGTAGGGATTTCTGGATCTGGATTACCAGACACAAATACACCAGGTATTTATACGTTTTGGGTAAATTGCCCGGATAGTTCGTCTCCTAGAACGCCAACTGAATTTACCATTGGAAAAATTTGGAGAGGATCTGTAAGTACAGATTGGAATGACCTTAACAATTGGAAACCAAAAGGAAAACCAACAGATTTAGATTGTGTCTATATAGATAATGTTGCCAATCAACCCATACTAAATTATCCTGGATTACCAACACCTCCAAACCCAGCTTATGCAAAAAATTTAACGCTTAGCAGTAATACATCACTTGAATTATATTCAGGAACTTCTATGTCAGTAACCGATTGGATTGATGTAGATAATACGGCAACATTTCTTGTTCGAGATAGTGCCAATTTAATACAAGTAACTGATGTAGGTGCCAACAATAATACAGGTAGAATTAGCATGCAACGTTCTGTTGCTAGTGTTACTAATCTAGATTATATCTATTGGTCTTCACCAGTAGAAGGATATAATGTTACAAGTGTTTCACCCAACTCAATTTATATATATAAATGGATTCCAACGGTTTCTGGAAATGGTGTAGGCAATTATGGAAATTGGGTTTCTACAAATGAGGTTATGCAACTCGGAAAAGGGTATATTATTCGTGGTCTTTCTGGAACATCTCCAACACCTCCAGCTTCTCTATCAACAACAGAATTTACTGGAAAACCAAATAACGGCATTATAAATGTTCCTATACAAAGAGGAACTTATTCTGGTGTAAACTATCCTGGCGCTGGTTCATCTATGGCAACAGACCTAGACGATAATTGGAATTTAATTGGTAATCCGTATCCTTCATCTATATCTGCTCGTGAATTTATAACTGTAAATGCTTCAGATATTATTGATGATGCAAATGCAACTATTGCTGGAACAGTATATTTATGGAGACATTTAAGTGCTCCTAACAACACAGAAGGAGATCCATTTTATGGGGATTTCGGTTATAATTACAATCCAAACGACTATATAAAATTTAATCATACTGGATCTGCTCCTGCTGGTTTTTCTGGATATATTGGTGCTGGTCAATCCTTTTTTGTATTAATGGATCATAACACGTCTTCTGCATCTGAATCTGTTATATTCAATAACACCATGCGAGATGAGACTTTTAGAAACGATCAATTCTATAGAACAGAAGAGGTTGAGCGCCATAGAATTTGGTTGGATCTTATTGATTCTAATAACTTGGCTACTTCTATATTAGTTGGCTATGTTGAAGGTGCTACAAATGAACAAGACAGATTATTTGATGGTCACGACCTTAGCGATGCAAGCACACGTTTCTATTCTCTTATAGATGAAAATAAAATGGCTATTCAAGGGAAAACTTTTCCTTTTGATAATAACGACATCGTTCCTCTGGGAGTAGAAATACCTCAAAACAACACCTATACTATAGGCATCAATACTATTGATGGCCTTTTTGCATCAGATGACCAAAATATTTATTTAGAAGATACCTATAATAATGTGATTCACAATTTAAAACTTACTCCTTATATATTTACATCTGAAAGTGGTGAGTTTAACGACCGTTTTATTTTACGATATACAAACACATCTTTAAGTATTCAAGAAGAAACATGGAGTAATCAATTAACAATCTCTGCTCCTAATGGAGAATATATTTTAGTGAAATCGAAAAATATGAACATGAAGTCTGTTATTATTTACGATATACTTGGTAGAGAATTAATAAATAAAACTAAAATTAATACACTTAGCTTTAGTCTTAACACATCTAATCTATCAAATGGTGTTTATTTAGTAAAAGTTGAATTAGAAAATGGGAAACAAAAAACCCAAAAAGTAGTATTAAAACACTAATGATAATCTATGACATTTAAACAAATTTCGTCAGTACGAGAAATCTAGTATATATGTATAAGTTTTCGGATTAACTTATATACAGAATAAAATAAAAATGACATCATATTTATTAAAAAATTTATAATTTAATGGAAATCATGCATTTCATCGAAAAAATTGATAAAAACTTAACATTTTGTTAAAATATATATATATTTATTGCCTACCCAAATTCTACTTACACAAACCTTATTTCCTAACTTCTTTTTGGTGTCCCAATCTCAAAGTGTACCTAAGTTATTAACTAATTTTATTTAATTTATGAAAAAATCAAACAATTTATTTGGAAGGATGGCATTTTTGCTATTCTTAATGTTCTCGCTTGCAGGGTATTCGCAGTGTAACTACACACTGGAGATGAACGACTCCTATGGCGATGGCTGGAATGGTAATTCAGTAGACGTACTAGTCAATGGGAGCGTAGTTTTAGATGATGCTACGTTTAGTGGCTTTGGTAATTCTACTGCAAGTCTAAATTTTGCTGTTAATACTGGCGATATTATTTCTACCATTTGGAATGGTGAAGGATCTTATGGCTACGAGACATCATACAGAATTCTAGACAGTAATAATGTAGAAGTAGGAGCTGGAGCTGAATCTAGTATTTCTAGTATAGCAGCCTTATGCGCTGCAGCTTCTGATTATTGTACTCCTATACCAGGATCTTTCCAAGATGCTGGTGGAATTACATCTATTACTGTAGGAGCTACGGTATACCCAATATCAATGCCAGCATTCTATCAAGATCTAAGTGGAAATACGCCTGTTGCTTTACAACAAGGGATAACGGCTAATATAAGTCTTTCTTATGGCCACACTTATGGTTACAATACTTTTGTATGGATTGATTTTGGAGATGATTATGTTTTTGATGCTGGAGATTTAGTTTCTTCTGTAAATGCTAGTGGAAATTTAGATTTATCTTTCACTATGCCAGCTGGAGCCCCTCTTGGTGTTCACAGAATGCGTATTCACGGTTCAGATTTTGGAAATACAGGAGCCGATCCATGTGATAGTGGTAATTATATGACAGCTATCGATTTAGATATTGAAATTATTGAGCCTCTTTGTCAACAAGCAACAATTGCTGGTACTACTGTTGTTCCAGATTGCGATAACGTGGTTCCAGGATACTCTGTAGACGTAAATATTGCTTCAGGTGGTGATGCACAATATATTACTGATGGTTCAACTAACTGGAATATTGATAATACTGGAATTAACACGGTTGGGCCATTTGCAAATGGATCTACTGTTAGCTTAACAGTAGTACATGCAGATGCAGCTTGCGATATTAATTTAGGATCGTTTGTTTATAACTGTCCTCCAGATAATAACGACTGTGGTGATGCTATTGCTGTAGGTTGTGGTGAAACATATTCAGGTAATACAGAATTTGCAACTAGCGAAACTATAGCTTTCTGTGGAACAGCTCTTGATACTGCACCTGGTGTATGGCATACTGTTGTTGGTACTGGTGGAGACATCATTATAGATACTAACGATTCTGGTTTTGACACAAAATTAGGTTTATTCTCTGGAGCTTGTGGTGCATTAGTTTGTATCGATGGCGACGATGATGGTGGAGTTGGTACAAGATCAGAAATACAATTTAGTTCAAATGCTGGAGAAACGTATTATGTATATGTTACTGGTTGGTCTTCTAATAGTGGAGCTTACAATCTAACTGTAGATTGTGTTTGCGATGTAGAAATTATTGGTGGCGAATGTCAAACTGTTTACGACAGTAGCTTTGCTCCTTTAGCAAGTACGGAGTTAACTGCTAATGGCCTATTTGGTGCAGGTGATTTCACCTATGCGTGGAGTGATGGACAAACAGGAGCAACTATTTCTGTAAATCCTACAGAAGACACTGTTTACGAAGTAACTGCAACAGATGCTGCAGGATGTACTTCTACTGCAATGACAACGGTTTTAGTTGTTGATGTTAGCTGTTCTAATGGAAATGGAGATCAAGATAAAGTAGTTGTTTGCCATAATGGTGAGGAAATTTGTATTTCACCTAATGCAGTACAAGCGCATTTAAATCATGGTGACTCTATTGGATCTTGTGATGGACCTGCTGTATCTTGTGATACACCTCCATTATGTGATTCTATATTAAAAGTTCCTTCTCCTGGTGCTATAGATATCCCTACAACTATTGAAATTTCTTGGGGACAAGCAACTGGTTATGTTGTTGGATATGTATTATCTGTTGGAACAACTCCAGGAGGTACAGACATAGTTAACAATTTAGATGTTGGATTAGATTTAAGCTACACACTAAGTGGATTAGATTTTAATTCTACTTATTATGTAACTGTTGTACCTTATAATGGTAATGGTTCTGCTGTTGGTTGTGATCAATCAAATAGTTTTACTACTGTAGGATCACCATGGGATGCTGAAGCAACCCCTATCAATTGTGGTGATGTATTAGCAGGTAACACGAATGATGGTAATGTTAATGATTACTTAAGTTTCTGTGGTGGTACTGTAAATGATGCTCCTGGTGTATGGTACACTTTTGTAGGAGATGGTTATGAAATGATTGCTAGCACTTGTGGATCTGGTTTTGATACTATTATTGCTATATATGAAGGTGATAGCACAGCTATTAGTTGTGTTGCTGGTAACGATGATGGGTGTGGACTTCAATCTGAAGTTTCATTTAATACAACTGCTGGTGCAACTTATTATATGTATGTAACTCCTTATGGCAATTTCAGTTCTAATCAAGGACCATTCACAGTGTCATTAACTTGTCCTGGACCACCTCCTGTTTTACAGGCTTGTGTTTTTGCTGAGTCTATTTCTTGTGGAGACACTATAACAGATTCTACAGTTGGTTTTGAAGTAAATGACATAGATAGTTGTGATTTTGTTTCTATAGATACAGCTCCAGGTAGATTCTACAAAGTGGAAGGTACTGGAGATGATATGATTGTTAGTCTGTGTGGCTCTTCTTATGACACTAAATTAGCCGTATTTTCTGGAAGTTGTAGTGGATTAGTTTGTATTGACGCAAATGATGATTTTTGTGGCGTAAGTTCTCAAGTTTCATTTGCATCACAATCTGGAATCATATACTATATTTATGTAACAGGTTACTCTAGTAATGCAGGTCAATTCACATTAAATGTTTCTTGTCCATTACCTCCAGAGCCTTTAGGTGGAGAAGTAGTTTGTGGAACAGTATTAACACAAGAATACTGTTATGGAAATAATGAATCATCAAGCATATTGTACACATCTTCTAATGGATCTCCATTAACTCTAGCGTTTAACTCTGGAATAATTGAAGCTTCATCGTTCGATTTCTTAACCATTTATGATGGAGTTGATGCATCTGGAACAATCGTTTATCAAAACGGTACTTCTTATGGGTATAACTTATCAGGTGATACTGCTACAGCACCAAGTGGAAATATGTTTGTTACAATACAAACAGATGGTTCTGTAAGTTGTCAATCTGGTAGCTCATCGGCTACAACATGGTATTTTAATGTTAATTGTGGCGCAGCTCCTATTGTAAATAATGGTGGCTCAACTGAAGTAGGAGAATGGACAATGTATCCAAACCCAGCTTCAAACGGTGAAGTAGAATTAGATCTTACTAATTACTTAAACTCTGACCTTGAAATCCAAATGATGGACTTCTCTGGTAAGTTGTTAATTAACAAGGCAGAATCTAATTTACAAAACCCTAGATACAGAATGAACACACAAAATGTGGCTAACGGTTTATACTTTGTACGTGTAGTAACAGAATCTGGTATATCAATTAAAAAGTTAATAATTGCTAACTAAGGCAGTGTATTAATAAATAGTCTTTTAATAATTAATTAAATTATTAATGGATTAATAAATGAAAGCTGAACAATGTAAAAATTGTTCAGCTTTTGTTATTTATAATATTTTAAAACCATTAAAATGAAGCTGTCAAAAAATAAATTATTCGTCAAACTGAACTTGCTTCAGTTTTCTTTTTATAAACTATAGTTTTGCAGGTTAAGAACCTGAAATACATTACTTCCGACAAGGCAGGAATTGAAAATGATTTTTTCACTCTTTCTTGACAGCCTCAATAAATTTACCGATGTGATAATGTAGAAAAAGGTCAGACAACAGAAAGGTAAGGAGCTTGCTTTGCTAAAAATCGCTAATCAACAATCTTTAATCGTTAATCGTTAATCGTTAATCAAAAATTAACGCCCCTAATCCCTAATCCCTAATCCCTAACTAATGCCTTTTCTTACAATTCAACTCATTGATTACCAAATAAAAAGACCATTTTAACACTAAAAACACTCATTTCATCGATTAGTTACTTCAGTATCCTATTTATTAATAAAACTATAATATTTTTATGTTAATAATTATCAATAATTTGTAATCCTAATAATTATATATCCCATATATTTTTATTATTTTACACCATTATTGATACATATTCTTATTTCATACATAAATGAAATAAAAACATATAGCCCCCAAAAGCTACACCTTCTTTCCTCTTTGTTATATATATAACAAGGCAAAACTTGTTGTTTTAACCTTAAGAATTAAAATTATAGCAATCTAAAAAGCAGCCATTTAAAATGCTTTTTTAACAAAGACATAACATGAAACAAAACAACACTCCCGATTTCTTATTAAAGCAATCAACATTTAGCAAACTGTTTTTATCATTACTTTTCCTTATAGGTGTTTCATCTGTAAGTTTTGCACAAACTTTTACCGACAACGCTTCAGGTACTTGGGTCGTTCCAACTGGTGTTACCTCTATTTCCGTTCAGGCTTGGGGTGCTGGTGGTGCTGGTGGTGGTAGTACTACTAATGGTTCTGGTGGCTCTGGTGGTGGTGGTGGTGCTTATGCCATTAATACCTTTGCTGTAACACCAGGCCAAAATATAAATTATACAGTAGGTACTGCTGGGGCTGGATCTAATGGAGCTGGTACTGCTGGTAACGATACAACCATACTAGCCCTTACGGCTCGAGGTGGTACTGGTGGTGGTGCAAACCAAGGAGCTATTGGTACTGGTGGTACAGCAACGGGTGGAAGCACAAACACAACTGGTGGAAATGGTCTTGTTGGTACTGCTATTGGTGGAAATGGTGGAAATGGCGCTAATGGTGGTGCTGGTGGCGCTGGAGTAAATGGTGGTCCTGGTTTACCTGGAAACACTCCTGGTGGTGGTGGTGGTGGTGCCGAAAGACAAGGTGGTGGTTCAGCCGGTGGAAATGGTGCTGTAGGTCAAATTACAATTACCTGGACGCCTTTTGTATGTAACACCCCTGCATCTATAGATCCGGTTACAACTATAACAGCTACTACAGCTACATTAAACTGGACATCTGCAACTCCTGCTCCTTCTAATGGATACCAATGGGAAGTACGTACTTCTGGTGCTGGTGGTTCTGGAGCAACGGGTCTTGCTGCAAATGGTGCAACAGGAGCTGGTGTAACAACAGCTAATGTAACTGGTTTAACAGCTAGTACAAATTATAGTGTCTATGTAAGAAGCAATTGTGGAACTGGTTTTAGTTCTTGGGCTGGACCTGTTACCTTTACAACTTCGGCATCCTCTCCACCTCCAAATGATGAATGTTTACCTGGTGGCCCAATTGGTCTTACAGTAAATCCAGATCAAAGTTGTACAACAACAACTTCTGGAACACTTTTTCAAGCAACAAATTCTGGTGTTACTACCAGTGGTTGTGGAAGATTAGGAAATAATGATGTTTGGTATCGTTTTGTTGCAACTAGTACAACGCATACGGTCGATTTATTAAATATAGCTGGAAGTACTACAGATTTGTATCATGCTATATACGCATTTAACCCTTGTAGCAATCCAGATCCAGATACAGCCATTACGTGTTCTGATTTTGAAAGTAGTACAACTGGTGGTTTAACAATTGGGGCAACTTATTTTGTTCAAGTTTATTCTTGGTCTAGCTCTCCTCAAACTTCTACCTTTGATATTTGTATTGGTGTTCCTCCTGGGCCACCAGCTAATGATAGTTGTGCAACGCCAACTGCCTTAACAGTGAATCCAGATTATTCTTGTGCGTCAACTTCTCCAGGAACTGTTTTAAATGCAACTAATTCTGGTATTGATGTTTGTGGTGGTACAGAAGATGATGATGTATGGTATCGTTTTCAAGCTACAAGTACAGCTCACAGAATATCTATAATTAATATATCTGGTAGTACTACAGACATGTATCATGCTGTTTATGATGCTGGCCCTTGCGGTAGTTTAGCAACAGCCATCATTTGTAACGATAATAATGAATCTAATATAACTGGTCTTACAATAGGAAATTTCTATTTTGTTCAAGTATATACTTGGACAGCCTTTACAGGACAAAATTCAACGTTTGATGTTTGTGTGGGTACACCTCCTGCGTGTACAACACCAAACGCACCTACTGCTCTTACTTTTAATACCATCGAAGACGACTTTATTGACGCATCATTTACTGGTTCTGGAGCTACGAATTATTTAATTTTAATGAATACAACCGGAACTACTCCAACTACGCCAACAAACGGTGTAGTATATAATGTTAGTGATACATCCCTTGGAGCTCTTGTTATAGATAATGATAACAATACCAATTTTACAGCAACAGGTTTAACTCAAACAACACAATATTTCTTTTTCATCTATGCTTTTAATAATACAGGTTGTTCTGGAGGTCCTACATATAGTGCAACCACTTTAAATGGAGATGCTACAACAGTAGTGCCATCTTATTGTACGCCGTCTTCGACAAGCACATCAGATTATATAGATGACTTCACGACTTCAGGTGGAAGTACGAACATTAATCATATGAATTCTGGTTTTTCAGCCAATGGTTATGGGAATTTTACAGGCATGAACGTAACACAATTTCCTGGTAGTCCTATTAATTTTTCTGCTAATCATGTTGGAGGGACTTTTGCAACCAGAATTTGGGTCGATTGGAATAACGATTTAGATTTTATTGATGCGAATGAACTTGTATTTTCTGGGGGTTATGCAAATCCTCAAACAGGCAGTTTTAATGTTTTAGGTTCAGCTGCTGCTGGTTCATACAGAATGCGTGTGAGGTCAGATTGGTCAAATACGACCTTAAGCCCTTGTGGATTTGATGACCGAAGTGAAACACATGATTATACACTTATAGTAACACCATTAAATTGCACAGATGATCCAATTGCTGTAACAGCAGTAAGTACGACAAGTACAACGGCAACTATAAGCTGGACACACCCTGTTCCTCAACCAGCACTTGGTTATGAGTATATTATTTCAACAGACGATTCTACTTCTACTCCTGCTGGAGATATTACAGGTACAACTGCAGGAAATAGTTTATCACTTACTGGACTACTAGCCGGAACAACTTATTATGTGTTTGTTAGAGGTGTGTGTAATGCTGTTGACAACGGTCTTTGGGTAACAACCAGTTTTAATACAGGTTGTGCTGATTTAGTAACAATGCCAACTGTTTGCCCTACTATTGCAGGTGTACAAGGTACAGATCCATTTACTGCAGATCCTTTTGTTGCAGATCCTACGGCTCAAATAGATTGTAATGTAAGAGATGTCACTTTAGAAGCTTATTCTAATTTAAGAGAGACTACAAGTTATATTGCTGAAAAAATCGTGTATAATAAAGTCCCTGCAGATTTTGCTCCTTCTGGATTCTCAGTACCACAAAATATTGTTAACGATGATGTTTGGGCGCCTTCAAGAACAAATATTACCTTCCCTTTTTGTTACTTTGGAGAAACTTTTACACAGTGTTTGTCTAACGCAAATGGTTCACTTACTTTCGACCAAAGTATTATTCCTGGTAGTGCTTCTGGATGGTCTATTACGAGCGACCTTCCTTCTACAGCATCTAGTTTAGTAGAAAAAACTATTTTTGGTGTTTACCAAGATCTAGATCCTAGATTTCTAGGTGGGAATCCTATTAGTTCTACAGTAGTTGGAACTGCTCCTTGTCGTGAATTTAGAATGGCTTGGCACGATATTCCATTGTATAGTGATTCATCAAGATTACAAACAGCAATGATTGTTCTCCATGAAACCACCAATATCATTGAAATATTTATTGAAAATAAAACCATAGAAAATGGGAATGTAAATCCTTGGAATGGTGGAAATGCCATTGTAGGTATTCAAGGAGATATAACACCTTTAGCTCCAAACAATCAATATTCAGTTGCAGCATGTAGAAATGGTCTAGATACCAACTGGGAAACGACTAACGAAGCTTGGCGTTTTACGCCTAATGGAGCTGTTATAACACCAGATGCTATAACTTGGTACCAAGGATCTGTTGCTCCAGGTAATGTTTTAGTAGACAATGGAGATGGTACAGTAACGGTTAATACACCAGATACGTATATTGCAGTATCAGACTACACCTTATGTAGTGGAACTGTTTCATTAACTGATGATATTGTTTTAATTGATACTAAAAAAACATGGACTGGAGCAATTAATACAGATTGGTATGAAGATGGAAACTGGGCTCCGGCTAATCACCCAACACCTTCAGACTGTGTATTAATACCTGACCCTTCAAGTTCAAATAATCGTTCACCTATTGCAGATATATTAAATGTACCAATCCCAACGCCTCCAGCAGGATTTGGTGCTTATGCATTAAATTTAACGGTTGCTACTGGTGGTTATCTTGATGTAAGATCTAATACGAATTTAGTGGTTACAGATTGGATAGATTTAGATGGTACTATAGATATCAGAGACTCAGCTAGTTTGATTCAAATTATTGATAGCGGTGTCGATGTTAATACCAATTCTGGAACTGGAACCATGAACATGCAACGTACTGTGCCTACAGGGGTTGACGCATCCGACTACGTATATTGGTCATCACCAACAGATGAAGATTTTAATGTCACTGACATCTCTGCTGTAACTGGAGAACTCATTTTTGAATGGAATCCTACAATTTTTGTTAATAGTACCATTCAATATGGTAATTGGATTCCTGCTTCAGGTATCATGTCTCAAGGTAAAGGATATATAATAAGAGGACTTCTACCAACAGTACCTCTCCCTGCTAATACAACAGAATTTTCAGGAATACCTCAAAATGGGATTGTTCGAACGCCTATAACTCGTGGAACTTATAATGGTTCTAATTATAATGATGGAACTCCAGGTTCACCTAGGATAGTTACTTCTTCTGATGATAATTGGAATTTAATAGGAAACCCGTATCCTTCAGCTATTGATTATACTGAATTTATAAAAGCATCTAATAACCCACATATTGATGGTACTATTTATTTTTGGACACATGCAAATACACCTATTCGTGGTAATGGTAGTCCTTTCTATTCTGATTTCTTATATAATTATGGAAGCGATTATATAAGTTACAATGGCTCAGGAGCTAATCCTCCTGGTTCTTCTACTGGAAACATAGCTGCTGGACAAGGTTTCTTTGTAGAAATGCTACACACGACTCCTTCACAATCAGAAAATATTACTTTTAATAACACGATGCGTAATGAAACATTAATTAATAGTGATTTTCATAGAACAAATGAATCTTCTCAACCGTCTTCAGGCACAGAAAAACATCGCATTTGGTTAGACCTTATAGATACTAATGAATTAGCAGCATCTATTCTTGTTGGTTATATAGAAGGCGCTACTAATAGTAAAGACCGAATATTTGATGGTCATGCATTTGTTGGAGCTGAAAAAAGTTTTTATTCTTTAATAGAAGAAGAAAGATTGTCTATTCAAGGTAGAAGTCTTCCTTTTGATGAGAATGATACAGTTTCATTAGGACTATTTATTCCTGAAACTGGAAACTATACGATTGCCATAAATACCATAGATGGTTTATTTGAAGATACTAATCAAGCAATTTATTTAGAAGATACATATAATGGTGTTATCCATGATTTAAGAATTGCGCCTTATACTTTCAATACAGAACTAGGTACGTTTGATGATCGTTTTATATTACGTTATACAAATGATAGATTAAGTACAGAAGAATTTGAAATGAATACTGGTATTCAAATTTCTGCTCCTAATAATAACTATATCAAAGTAACTTCAGTTACAGAACCTATTAAGAGTGTTGCTGTTTATGATGTGCTAGGTCGCGTTTTATATAACAATGTAGACGTTAATGCTTCTGAGATTATAATCAATGATATAAGTAATTCAGATGGTATCTTATTTGTAAGAGCCACATTAACTAATGGTTTACAAAAAACACAAAAAGTAATATTAAAATAAAATTTATAAATATTTTATAAAATTCCAAAAAGACCTTGATTTTAAATAATCAAGGTCTTTTTCATTT
>Ga0209344_10001260_pt1 | contig 34331 bp, 40 predicted proteins | sample Cruoilmetagenom6_FD_187293 | JGI IMG/M metagenome (GOLD analysis project Ga0209344, IMG submission 187293) | Oil polluted marine microbial communities from Coal Oil Point, Santa Barbara, California, USA - Santa Barbara Oil Seep Sample 6 (SPAdes)... | ecosystem: Environmental > Aquatic > Marine...
TTTCGTCATCAACTTCATAATCTTCCGGTTGTCCCATTACTGAAATTACCTCGTCTAGAATTTTCAAGGTGATTACCTGTGAAGGGCTTTCAATCTTTTCAGAAAAAAGTTCGCCAATGCGGGCTTCAATATCCTGCATTATTTCTTCACTACCATCAGCCCCCTTAAGCGATTTTCTAATGGCGTCTAGGTAGCGCGAAAGTTTCCCAAAGGCATCCTCGTCTATGTGAAAGGAGATGCCTGCCAAATTTATATTTACTGTCTTGTTCATTTTGTGTTTTTTTCGCTGGTTACTTTGTTTACGGCCTGTTGCAGTTCTGCCCAGGTGTCGTTCAATTCGGTTAAAAATAATCTACCGGTTTCGGTAAGTTCATAATACTTGCGAGGTGGTCCGCTGGTAGATTCTTCCCAACGGTAAGAGAGCAATCCCGCATTTTTAAGCCTTGTGAGCAACGGATAGATTGTGCCTTCCACGACAAGCATTTTTGCGTCTTTTAGGGTCTCAAGAATATCTGAAGTGTATGCCTCGCCGTCTTTTAGCACGGAAAGAATGCAGAACTCCAAAACCCCTTTCCGCATCTGCGCTTTTGTGTTTTCGATTTTCATAAATTTTCGTTTACTTGTTTTTTAAATTCCTGTTCGTTATTGATGATGAAGGTATTTGGAAGCACACTTACGGTTTCTTCGCATTGGTGATGAGTCAATGCGCTAACAGTTTCCTGCTCCGTAGGCATGCTTACGCCTATAAATTGTAAAATGGCGGCCAAAAGGTAACTAACTAATGTGCTCATTTTGAATATGGTTTAGATTGGTTTTTATAAAAGGTATACTGAGCGGGTATTGGTAATGTTGACCGCGTGAAGCATGTATGGATGCATTGATTACTGCATAAAGCTCGAAGACGAAAAGTCCCAGGAACAATAAAATAGCCAAACCAAACAACAGTATATATCCGGACAGATTCTGAATATTATTTACTGAAAACTCGCCGGCATTATGATCAATGGTTTCAATGAGTGAAATAAAATCTGTTGCGAAAACAATAAAGAAAGGAAGGCAGATAAGTCCTATTAATATGGTATAGATTAAAACGCTCAACTGAAAATTGATTGCCTGCTTGCCGTGCTCGTCTACAAATTGTTTTTCTTTATTGAAAGTCCAAATTAAAAGGGGAGCGATAAAATTCGCAAAAGGGAAAAAGTATTTTAAAAAGGTCGATAAGTGGATAAATGCACTTACGTTTTTTTCGTTTTCTGAGATTGTAGTTTCCATTGCTTGTTATTTTCTTATACAAATATATGTCTAAAAGAAGGTATTATGTTACGCATAGTACTAAAATTAACATATTTTTAACAAATTGATGTTCTGTAATATTTCAATATCTTAGTAAAATAATTAGATGAAAATGAAACTCAGCCCAAGTAAAATAAATACTTTTTTAATGTTCAAGTTGCCTTCTGCATATTTCACTGGCGTACGTCTTAAATCCATTTCAGAGAATAGTTGTATTACTACTGTGAAGCACAGATGGATTAATCAAAATCCTTTCAAATCCATGTTTTGGGCCGTACAGGGAATGGCAGCAGAACTCAGTACGGGCGCAATGGTTATGGCTAAAATTAAAGAAAGTGGCAACAATATTTCCATGCTCGTGGCCCGTAACAAAGCTACTTTTTCCAAAAAAGCGAAGGGAAGGATATTTTTTAAATGTACTGATGGAGCAATCATAAATAAGGCAATTGACGAAGCAATTTCTACTGGTGAAGGGCAAACTATTTGGATGAAATCTGAAGGAAAGGATGCGGCTGGCGAAATTGTTTCAACTTTTGAATTTGAATGGACATTGAAGATAAAATAATATAAATGTCAATCTTCGAAAGGTTTGGAAGGTTTGGCTAGGGGTTAACAATATTTTAACAGATTGTTTTAAAGTTCAAACAGAATTTAATTCAAAATAATTAGTTATATTTAAATCGATATTAAAACAAAATCCTTCGCCTATTGTAAAAATCTACCTACTTTATTTTTAACTAAACCTCACATGCTATGGCAAGAGCAATGTTTGATTACACCAAAGCTGTACTTGCAAAAGTAAGTTTTGACGTCAATTTGTTTTGCAAGGAATTGAAGAAAGCACTAACCAGATTACTCCCTTACGAAGTTGAGGAACTTAAAGTCTGGATTGATTCACTTATCAAGCAGAACCCCCAATTAAATCAATGTTTAATCTATCTAAACCCATAATAAAATCCCCTCCGGGAAATCGGAGGGATTTTTAATTATAAGATTAAACCGGTTCACTACTTACTTTTGGTTGGACTGATTATTTTTACATCCTGAAATGCAATTGCGCCGCGGATTACCCCGGAAATAATATCGTGAAGCGCATTTATTATTTGCATTTTTAATTCACTTTTACTGTAAATAATACTTACCTCGCGAGCAGGGGAAGGTTCCTTAAAATATTTTAAATTTTTGGTTTGGGTGGGTAAAATATCCAACGTATGTAAATAGGGCAGAAGTGTCATTCCCAAACCTTCATCGGCAAGTTTTATAAGTGTTTCAAAACTGCCACTTTCCAACTGAAACTTATCGTGACTGCTGCCTTTTGAAGCTTTGCAAAGATTAATTATTCCGTCGCGGAAACAATGGCCGTCCTCCAATAATAGAATATCATCAATATCCAAATCATTTACTTCCAGTTTTTCCTTTTCAGAAAGTCGATGGTTTTCGGGAATATACCCCACAAAAGGTTCGTAGTATAAAACCCGTTCTTTAATTTTTTCCTGATCCAGCGGAGTTGCTGCAATTGCGGCATCCAGATAGCCATCATTTATTTTGGCAATTATCTCATCGGTATTCAATTCCTCAATTTTCAGTTGCACCTTGGGATATCTATTTGCAAAATTCTTCAAAAACATAGGTAACAATGTGGGCATCACCGTTGGAATAATTCCCAATTTGAAAGTACCGCCAATAAATCCTTTTTCTTGATCAACAACATCCTGCATGCGCTCAGACTCATTTACAATATTTCGGGCCTGCTCCACAATTTTTTTACCCACTCCGGTAAGTTCGATAGGTTTTTTGGTTCTATCAAAAATCTGAATTGCCAATTCATCTTCCAGCTTTTGAATTTGCATACTTAAAGTAGGCTGTGTAACAAATGTTTTTTCAGCAGCCTTGGTGAAATTTTGATGCTCGGCAACTGCCAAGACATATTTTAGTTGGGTGATGGTCATTGTAAGTTATATTTATGCAAATTTATGTATTTTATAAATATAATCTATAGGGAAATTTTAAAGAAGTCCCCGCGCCTTAATCTCCAAATATTTATTGATTGTGTTCACGGTCAAGTTCTCCGGCGCGGTCAATATGGATTGGATTCCGTATTTGTGAAGTTCGTTTACAATCAATTTCTTTTCATAAATAAATTTTTCAGCAATGGTCTTTTCAAAAACCTGATGGGTAGTGATTGCCTTTCGGCCCATAAATAATTTAAGTTCCGTATTCTCAAAAAAGATGACCACTAAAAGATGGGTTTTGTTGATAGCCTGCAAATAAGGCAGTTGACGGTGCAGCGCATCCATTGTTTCAAAATTTGTAAACAACAACAAAAGGCTTCTCTGCTTAATATGCCGCTTCACATCTACATACAAACGTGAAAAATCACTTTCCGCAAAATCGGTCTCCACATTGTAAAGCGTTTCCAAAATAAGGTGCATTTGGGCATTTCTTCGCTGTGCGATAACACGGTCGCCAACTTTTTTTGAAAAGGTAAACATTCCCGCTTTGTCATGTTTTTTTAATACAATATTTGAAATTACCAGCGTGGCGTTTATTGCATAATCCACCAAACTCAATTGGTTGAAAGGCATTTTCATCACCCTTCCCTTATCGATGACCGAATAAACCGGCTGCGATTTTTCATCCTGAAATTGGTTCACCATCAAACTATTTCGCTTTGCGGTGGCTTTCCAATTTAGGTTTCGCACGTCGTCTCCGGTTGTATAGTCCTTAATTTGCTCAAACTCCATGGTATGCCCAATTCGGCGTATTTTTTTTAGCCCGAAAAGTTTTAATCTATTTGTAAAAGCAATAAAATCATATTTTTTAAGCTGAAGAAATGACGGATAATTAGGGATCATAGCTTCCGCGGAAAATTGCTGTCTTCGGGCAATTAATCGCAATACAGAAGATGAAAATACGTTCAGGTTTCCGAAGTGATATTCGCCACGCTCCGTAGGCCGCACATGGTACGTAAATTTCTTTTCTTCGGAAATATTCAAAAGCGATTCAATCTTAAAATCCCGAATCTGCCACTGTACGGGCAATTCATCAATAATTTTTACGGAAACCTTAAATTGAAATCTATTTACAACTTTTATTTCAATGGAATTTTCATCACCGTTCGATAGTTTTTCGGGTAAAATCCTCTCGGCCTGAATTCCGGTTTTATTTCGATAGAGCAAAAAAACATCAAAAGCAAAAGCCACCAAAAGCAAATAAAATAAAAGTTTAACCACGCCAAATAATTCCTGAAAGAAGTACGAAACCACAAACAGGACCGCAAGCGAGAACAGCACGATAAAAAATCGTTTTGTTAGGTATAAACTTTTCAGGAATTTCTTCAATTTTCTATGGTTCAAAGTTCAAAGTTTAAAATGCGAAGTTAAATGTCAAAACTTCCATCTTCCATCTTCCAATCTCACTAACGCGGAATTTCAATAGTTTCAATAATCTGTACCACTACTTTATCGGCTGTTATGCCTTCCATTTCGCGCTCTGGCGTTAGCATTATGCGATGTCTTAAAACGGACGGGGCTATTTTTTTAATATCGTCCGGCGTTACAAAATCGCGACCGTTCATAGCAGCCAAAGCTTTGGAAGCGTTCATAATTGCCAACGAAGCGCGCGGCGATGCTCCCAAAAACAGATTGGCATTGGAGCGTGTATTGTCCACAATTGCAGCAATGTATTTCAGTAGGTTGTTTTCAATAATTATTTGCTTAATAGTGTGTTGATATTCTGCAATTTGCTTGGCGTTCAGCACTTGCTCAACACTTTCCAAAACCAGGACGTCCTTTCGGTTGTGCTCGTTTTCAAGAATGTTTATTTCCTCTTCCAAACTTGGGTAAGGCACATTTATTTTGAAAAGAAAACGGTCCAATTGTGCTTCGGGCAGGGCGTAGGTTCCTTCCTGTTCTACAGGGTTTTGGGTGGCAAAAACCAAAAACGGCGGTTGCATTTTATATTCGGTGCCGTCCATGGTTACCTGGCGCTCCTCCATAATTTCAAAAAGTGCAGCCTGCGTTTTGGCGGGCGCACGATTTATTTCGTCAATTAAAACAATGTTTGAAAAAACAGGTCCTTTTTTGAATTCGAATTCACTTGTTTTCACATTGAAAATAGAAGTTCCCAAAATATCGCTTGGCATCAAATCTGGTGTAAATTGAATCCTGCTGAAATCTACCGCCAAAGTTTTTGCTAATAGTTTTGCGGTCAACGTTTTTGCAACTCCCGGCACACCTTCAATCAGTGAATGGCCGTCGGTTAATATTGAAATAATCAGCATTTCAAGCATATCGTGCTGCCCAACAATTACTTTTCCGAGTTCTGTTTTTATTTTTTCAACGGCTTCCTGTAGATTTTTTAAATCGATTCGCGAATTGAATTCCAACGAATTTTCCTGTGTTTCTTCCATAATTTTATAGTCTAAATGCTTCTATTTGTTTGTTCAGTTCAAGCAAATCGGCTTCGCTGTGAACAGATTTTTCTTTTAAATGTTTTATAAAATGCATCAATTTTTGGGTCTTTTCAAAAGTGTTTCCACTTTTGGAAGCCAGTTTTTTGATGAAATCCTCTGAAATTTCATGGGTGTTCAAATAATATTTTGAACGAAGGGTTTCCATAAAATACGTTATTTTCTTCGCAATAATATTGCTGAAATCTTTATGCTGAAAATACATATCGCCAATGGTTTTCGTAAATTCAACCGAAGTATTTTCCAAGGGTTTTATCACTTCCACAATGCGTTGCTCACGTTTTCCTTTGAAAAGAATAAAAACTAACAATCCCCCGATTAATACATAATACGCCCACGTTAGCGGCGCTTGGTCAAGAACAAAACGCATTGGCGAGCTAACCACTTTTCTGCCTGATTTTAAATATTCATCCCAATAAATTTTGTCCGCATCAATATAGGAAAGGACCTTGGCGGCATACTGTTCATTGCCCTTTAGCAAGTAATAGTTTGAAAATGTTTCGGGTAAGTTGTGCAATAGAAATTTACCTTTTCCGAAGTTCACTTTTACATAGTTTAAATCACCCAAATCACTATCGGAATCTTCAGCTTCATAATATCCCAAAGCTGTAGTTTTTAAAGTATCTATTTCAACATACGAAGCTTTGAAAACTCCCTTTTTATAAGACGGAATTGAATCCTGTTTTAAGGATGGCGAGAAAAATTTTGGGTGTATTTCTTCCTCCAGAATATTATAATTAGCGGCAATATCTATGTGCAACGTATCGGACAAAATATAGCCCATGCTGCGCGAAGAAATAAATACGGTATTTCCGTTTTCAACGTATTTTAAAATCGCGTTTGACTGTATATCGTCAAAAAAAAGCTCATCATTTATAAAAATGTATGCAGAATTCTTTACGTATGCGCTGTCCTTTAAAAATTCAAAGGGATCTATTTTAATTTTTTCTATTTCCGTGTTTTTAAAAAGCGATTCAATTTCTTCAAAGAGCACGAAACTGCCAAAGGGAATTTTATCTGCCGAAGTATAACTTGGTCTCCAGTCCACTGGTTTTGGCCGCAAAAACTCGGTAATCACGATTCCCAGGAGCGCGATTCCGAAAATTAACAATACCCTTTTTGAACGTTTATCCAGCATTTTTGAGGTTTTGGTTTAAGCGTTCAAAATCTTTTTCGGCATTTTCAAAACCTGCTTTGTCAAGTGCATATTCGCCATACCAGATATTGTCGTACAAATAGGACGTTTTTTTGAAGTTTTCCTTCAAAATTTCATTTTCAATCTCGCGGTAATAATCGCTGTTGGTTTTTTCAAAATGCCAATCGATGATGTTTAGGAGCGATAACGATTTCAAAGATTTCAAATACATATATCTTATGGCCAAGCGGTAATTTTCTTCCTTTTGAGCATTTTTTATGTAATGGTCCAAATCTATATTTTCAATGTGTTCTTCCTGAATATTCAGCGGTGCGACCATTTTGCTTTTTCTACTGAAAAAAGACGAAGCGTTATCGCCTACGAGCAATTTCACCAAAATATAAATGGCAAAAACAATGAGCGCTGCGTAAATAATGAATTTTATAAACTGATACATTTCAGGAGAAATCTGAACCCCAAAAAGATCGCCCATTTTATTTAAAAGCCAATTAATGGCACGCCCCAGAAAATTTTCGGCCTCGCCTTCCATGGAATCATAATCATATTCGTTTCCGGAATATTTTTCTGAAAGATTTTCTGAAAATTGTTTTGTTGCCCCGTTGCTGCTATCCACGGAAACGGTAAGACTGTCCTTCACCGATGCAGATGCATGGAAAGTATTCAAAAGAAAAAGTAATATGAAAGGAAATCTATTCACTAGCGCCAATATTATCAATTCGTTCGCGCGTGGCTTCGTTATAGGTTTCTTCGTGAAGGGAAAAGTATAAAATTCCGTTTACAAACTGTATCATGGATTGGTTGAGTGTATAAAGCATCAAAACCAGGGCTAACGCTAAAGTCCAAATTACATTTGCCACAGCTGAGTTGGCCAAATCTACACCTGAATCCAGGGAGTGGAAGGCGTAAATACCAATTAAAATACCCGGAATCATTAAAACCACCATCATCAAAATACCGAGCAGAATCCCGATGACTAAATTGGAGAGTACGCTTTTCCAAAAGTATTTTTTCAAGAGTTTCCAACCTTCACCGAAGGCATCGGTTACATCTTTGCTATCGTTTATCATTGCCATAAATGAAAGCCCCATCCAGCTAGTGTACGCTAAAACAAGTAGGTAATAGGCAAGTGTTCCCAAAAATGGGATAAATGAAATTATTACACCAATCACCATTACCACAAAATACATTAGAATCATTAAAATGATGAAGAGGATTATTTTTCCGAGGCTTAATTTTACAAGTTCCCAAACTTTTCTTTTTTCTACCCGTTCCCCTTTGTTTTGTTCGTACTGAATCATATATGACGCAGCAAGACTGTAATTTAAGACCGCTGTTAATATGAAAAGAATTAAAAAACCTAATACGCCACCAATAAAATAATATTGGTAGCTGGAATTGTCTGTGCTAATTCCATAAACCGGAGTGTTTACAAAAGTGCCCACAAAACCGGTAACCAAGAGATAGCTTACGCCCAAAAATCCGAGGATAAAGAGGCCGTTGTAGCTGATGAATATATTTAAAAAAGGCTTAAAATTTTGCTTAAAAAATTCGAAGTAGGTGGTGATCATTTCGCCAACGTCGCGTTGTCTTTTAAGCGGTATATATTTGTGTTGCATTTTTTTTGTTGATGATAATGGGATAAATAACGTAATAAAAAATAATAAGAGCCACGGAACTAAAAATAATGGTCATTGCCAACCAAACTGGCATATTGCTGTAACGGGTTATGAAACCTTCAATAAAACCTGCAATGATGAAAAAGGGAATGGTGCTTACCACAATTTTGAGGCCGTCCTTTGCGCCCTTCAAAAATGAAACTTTTCGTGAAAATGTTTTGGGAAAAAGGATGCTGTTGCCCATTACCATTCCTGCACAGCCTGCAATAACGATTACGGAAATTTCAATTGTACCGTGTAGCCAAATACTTTTTGAAGCCTCAAAAAGTAAATCGCGGTTGTAAAAAAAAGTGAAAAAAGCACCCAGCATAATTCCATTACTGAAAAGAATGTATGCCGTACCCAAAGAAGTAATCACTCCGAAAGCATACGCCAAAAAAGCAACCCGAATGTTATTGATGGTAATGCCGAGAAATGTTCCTATTTCGCTCCCGCTTTTGTAAATTGCGGTTGGGTCGCCTTTGTCAATATTGTTCAGCGTTTCGTTTACGTAATTATCGCCCAGAATCAACCGTACAAATGAATCATCATTCAACGCCGAAATTGCCCCGATTGCCGTTGCCATCGCAAATAATAAAAAGGAGAAGAGTAGCATACGCTGGTGCTGTATAAAAAACAACGGAAACTCTTCCTTCCAAAAACTAACAATTCTATTTTTGGTTTCTTTCCTGTTTTTATAAATCTTTTGGTGTGCTTGTGAAGCAAGGGAATTTAAATACTGCAGCGTCTTGCTTTCTGGATAATAGGTCTGCGCAAAAGCAAGGTCGTTGGTTAAGTGTATGTAATGGTCAGCAAGTTGGTCTGGACTTATTTTTGAATTAAGTGTGATAGCTTTTTCAAATGCAATCCATTTTTCCTTATTTTGCTTGACGAATGCCGCTTCGCGCATACTCAGTAATTTTCGATAAATATAACCACTTGCTTTTACATGGCAAACTTAGAAATCAATACCACACAAAACGTAAATCTAGATTATAAAATAGTAAGTGTAGGGGAACGGATACTTGCATTTTTAATAGATTTATTTCTCTTTTTTATATATTTCTATATTATTGAATTGGCCACAGAAGCAATGAACATGGCCTTTAGTGACCGTTGGACGGTTTTTGGGTTGCAACAATTGCTACTTTTGCCGGTAATGTTTTATTCGTTGTATATGCACATACTTTTCAACGGAAGAACTGTTGGAAAAATGACGATGAAAACACGTGTAGTAAAAGCCGACGGAAGTCCTGCACGCTGGAGCGATTATTTGGTTTTGTGGATGCTACGTTTGGTAGATATTTGGATCTTTTTGGGCTCCATTGGGCTGCTTTCCATTATTTTTTCTGACAAAAGACAAAGAGTAGGCGATCACGCTGCCGGCACTGTTGTGATAAGTACAAAAAATAAGGTGAAAATTAATCACACCATTTTAGAGGAAATTACGGACGATTACCACCCAAAGTTTTTAAATGTAACCAAGCTTACTGATAAAGATGTCCGGCTTATAAAGGAAACTTATCTTATTGCAATAAAGTCGAATGATTTTAAAACCTTGAATGCACTTCGATTAAAAGTGGAAAGCGTTTTGGAAACCTCTTCAGATTTATACGATAAGCAATATATAGACACGGTATTGCGCGACTATAACTATTATACCCAGAACATGTGAAGCTAATACTTTTAATAGACATACTCGGAACCGTTGCTTTTGCCATTTCAGGAGTACTTACAGCACTTCACAAACGTTTGGACCCCTTCGGAATTTTAATCATAGCTTTTGTAACTGCGGTGGGCGGCGGAACGCTACGCGATGTTTTAATAGATGCAAACGTGGCCTGGATGCGTAACCTTACGTATGTGTATGTAATTCTTGGCTCCACAATTTTTGCGGTAATTTTCAGAAAAAGACTTGGTTATATTCGTAGGTCGCTATTTTTATTTGATACCATCGGGATTGCGCTTTACACGATTGTTGGTGTAGAGAAGGGGATTGCGGCAGGTTTCCATCCCATAATTTGTGTGGCTTTGGGGACAATGACGGCCTGTTTTGGCGGTGTATTGCGAGATATTCTCTGTAACGAAATTCCCATAATTTTCAGAAAGGAAATTTATGCAACGGCCTGTATTTTGGGAGCAACTGCCTATTTCCTATTGCACGCAACTCCAATTACCGAAGATTTTATAGTTATCATTTCGGGGTCTATTGTAATAATAATTCGCTTATTGGCGGTTTATTTTAATCTTTCGTTGCCGAGTATTTATAGGAAGGATGAACTGGAAAATTGATGGCTTATAGATAATTTAAACTTTAGGTGGAATTTGGTGCTTGCTATTTGGAAATTTTATTCAATCACCTTCGCAGAAATATAAATATTGTTCAACGGCCAATCGCCATCGTCTGCCTTTACTTTTGAAATCTCTTCCACCACGTCCATTCCCTTTGTGACTTTTCCGAAGATGGTATATTTTCCGTTTAAATGTGTAGTTGAAGATTTCGGTCCCAGAAAAATGAAGAATTCATAAGGAGCCGTTCTATTGTCAGGATTTTCCCGATATTCCTTTGCACCCGAAACCGTTCCATATTCGTGAACCCGACCTGGGATAATCTCTGCGGGAAGCAAATATTCCTTACCTAATTCCGCACGCTTTTTTTGGGTTGAAACCAAATCGCTGTTACCAGCTTGTACTATAAAATTTGGAACGACACGATGAAAAAAAGTTTCGTCAAAATAACGCTGTTTTACCAAATAAATAAAATTGGCGCGGTGCAGTGGCGTGTCGTTATAAAGCTCCATCTCAATATCTCCAAAACGGGTAGTTATCAAAACCTTGTTTTCGGGATTTTCTTTTCCGTATTCCGTCAAGAATGAAACTACATTTTCATTGGTAATTTCGGGATATTTCGATATTTCCTTATTTTGGGTTGGGATATCTGTTTTAGTTTCAATTTCACTTTTGGTTTCAATTTCACTATCGCCCGTGGCGGCCTTTTTCTTATCTTCACAGCTTCCGAAAAAAAGAATAATTCCTAATAAATAAATAAACAATTTCATCATAAATGGATTTTCGCGATTTTGAAAAACGGATTGTAAAAGTAACAAAAATGGAACTTCCCGGCGAAACGGTCCAATTTAAAATGGCACCCATAGAACGTTTGCAGGAATTAAAACGTGCCGCCCGTGAAAAAAACACCGCAAAAAGGGCAGGGGTGATGTCACTTTTTTATCCTTCGGAAGATTATGAAACGCGCTTAATTTTAATTCTTCGGAAAACCTATAAAGGCGTCCATTCGGCACAAGTGGGCTTTCCCGGCGGAAAATTGGAGGAAGGGGATAATTCCATACAGGATGCTGCCCTGCGCGAAACGGAAGAGGAGGTCGGGGTTTCCCGAGAAGCAATTTCAGTTTTAAAAAAACTTACGGAAATCTACATTCCACCGAGTAATTTTTTTGTACAGCCCTTTCTGGGAATAACTGCCGAATCACCAAAATTTGTCCCGCAGGAGGAAGAAGTGGAGGCGTTGATTGAGGTAAACCTACAAGATTTTATGGACGATTTTAATATAATTACACAAACCTTATCCACATCTTACGCCACTCGTATTGAAGTTCCTGCTTTTAATCTTAACGGACACATAGTTTGGGGAGCTACGGCAATGATGCTCAACGAAGTGCGTGAATTGCTTAAAAAAGTTCTGTAATAGCTTATTTTAGTATATTTGTGAAGTTGAATTTTAAATTGTGCATTTAATATTTGGGCTACGCGCAGTTACTGAGAAATTAATAATCTTTCCTTAGGAAAACTGAATATCGCGTATTCAATTACTTACATTGATTACTCTAAAATGAATCTCTTCAAAAAAAACCCTTTTGGGCATATACTATTTTTAAAACTTTGGTTAATACGGATAGCGGGCCTATTGACACACAGGCGTTTTAAAGGTTTTAATGAATTGAAAATTGAAGGTAGCGAAATCTTAAGGACACTTCCTGAGAAAAATGTACTCTTCGTTAGCAATCACCAAACCTATTTTGCAGATGTTGCCGCTATGCTCCACGTGTTTAATGCAAGCTTACACGGGCGGGATGATAATATAAAAAATGTGGGCTATTTATGGAATCCAAAGCTGAACATCTATTTTGTTGCAGCAAAGGAAACCATGAAAGACGGTTTGTTGCCCAAAATTTTAGCATATGCGGGCTCGGTAAGTATAGAGCGCACGTGGCGCGAAAAAGGAAAAGAGGTAAACAAGCAAGTAAAAATGAGCGATGTAAGCAATATTACAAAAGCGCTTAACGATGGTTGGGTAATCACGTTTCCCCAAGGAACCACAAAACCTTGGAAGCCTATACGCCGTGGCACGGCACATATTATTAAACAAAACAAGCCTTTGGTTGTTCCTATTGTAATTGATGGTTTTAGGAGGTCTTTTGATAAAAAGGGCATCAGGATAAAAAAGCGTGGCATACTTCAATCGATGGAAATAAAACCCCCACTCGATATTGATTACGAAAATGAAACCATGGCCCAAATTGTAGAGAAATTGGAGTATGCCATTGAGCAGCACCCTTCATTTTTAAAGGTGATACCTACTTCTGAAATTCAAAGTGAGGAGGAACTGAATAAGGAGCGCCAATGGCGTTATTAATTGGGCGGTAAATTACTTTTTTTAAACTTCAATCTTCTTCAATTCTTTATAGTTGTTATGCAATCTTCTAAGAAGAATTCCATAAACCAATCTGTAAAACAAAAGTACAAAACCAATCATAACAATTCCAAAGAGCACTTGGATCACAAAAAACATTTTCATAAATCTCTCTTGTGAAATATTCGCGATTCCGTAATCTTCTATCATAAACCTAAACACCATATCCTGATTTAGGTAATAATAAAGATTTGTTCCCAATATCAATAAAATGGAAGTTGCCACATTGTAAATAACAAAATATTTTACGGTCTTTCGTGTGCGTATTATATTTTGCATCAATTCCTTAATGGTATCGGTGGTTGATATTTTTCGGTAATTTTTATAAAAAAGAAATATAAATATTCCAAATACAGTGTAGTTCAGTATATTAATGATTACCAAAATATTGTGAAGTCCAATATCATCACTGAATTTCTTGCTGGACTCTGGCACAAATAAGGAAAGAATTGTCCAGAAAATAATTTCTACAATGCTTATAAAAAAAATCCATTTTACTATTGAAGAGGATTTTTTCAACAGCATTTTATAAATATCGTCATAAGACAGCTTCGGAAGCTCTTGCTCCCGGCTCTGCCATTGTTTTTTTAATAGTTCCAGTTCATCCATCGTGGGTTACGGATTTATAATGGTTCGTAATTTTTCCTTTATTCTGTTCATTTTCACACGGGCATTTACTTCGGTTATACCCAAAGTTTCAGAAATTTCTTTATAATTTTTGTCTTCCAAATACAGGAAGACCAGCGCTTTGTCAATATCGTTTAGATCCTTTACGGCGCTGTACATTAACTTTAATTGTTGTTCTGTGGTATCATCGTAGGGTTGGGAGGAAATTCTAAAACTAACTCCTTCATAATCCTGTGTTTTAATGGTCCGCTTTGATTTTCTGTACAGTGTAATTGCTGTATTAAGCGCAACACGATACATCCAAGTGCTGAATTTTGATTCGCCCCGAAATTTGGGATACGCGCGCCATAGCTGAATGGTTATTTCCTGAAACAGGTCGTTGTGCGCGTCGCTGTCATTGGTGTATAACCTACAGATTTTGTGTACAATGTTTTGATTCTCCTCCAGTTGGGTCACAAAACTATGTTCCAGTTCTTTGTTCAATGGTAGTTTGTTAGCTTTTTATTAGTGTTGGGGAAATATGCTTTGTTACAAAAATCTTAAAAATTAAACGAACTCGCTTTACATTGCCTAAATTTAGGGTATAAAAATTATAGATGAATATTCCTGAAACCGGTGTGCCACGAATTGTTGTGATAGGTGGCGGATTTGCTGGTATTTCCTTCATAAAAAAACTTCAGAAAGAGAAGGTGCAAATCGTACTTTTTGATCGGCACAACTACCATACGTTCCAACCTTTGCTGTATCAGGTTTCCACAGCAGGGCTGGAGCCAGATTCCATTGCATATCCTCTTCGAAAGATTTTTAGGGAGAATATGGATTTTCATTTTAGAATGGCAGAAGTTGAGAGTATTGATACCCAAAACCAAAATATCTACACCTCTATTGGAAGTTTAAACTATGATTATTTGGTCATTGCCACGGGCACGCGTACCAATTTCTTCGGGAATGAAAACATTGCCGAGAACAGCATGCCGATGAAAACAGTTCCACAGGCGCTAAATATTCGCAGTTTGATGCTTCAGAATATTGAAAAGGCAGATATTACAACAGACGAAAGAGAAAGAAAGCGGTTGCTAAATTTTGTAGTAGCTGGGGCGGGGCCTACCGGAGTAGAACTTGCTGGAGCTTTGGCAGAATTTAGAAAGGGAATTCTGGAGAACGATTATCCCGAGCTGGAAGAAGAGGAAATGAACGTCCATCTTATTGAAGGATTGGAGCGGGTGCTGCCGCCAATGAGCGAGCAGGCTTCGGCAAAAGCACATAAATTTCTTGAGAAACTTGGGGTGCAAATTCACCTTGAAACCTTCATAAGCGATTACGACGGAAAAACAGTAATCACCAAAGACGGGAAAAAATTTGAAACCGCTACATTTATTTGGGCTGCCGGTGTTACAGGAGCGCCAATTAAAGGAATAGATGGCGAGGCTTTAATAGAGAAAGCCAATCGTTATAAAGTTGATGAATTCAATAAAATAAAAGGTTTTGATAATATTTATGCACTTGGTGATATTGCACTTATGGAAACAGAGGATTACCCCAAAGGCCATCCACAAGTAGCCCAACCCGCAATTCAACAAGGAAAACATTTGGGGAATAATTTCAGAAAAATGTTGAAAGACAAAAAGATGGAACCTTTTAAATATTTTGATAAGGGCACCATGGCAACGGTTGGTAGAAACAAAGCAGTTGTAGATATTGGCAAGTTGCATTTTGGTGGTGCTATTGCCTGGTTTTTATGGATGTTCGTCCACCTTTGGTTTTTGGTGGGCTTCAGAAATAGAGTAGTGACTTTTTTCAATTGGACCTACAGTTATATAAATTACGACCGCGCGGCACGATTGATTATTCGGCCTTTTACTAAAGCTAAAAGTTGAAAGTTATAAGTAAAAAGTTATTGAACTATTCCAAAGAAATTATTTTGAAACTTGAAACTTGAAACCTGAAACTTATTGAACCTTTACAGGAATCGGCCCACCGTTTGAAATCCAACCACCCCCAATTTCGTCTATATTAACATCCAATTCGTCAGAGGTTTCAATTTTTTTTAGATTTACCTTTACTTCATCGTAGGTATCCACACTTTTTAAATTTACGTTCAGTTCATCGTACGTATTTATATCCACCAACCGTACATCCATTACTTCAGTAAAAGGTTTTGGAGTTTCATTTTCACTTTCATTTGCATAGGCCGAGGGGAATACATCAAAGTCTTTCAATACATTTATCGTTAAACAAACAGCAATAATTGTTAGGATTGTCTTAGTGTATTTGTCTGTTTTCATAATTTATAAGATTAAGTGATTAAAATTTAAATTCTTTGTATTTTCTCATAAGTAACCAATTCAATTTCTTCAGATTTTCCGCGCAGTTTTTCTTTTCCAAGATCCTGTTTTGATACACCTTTTGGTAATTTGTAGGCAATATCAGCAAATTGTTTTGACGCTAAAATTTCTACTTCAAATTCGTTGCATCTTGCCTGAATACGGGAAGTGGTATTTAAAACATCACCCGAAAAAGCAATGTCGCGTTTTATCTGTCCAATTTCGCCCACCATAACCGTACCGTAGTGAAGACCAACTTTGAATTCTGGAACAACACCGTATTTTTTTAAGTATTTAGGTGCTTTATAGTTGATTATTTTTTTCATACTGTAAAAGCACTGTATCGCGTTTCCGTGCTTCAGTCCCCATTTCATTTTCCATGAAACCACAACTTCATCACCAACATATTGATACACTTCGCCACGGGTTTGGACTATTGCTGGGGCTATATGGCGGAAAAAATCTTTCAGAAAATTGAAATATTTTTCCTCACCCAAACTTTCTGCAATTCCAGTGGCATTTTTTATGTCGGCAAACATAAAAATCCTTCTTTCGTGCTTTGGACGGAAATATCTTCCAATTAAATAATCCGGAAAAACTCCGGGACCGTATTTGTCATTCACCATTAATACAATTAGCGTTACCAAAACGATAAAAAGCCAGATAATATAGTTTTTGATAAAAAGCCATGTGCCGAAAAAATATGGTGTTTCCTGAATCACTTTCCACGCGTAGAACGGAACTCCCAAATCTTCGCTGGTTATGTAGGTTGCCCCAATGGAACCTACCAGTAAAGCCGTAAGGGTGTATGCAAGAATTAAATATAGAAGTGCTTTCCAAAAAACCAACCGTCGAAGCCAGCGCTCCATCAAGTTTACGGTTACAATGCCGCCAATAAGTCCTGCTGCAACGGCGACGATGAGGTTGGCCATGACCGCGGAATAAAAATCGTAGCTGGAACTCAACACTCCGTTACTTTTCAGGGTAATGAATTCATAAAAAAACATGACGTTTGAAATGATGACCCATGCTACAAGAATCCAAAATGCCCTTCGCGAATAAAACCAAAGCTGCCGAGTGGTATATCTTTCAAAATGTGGTTTTATGGCCATTAGCAGTTTTTATATTTATCATGGAGGCCAACGCCATCTTTTATCATTGGGATGCACTTTTCCAATCTGCTTTGTTGGGTAGCTTCCCGTTTTGCTTGTGCAATATGTTCGGAATATTCGCGCTGTTTTCCAGGTGTAAGTTTTTCAAAATGTTTTTTTAATAAAGAATCTTTCTCAAATGCTTCTTCGAGTATGGGCGGAATTGAGATCACTTTATTTCGTACGGGTTTTAATTTTTTTCCCGCCTTGCTATTTGCAATTGCTTCCTCAATATATTCCAATATAATTTTAGTTTCAATTTCATCTTCCACTTCAAACCTCCAATGGCGCAGGGCTTTTGTTACACCTTCCTGCGCGTTCATGAGTTTTTTATGGCTGTCTTTCAGAAATACGCCTTGGTAGAACCAAAGTGCAATATGGTTCTTAAAATCGGCCATTCCCACCACCATATTACCGTTTAGCGTGTAGGTTGGTTTGCCCCATTTTATTTCTTCTTTTAGTTCTGTGCTTTTTATTATTTTTCGGAGGGATTGCAGTTTTTCCTTCCATTTGGTTTGCTTTTCAATAAATACATCTACTTTTTTTGAATCGTCCATTTTTTTTTCTTTTGTTTCGAAGATACAATTTTCCACTTCTTACTATATATGGCCAAGCGAAAAATGTAATTAAATGAATGTGCGCCGTGGCGAGATTTCGAAATTTGTGAAGTAAGCTGGTCCGATACATAATTAAAAAAGAAAATTTTACAATTGGGCACTCCATATTTACAGTTCGGTTTATTTTTTTCTGAAAAACAATTGTGAAATTTGACCTTTGACCTGAAAATAAAACCAACCGATCCATGAAAATTTCAATCATTACTTTTTTAGTTCTTTTTTTACCCTTTCTCACTTTTAGTCAAAATACAGTTTCCGGAACGGTAACGGATAACACGGGCACTCCAATAAACGGTGCGAATGTTTATTTGGAAGGCACCTATGACGGGACATCATCAAACGAAAATGGAAATTTTTCTTTTGAAACTTCTGAAATGGGAACTCAAACTTTGACTATTTCATACGTTTCTTTTGAACCATTTAAACTGATCGAAGATATTTCAAAAATGAAAAATCTTAAAATCGTTCTTCGTGAAGATGTGAATTCATTGGAAACGGTCACAATTTCCGCAGGTTCATTTTCGGCGGGCGACAACAGTAAAATTTCCGTTTTGAAACCTTTGGATATTGTAACCACTGCAAGTGCCCTTGGCGATTATGTGGGCGCGTTACAAACACTACCGGGAACCACAACCGTTGCGGAAGATGGCCGTCTTTTTGTTCGAGGTGGCGATGCTGGGGAAACACAGATTTTTATTGATGGTATTCGGGTTTTTACACCTTATTCGCCCACGGCAAACAATGTGCCTACACGCGGTAGGTATAGCCCATTTTTGTTTGATGGTATAACCTTTTCAACAGGTGGCTACTCTGCGGAATACGGCCAAGCTCTATCATCCGTTTTACTGTTGAATACAATTGATGAACCTACACAGGAAAAAACAGACATTTCCATTATGAGCGTTGGTGGCGGATTGGGACATACCAAAAAGTGGGAAAAAAGCTCATTGAGCGTTAACGCTACCTATATAAATTTAGCGCCCTATATAGCGCTTTTGCCAGATAGGAATGAATGGCAAAAGCCTTTTGAAACAGCTTCGGGCGAAGCGGTTTTCCGTCAAAAAATAGGGGGTGGGCTGCTAAAAGTTTACGGTGCTTTTGATACTTCTGATTTTGAGCTTACGCAGGAAGATATTAATAATCCCGAAGGAACACGGTTCAAACTCAACAATCAAAATTTTTACACCAATGCCAGTTACAGCAAAATGCTGGAAAAGGATTGGACCATTTTTGGCGGTGGAAGTTATACGTTGGGAAAGACAAAAGTTGGTATAGACGAAGCCGATATAAAAGATGTTGAAAACTCAGCACATATAAAGTTGAAGTTGAAAAAGCGTTTTAGCAATAGGTTTAAATTGTATTTCGGCGCCGAACAATTTGTGACCGATTTCAACGAAAACTACAATGATCCAAATGTTGCTGCAAAACTGGGTTTCAACAATAATATTTCGGCAGCATTTATGGAAGCAGATATTATTTTTTCGCGCAAGCTTGCGTTAAAATTGGGCGTTCGTGGTGAATACAGTGAATTGTTCCAAGAATTTACAGTTTCACCGAGAGTTTCTTTCGCCTACAAAACAGGTAAAAGCAGCCAGCTTTCCTTGGCTTACGGAGATTTTTTCCAACAGCCCGAAAGCGACGTGTTGAAATTTTCAAACAATCTTGAGGCTCAGCAAACACAGCATTACATAATGAACTATCAATATTCCGCCAACAACAGAATATTTCGGGCTGAGATTTATAGAAAACAGTACAGCAATCTTGTAACTTACATGGATGAATTTCCGGATATAAATTCCATTTTTTCGAACAATGGCGATGGCTTTGCACAGGGACTGGATCTGTTTTGGCGAGATAATGAAACTCTAAAAAATATAGATTATTGGGTAAGTTACTCCTATTTGGACACCAAAAGAAAATATAAAAATTATCCCATTGAAGCAACGCCAAGCTTTGCAAATACGCACAATCTTTCGGTTGTAGGGAAGTATTGGATAAATGATTGGATAAGCCAAATAGGTTTTAGCTATCAATACGGAAGCGGGAGAACCTATACCGATTTGAACAAACCTGGCTTTCTTCAAAGCAAAACTAAGGGTTACAACAGCGTTAGCTTAAATTGGGCGTATTTAATATCCCCGCAAAAAATTCTTTATGTTTCTGTAAATAATGCTTTGGCTTTCAAAAATGTGAATGGCTACCAATACGCAAATACCCCAGATGCGAATGGAAATTTTGCCCGACGCGAACTGCTTCCGGCAGCGGACCAATTCTTTTTCGTTGGATTCTTTTGGACCATCAGCGATGATGGAAAGGACAATCAACTTGACAATTTGTAAAAAATACAGTTCAGTCGCAAATTATAACAGTTCGGCACAAGACTTTTCCTTATTTAAAGGAATTAAAGGAAATTTGAATATCAATTAATACTAACTTAAAAAATAAAAACCATGCAAAACGTAGTCACTTATTTTCTCATCTTTTTTACCGTTCTTTCCATGGAAGGGCAAACAGATTCAACAGTTAACACAAATACCGAACCTACAAAATATCAACAGGGAATGCAGAAAGCTTTTCAGCTTTGGCAGGAAAATAAATCCTGGGAGGCCGCAAATGTGTTTGAAAGAATTGCGACAGCTGAACCAGATAATTGGTTGCCCCCGTATTATGTGGCACAAATTAACGTAATCAACAGTTTTACCGAAAAGGATGGAACTAAGTTGAAAGACCAATTGGACAAAGCACAGGATTTTATAAACGATGCTACGGCAATTTCAAAAGACAATCCAGATTTATTGGTTTTACAGGCACAATTATACACGGCGTGGATTGTTTTTGACGGACAGCAGTACGGTATGACCTATTCTGCAAAAGCGTCTGAACTTTATAACAAAGCTTTGGCGTTGGCGCCGGACAACCCTCGAATAATTTTGGCAAAGGCGGAATGGGATATGGGAGGTGCAAAATATTTTGGGCAATCCATAGAGCCCTACTGTAAGGACATTCAACGCGCCATAGATCTTTTTGCTACCTTTAAGCCGGCGGGCGAATTTTACCCAACTTATGGCGAGGAGCGGGCAAAGCAAATAAAGGCGGAAAGCTGTAAATAAAAATTTTCACCACGAATTCATGAATGTTTTAAATAACAATATTTGTGAATTCGTGGCAAAAAAAATGATATTGTAATGCGCATTTTAAAAGAATTAGGAAAGGCATTTTTTGTAGGAATACTCGTGTTTATTGTACTGGGAATCATACAGTACGTCAACGGCTTCGAGTTTAAGGATGGAAGGGATTTACTTATTAGATTTCTTTATAACCAAATATATTCCGTGGTTCTTTATATGGTTAATGCGTACTATTTTGGGTTTCTGTTGAAACAATTCCCAAATCAGGTTTTTAAAACCAGAAATCTTTTAAAGGGACTTTTCGGAGGAATTTTTGTGACGCTTTTTAGCCTTTTTGCACTACGTGTTTTTACCGAAATTGTTATTGAAGGTAGATTATTTTCAGACTTTATTGCTTCGGAAAAAATCGAATACTATTATGTTTCGTTTATAATTTCGGTAGTTGTCACTACTATTTTTTATGGAGTTTATTATTATCGAAACAAGCATGAAAGGAAAGTTACCGAGCAGAAGATAATTGCCGGAACGGCCTCCGCAAAATTTGATGCGCTAAAAAACCAACTGGATCCGCACTTTCTTTTTAATAGTTTGAACGTACTTACAAGTTTGATTGAAGAAAATCCGCCGGCCGCAACCCGTTTCACCACTTCACTTTCAAAAGTGTATCGTTATGTTTTGGAACAGAAAAACAAGGAGCTAGTTACCCTGGAGGAGGAGCTAAATTTTGCCAAACTTTACATGTCATTGTTGGCGGTGCGTTTTGAAGACAGCATTGTTTTTACTTCGCCATCACAATTGGAAAATCCGCAGGCTAAAGTTGTTCCGCTTTCGCTTCAGCTTTTGTTGGAAAATGCCGTGAAGCACAACCAGGTAATGCCTTCAAAAAAACTTTATGTAACCATTACAGAGGAAAACGGCAATTTGGTAGTGACAAATAATAGCCAGCCAAAGCAGGTTTTAAAAGTGAGCACAGGAGTGGGTTTGCGCAACATTCGCGACAGGTATGCGCTTTTAACCAAGCGTCCCGTAATTATTAACGAGAACCGAAAGGAATTCAGTATCGCAATTCCCATACTGGGCGAAAACTTACAAATTATGAATACATCGGAAACATTTATATCAGAAAAAAAATACAAGCTCGCCAAAAAACGAGTGGAGAAACTGAAAGGTTTTTATATTCATTTCACTATATATTTATTGATGATGCCGATATTTATTTATTTAAACTATATATCGCGTGCTGGTTTTCCTTGGGCTCTTTTCCCAATTGTAGGGTGGGGCATCGGCGTTACGAGCCATGCTTCGGAAACTTTTAATTATAATCCTTTCTTCGGAAAAAATTGGGAAGAACGAAAAATTAGGGAGTTGATGGATAAGGAGGAGTAATTTACGGTTCATCCCAATAAAAACACAGTTCAGAAGAATCAATTTTATATTGAGTTTTAGCTCCCTTACATTTATACTATAATTTAAAATCAACAATTATGGAACCAGAAAATAATGACAACAAGTATTTTAAGGCGAAACGACGTGTAGCCGAAATAAAAAAATTCTATAGCAGTTTAATGTTTTACATAATCTTCATTGTAATGCTAGCTGGAATAAACTATTACACTAATGAATGGAGATATCCTTGGTTTCTTTGGGCAGCCTTTGGTTGGGGAATCGGTATCTTTTTTCAGGCAATTAAAGCCTTTAGATGGACACCATTAATTGGAAAGGATTGGGAAGAGCGCAAAATGAAAGAGTTTATGGAAGAGGAGGAAAAGAAAAACAACAATAAATTTAACTAAAATGGAATATTTTGAAAATGTAAAAATGCAAAAGGCCCATAAAAGGGTAGAAGCGCTAAAGGGATTTTATAAGCATCTTTTGGTTTATTTGATTGTAAACATAGCACTGTTTATAGTGAGAGGAAATATATTGGAGTTTTTTGTGAATGAATCGCCCGATAAAAATTTCATTGAATGGATAGATTGGAACATTTTAATAGTACCAATTTTCTGGGGAATAGGATTGATATTTCACGGGGTAAAAGTTTTTCAGTATAAATTCCATTTCATAAAAAAATGGGAAGAAAAGCGAATAGAGAAATATATTAAAGAAGAATAAATAATGGCTGATATGGAAACGAAAAGAAATTTGGCATATTTCCGAGCAAAGAAAAAGGTGGAAACACTAAAAGGTTTTTATAGCCACTTTGCGGTATATGTAATAGTGAACATCGCAATCATATTTGTTTCTGCAAATGTGTTTAATGACAAAGCAATAAATTTTGCGGATTGGAGTAATTATATAACTTCATTCTTTTGGGGCATCGGCTTGGTGTCGCACGCACTATATGTGTTCTTCGTGATGAATGTGGATAACAATTTTTTAAAGCGTTGGGAGGAAAAGAAAATAAAACAATTTTTAGACGAAGACGATAGTCAATAAGCAATAAACAATAATCAATAACCAATTACCAATTGATCAACCAATGAACGTACTAATCATTGAAGACGAAAAACCGTCCGCCCGTTACCTCCAGCGAATGCTGGAAAAACAGGATGTAAACGTAAACCAAATGCTTCACAGTGTTTCTGAAGCAGTAGAATGGTTTCAAAATAATGAACATCCAGATTTAATATTTCTTGATATACAATTGAGCGACGGACTTTCCTTTGAAATTTTTGATGCGGTTAAGGTTAAGAGCGCCATAATCTTTACCACAGCATTTGATGAGTATGCGCTGCAAGCTTTTAAGCTGAACAGTATAGATTATTTATTGAAACCCATTGATGAAGAGGAGCTGCAATCAGCGGTAAATAAATATAAGTCGTTTAAACCCAATACAGAAAATGTACAGCTAAATTTTGAGGATATTAAAAAATTACTCGTAAATCCTGTGGAACGGGAATACAAAAAACGCTTTACCACAAAAATAGGGCAGCATATTAAAATGATTTCAGTAGACGAAATCGAATGTTTTTATTCTGAAAACAAAGGTACGTACGCACATACCGTAGAAGGTCGCGATTATCTTTTGGAAACTACTCTGGAGCAACTCGAGCAAGAGCTTTCACCCGAAATATTTTTTAGGATAAGCCGTAAATTCTATATAAATATCAATTCCATAAATGATATAATTGCCTACACCAATTCCCGGCTTCAGCTAAAACTGAACAGTTTTAAGGAACAGGAAGTAATCGTTGCACGAGAGCGGGTGAAGGATTTCAAACTTTGGTTGGAATAAATTATTTATTTTTTTTGGAAGGTTCTATTCTATTCTCCTGAAAAGACGACGGCAAAAGCTTCGGGATAAATTTCACCAAAAGCGGTAAAAGCACCGTGCCGCCCGGAAGTAGAAATATAGTGAGCGATGGAATTGTTTTGCAAATATCCAGCAATTGTTCCTTCACCTTCATTTTCTCTTCGGAAGATAGATCCCGTAGCGTAGATTGTCCTAAAAGCATCAATAATTCACCGCTTTCTTCAAGCTCGAGCGACAATCGATCTTTGTTGCGTATAATTAACAATTTTACCGTAGCGGCTGATTGTTTATAAAACTGTTTCACGGGGTGCGAATACTCGAAGAGCAGGATTTTTTCAGTATATTTTTTTGAAAACTCTTGAAGTGAAGAAAGGCTATTTTGCAATATTTCCTCAGAAAAATTAAGTGTCACCAATAATTGCTGCAAAAATTGATGTTCCACTTCATCCATTTTTAAATCTTCCCAAACGGTAAGGCAGCAAAGATCCAACAGATAATTTTTTTCCAAGGAATCATTACTGTTGTTTAGGTAATTCAGACTTTCCAAAAAAGTGGCAGCGCCGCCATCTGTTTCGTCTATTATGTATTGCGATGAGGTTTCGAAGAGTTCAATCAACAGCTTATCGTACTTTGATTTTTTCTTTTTTGATTTAAGTGTATAAAAACAGGCCGTTAATATAAAAGTTTCCAACTGCTTGTAATATTCTTTCACAGAACTCGGTTCCAAAAGCCATTGTTTGTAAGCCAATATGTCCAAATATAAAAGTGCATACGTAAGCAATGAAACAGTATTCTTTTTTAAAAGTGTATTTGCATCCTGCAAGCGGGTGGAGAGAATATGCTCTAATCTATTAGAAGGATTTTGGTTGAGTGAAAACTTATAAAAAAAACCAGTCTTCTTTTTTTCCAAATGTTCGTAGAACGACAAAATACTATTTACCGCTTCCTTGGAATCTGCGGTTTCATTTTTTGAATAAAACTGAAAAAGCAATGCGTGGAAGAGATTTATCTTGGTTAGCTCTTCTTTAGTGAGCTTTAATTTGCCAAAAGATTTTTTGGGCATTGCGGCCACCGATATGCCATAGATAAAACCTGTTTGTTTCAAAGCTTCGTAAAATTCTATTTCATTCTGAAAGGGAACAATTAAATCGTTCGTATCAAAGAGATTAAAGAATTTTAAGATCCAATCTGGTGCGGAGGGGTTCATCGTATAATTAATTGACTATTTTCGGGCTGTCAAAATTAGTGTTTTTTTACGTTAACAAAAGATTAACGCACTTATAAAAACCATGCTCTTACATTTAAACGTAAGTATAGCGAACAAGTAAAAATGAATAATATAAACCAACAAAAAAGATGAAAAAATCAAAACTTTTTGCAGTAATCGGTGGAATAGGCGTAGCCGTACTATCGATATTTTTAATCTCCGCAGATCACATTGACGCTCCAGCAGTAGCCGGAACCAATGCGGATATAACGGACTTTTACGCCTTTCAGGGTGAAAATAGTGGAAATCTAGTTTTTGCTACAAATGTACAAGGGTTATTGGCTCCGGGACAACCTACGGAACAAGCCGAATTTGACGAAACCGTATTAATAGAAATTAATATAGATAATGACAATGACCTTGTGGAAGACTTAGTGATACAAGCCATTAAGCGTGGTGATTCTATGTATTTCTTTGGACCAACGGCACCGGCTATGGAAGGTTTGGAAAGTACTATTGCAACTTCAACACGTAGAAGTGTAAAAATTTCTACTAAAGATGATGTTCAAATTGCCGAAAAGGATGGAATGAAGTTTTTTGCGGGACCCCGCGAGGACCCTTTCTACTTCGATTTCAATCAATTTAATGAAATATTGGCAGGCAATGCCAGCAGTTTTGACGATCCGGGTACCGATACTTTTGCAGGATCAAACGTATTGAGTGTTGTAGTTGAAGTTCCAAAATCCATGCTACCTGGTGGAGTTGCAGGTGTAAATCCATTTGCTCCCAACACGCCTATCTATAATGTGTGGGTGGAAACCAAAAGAAAACAATAAAAATTGCTAACCTAAAAAATTTAAAAAGATGAAAACATTAAAATATATAACCCTTTTTGCTGCAATTTCAACATCCTTATTGTTTGTGCAGTGTAAAGATGACGACGATAACGTAATAACGCAGGAAACCTGTACCGATGGTATTTTGAATGGCGAGGAAACAGATGTAGATTGCGGTGGACCAGACTGTGCACCTTGTGGACAGGTACTTGACTTCAGTGGTACGTATATGCAGGAAGACCAAATGGGTCGCCCAGGTATAAACACCGTTTTTGGAACTACTGGTTTTAAAGATGCTTTTAACGTAACCGTGCCTTCACAAATGCAGGCTGATTTTCAAACAAAATTTCAAGATAAATTGCTTGCACTAAACGCAGGTTACACAACAAATGCTTTAGGCCTAACGGCACAAGAATTTACAACGGTATTGTCAAACGATGTACTGTGGGTTGCAAAATCTGGTATTACAACTTACTTTAACGGAACCGAAATTTTGACAGGTAGAACTTTAAGCGATGATGTTATTGATGTATCATTATTATTAATCTTTGGCGGTCCTGATGGTTCTGAGAATCCTGGATTAACCAGCGATGGTGTGCCATCAAATGATGTTGCATTTTCATCTAGCTTCCCCTATTTGGCCGGTCCATTTTAATAAACCAAATTTAAACATCAGAAAAGAGAACCTCTGTGTTCTCTTTTTTGGTTTTGAAATTCTTTTAAATAGGATAAACCAACTTTAAAATTCAATTATGAAAAAAATCTTCACTATAATTTTTATTGCGGTATTCTTCGGATGTCAGGAAAAGACTGAGAAAATTACTGATAGCCACGATTATGATAAATATTTAAACACTTCAATTACACCTTCAAAACAGGCAACCGATAAAGAATTTGAATTCTGGCAGGAAAAATTCAAAAATGATTCCACGCATTTGATGGAAATGAGCCGTCTCTCTGGAATTCACGCAGCAATGTTTGGTAACACGGGTGATATTTCCCAATTAAAAATTTCGGAAAAATTAATAAAAAAATCACACGACATTGCCGCCCGCAATAAAGATAACTATCTGCGAAGCTTGGCCCATAATTATATTTCGCAACATCGTTTTAAGGAAGCGCAGGTTTTGCTCGACAGTGCCTACAAATATCCGGACAATAAAAAGGAAACGGAAATGATGCTTTTTGATGTAGCGATGGAATTGGGAGAATACGAAAGAGCCGATACGCTTTTGGGAAAAATAAAAGACCCGAAAGATTTCAACTATTTAATTCGTTTGGCAAAATGGAGCGACCACAATGGCAACTTGGACGCTGCAATAAAATATTTGGAACAGGCGAAGCAAATTGCAGAAGAGCGTAATGATAAAACCCTAAAGGTTTGGAGTTACAGCAATATTGGCGATTTTTATGGACATGCCGGCAGGCTTAAAGATTCGTACAATAGTTATTTAAAGACGCTTGAAATTGAGCCAGACAATCATTATGTAAAAAAACAAATTGCTTGGATGGTATATTCTTCTGAAAAAAATACGGCTGAAGCAAACAGAATTTTAGATTCTATTATGGTCAATCACAAGGCACCGGATTACCATCTTTTAAAAGCTGAAATAGCAGCTTATGAAGAAAATATTTCTGAGGAAAAAAAACAAAAGGATCTGTTTCTAAAAACGACGGAAAATGCTGAATACGGATCGATGTACAATACATATTTAATTAATCTATACGCTGAAACCGAACCTGAAAAGGCTTTACAATTGGCTTTAAATGAATTAAAAAACCGTGCTACTCCAGAAACTTACCAATTGTTGGCATTCGCACAATTAAATACAGGCCAAAAGGAAGCGGCCCTAAAAACTATTGAGGAACATGTAGATGGCAAAACCGAAGAGCCAAAAGCATTATTTCATTCCGCGTTAGTTTATAAAGCTAACGGAATGAATGAAAAGGTTGCAACCTTAAAAGAAGAACTTTTGGGCGCCAGCTACGAATTGGGACCAGTAAAAGCAAAGGAAATTAAAAAATTGTAAGTAATTAAAAACCACAGTTTAATTATTTACGTAAATATGATTGAGGTTGGTTATCTATCAAGAGATTGATAGATTATTAAAACCGGTAAAGCCGGTTTTTCAGAGTTTTTTTGTTAGTTGAAGCGTCCGCCATTGGTGGGCGCTTTTTATTTGAACTATTCTATCCTTGGTTTATCACATATTTTATAGAACTATTGAAAATAAAAAGCCCTATTTTATAAACAGGGCTTTTTAAGTATGGTTTATTTTTTTAAATAGTTACCATTCCCAATATATATAGTTGGGACATTGTTGGTGTTTCACTTCCACCTTCAGGTTCTAACGTTATTCCAAAAGCTTCAGGCTCTGGGAAATTTACAAATTTATAGATGCCTTCTCCCATTTGGCTTTCCGCGGAAATTAATCCCACGCTCGTTGGGGTGAGTGGTTCCATTTTAAGCGACCATACTTGATAAACCTTTCCGCGGGGCGGTGTAGGGAGTCCTTTGGTGTCTATGTATGCAATGTTCTCTTTTTTGTTCAAATATACTTTTGCGAATGCTTCAGGGGCTACGGCCTGGTTTCCAGGAAGAGTAAATGCTTGATAATCTTTTGATCTTAAAACCTCGAGCACTTCATTATTTTCAGCTAGTTGGGTTTCGGTATTTGCTTTTTCTTCACGCAGAACCGTATTCTCAGTTGTTGTTACTTGAATGGAATTATTTAATTCACTGTTTTGCTTCAGCATCCACATAATGCCGCCCATAAACAATATTGCCGCTGCCCAACCCGTAATAGCTGGCCAGTTCATGGTTCTTACATTATCATTAGTATTGCTATTTGTATTTCTGATTGAATTCAAAATTGCGGTCCAGGTCATGGCCTGAACTGGAGGGGAAACAGTTTCAGCCAAAAGGAGTAATGACTCCTCGATAAGTTCGAGTTCTCTCCGTACTTCGGGAAACGTATTGATTGCTTCCTGCACTTCTTGCGATTCAGTTAAGGATAGTGCGCCACATGCGTACATTTCCAATTTTCCTGATGCTATAATTTCTTCGGGGTCCATAATATTTATCCTAAAACCATAACCCGCAATTCATTTATACAGGTTCGGTTTCTTGTTTTAAGTGTTCCTAATGGTATTTCCAATGTTTTTGACGCTTCGGCCTGTGTAAATCCTTTAAAATATAAAAGGTCTATTATTTTTATACACGCAGGTTTAAGGGCATCGACAAACTTTTTAATGCCTATGGCATTCGTCCTCTTATTCAAACTATCTGATGATGATAATATATCTACGAAATTTGTAGTACTTAGGTTTTTCCTTGAATTTTTAAAGGCTTTTGAGCGTGTTTCATCAATTGCGGTATTGCGTGCAATATTCAAAAGCCAAGTGAAAAAACGACCTTTTTCTATGGAATATGTACTGGCATTATTCCAAACTTTTACAAAAACATCCTGTAAAAGTTCCTCTGCAGTTTCTTCATCTAGAACAATGCTATAAATTATTCCTTGGATAGCCTCGCTATACATTGTATACAATTGTGAGAAGGCTTTTTCGCTGCCATTCTGCATCTCTAAAATGAGATCGTTGGGTTGTTCCATAGAAAGATTGATTTTTTGAAAGTAAATGTAAGGAAATTATTAGTTACTTATAAAAACCGAATTTTGCGGCGGAATAAATGCCGAAGATACAAGTATTGGAAGGTATTATTTTTTCTAGACCCAAGCCATTTTTATGACACGGGTTTTTTTACATCTAGGTTTTCGATAACTTTGGGGAATGAAAAAAATGTTATTTTTTGCAGGCAGCAATAGCAGTAAGTCCATAAATCATAAATTGGTAACTTTTGCTTCTTCACAGGTTGCGGGTCATAAAGTTGAAGTAATTAAATTAACAGATTACGACCTTCCTTTGTTCGGCGAAGATATTGAGAGCGAAAAAGGATATTCCACAGATTTAAAAATGCTTTATAACAAAATTAAAGAAGCCGATGCATTGGTGATTTCAGTGAACGAACACAATGGGATGGTTTCCGCATATTTTAAGAATACCATCGATTGGCTTTCAAGGCTGGACCGGAATTTTCTACAAGAAAAGAAAGTTTTGTTGATGAGCACTTCCAACGGAAAACGGGGCGCTGCCTCTGCTTTGGAATATGCAAAAAATATACTTCCCAGATTTGGCGCTACTATTGTTGAAAGCTTTAGCTTTCCTTCGTATTCTGAAAATTTTTCTGAAGAAAATAACACAATTTCAAATGAATTGCTGCTTTTAGGTTTTACAGATGTTCTACAAAATTTTCTGCATCAAATTGAACAATAATGCGCACTGTAAGAAAACATGCTTTTTCTTTAACGGAAGTTTTTAAAAAACAACTGCTACTTTGGGCCCAACAATTTGAGGAAGTAATCTGGCTGGACAGCAACGAGTATTCCCAAACATACGAAACTTTTCAGGCGGTTCTGGCGGTAGATGCCTTCACTGCGCTGCAAACTGATTCCCATAATGCCTTTGAGGCGCTTCAGGAGTATCAAGCCACTTCTGCTGATTGGATTTTTGGCTACCTTTCCTACGACCTTAAAAACGATGTTGAAAAGCTTCACTCGCAAAATTTTGATGGTTTATCTTTTCCGGACCTTTATTTCTTTCAACCAAAAAAGTTGTTTCTTTTTACTGAAAATACTGTAGAATTGCACTATTTAAATGTTGTTGCCGACGAACTTGATGAAGATTGGGAATCAATCTTAAAATTAATTCAAGAAACTGAGGAACATAAAACTTCAAAAACCGTAAGTATAAGCATTCGTACTTCAAAAGATAGTTACATTAAAAAGGTAGAGGAGGTGCTCGGGCATATTAAACGCGGTGATATTTATGAGGCAAACATCTGTCAGGAATTTTATTCGGAGGCTGCAAAAATCAATCCACTCGACACCTTTGTTCACCTTAATGAAATATCAAAACCGCCTTTTTCTGTTTTTTTGAAATTGAGCCATCTTTTTGCACTTTCAGCTTCTCCAGAGCGCTATTTAAAAAGAACGGGGAATACGGTAATTTCCCAACCCATTAAAGGCACGGCAAAGCGTTCAAAGAATAAAACCGAGGATTTAGAAATGAAGCGGCAATTGGCTACTGATCCCAAAGAGCGTAGTGAAAACATAATGATTACCGATTTGGTGCGCAACGACCTATCCCGTATTGCCTTAAAAGGTAGTGTGTCCGTTGATGAACTCTGTGCCATTTATACTTTTGAACAGGTACACCAAATGATTTCTACCATAAGTTGTACCGTTGCACAGAATACTTCAAGTGTTGAGGTTTTGAGAAATACTTTCCCAATGGGCAGTATGACCGGGGCTCCAAAAATTGCGGCAATGAAAATTATTGAAGAGATTGAAGATGCCAAACGCGGTCTTTATAGCGGGGCTATAGGATATTTTTCTCCCTCGGGCGATTTTGATTTTAATGTTGTTATTCGAAGTATTTTGTACAATTCCCTTAAAGAGTATGTAAGCTTTTCAGTTGGCAGTGCTATTACCATCAACTCAATACCCGAAAAGGAATATGAGGAGTGTTTGTTGAAAGCAAATGCGATGCGACATGTTTTAAATTCGAATTTATAAGCTTTTATACTTATAAAGTGTATTTATTAGCTTTTAAACTTATAAATTATATTTATTAGTTTATTTGCTAATAAAATTGTATATTTGAAGAAATTTTGAACGATGAATTATTCAGTAATATCTGGTGATATTGTTTCCTCCACGAGTTTGGATAACGATGATCGTAAGCTGGTGGAAGAAAATTTAAAAATTCTGCTAAATGATCTAAAGCGGGAATTTAACGTATATGGCCGAATCATTAAAGGCGATTATTTGGAGTGCGTTGTTCCCAATGCAGAGGAAGGACTTCAAGTGGCATTGGCAATTAAAAGCTTTGTGAAATCAATTCCCGTGGAAACAAAAAGCAATACGATTGAAGATAACAGAATCAAGCAATTCAAAATTCACGGCATACGCCTTGCAATTGGATATGGAGAATTGAGCCGCTACAAACCGGAAGAAGGAGTAATTGATGGAGAAGCCATTTATCTTTCTGGCAGAGAAATTAGCGGAGAAACAACCTATAACAAAGAACGTATCGTTATTAAAAACACCTTGTTTTTTGCGTCAAAAAACGAAGATTTCAATAAAAATTTCCAACCTTTACTTGCACTGTTAGATGTTTTGTTGAGCAAAGCAACCTCAAGGCAATGTGAGGTTTTGTATTTAAAATTAATGAACAACCAAGAGGAAGAAATAGCCAAACGGCTAGGAATCGGGCAATCTGCCGTCAACCAGCATTCTACCAGCGTGGGCTGGAATGCTATTGATGAAGCGGTAAAGTATTTTAAATTGGTAATTTCAAAATAGAATCTATGGGACTAAAGGAATTATTACTGCTCCAAATAATTGCACATCTGTGCCTAGATTACTTTTTCCAAACGGATAAATTGGCCAATCAAAAAAATACCATTGGTTTTAAAAGTTCCTTTTTATATTGGCACGGTTTGGCGTGTTTTCTTTTGGCGTGGTTGTTTTCTTTACAAATGGATTTTGTTTTGTTTGCGGGAATAATCGCAGTAAGTCATTTTTTATTAGATGGGTTTAAGCGCCATCTCAATAACAGCCGTTATTTTGGGCGTTATGCTTTCTTTATAGATCAAGCTTTGCATTTAGCAATTCTAACTTTCGTGGTTTTGTTGTTCAATAGGTGGCACGGTATCAGTCCTTCAATTGATGTTTCATTAAATTTTAAATATTTACTAATAATAACTGGATATTTGGTTTGCTTAAAACCGGCAAACATTTTTATTAGAGAAGTTTTTAAAGCAACCGAAATACAAGTAAGCAGCGATAATGAAATGCCCAACGCCGGTAAGGTAATAGGTGTTTTGGAACGTATTTTAACGCTTACCTTTATCATTGTTTCACAATATTCAGCAGTGGGTTTTCTTATTGCCGCAAAATCTATTTTGCGTTACGGAAATAATGAAACCTTGAAAACCGAATATGTATTAATAGGAACAATGCTCAGCTTCGGAATAGCCGTTATTGCTGGAATCATTATTAACTTTTTTTAAATTTCCTGTTTATTGCTCTCACATTTCAAAAAAAATATTGAAACAAATTTTCCTTTTTTAAAGGAGAAAAAACTGCTCATTGCCTGCAGCGGTGGACTCGACAGTATAGTTTTAACGCATTTAATGAGGAAAATGGATTGCGAGATTGCCTTGGCGCACTGCAACTTTTCACTGAGGGGAAAGGACAGTGACGAGGATGAAAAGTTCGTAATTGCTTTGGCAAAAAACTTGGAAATCCCAGTCTTTGCTGAAACTTTTGATACAAATAAATTTGCAGAGGAGCATAAAGTTTCAACCCAAATGGCAGCTCGCGAACTGCGTTATGCCTGGTTTTCCGAAATTTTAAAGGATTTTAAATACGATTTTCTTTTGACGGCCCACCATTTGGATGATGATCTGGAAACATTTTTCATTAACCTTTCCCGTGGCACAGGATTAAACGGGCTCACGGGTATTCCGAAGAAAAACAACAAAATAATTAGACCGCTTTTAAATTTTTCAAGAGAAGAAATTTTAAAATTTGCCAAAGAAAATAATCTGAAATGGCGAGAGGACGGCAGCAACCAAAAAACAGAATACCTTAGAAATAAGTTGCGGTTGGAAGTTTTGCCGCAATTTAAGGAAGCAAACAATTCGGTATTAAAAAATTTTCAGAAAACCCAACAAAATCTGCAGGCTTCGCAAAATCTTTTAGAAGATTATATGGTATTAATTTATAAACTCGTGGTTTCCGAAGGGGTAAATTCCTATAAATTAAACATTCCAAA